>WNFV01004042.1_pt1 | contig 18425 bp, 24 predicted proteins | sample 5400101 | NCBI WGS metagenome assembly WNFV01 (sample SAMN13153361, study PRJNA577476) | soil metagenome | isolation source: 115 cm soil or saprolite under grassland replicate 1 | place: USA:California | collected 2016-06-15
GATGCCCTCGCGTTGAGCGCGGCTTCCCGGCGACCAGCATCGGTGATAGATACATGAAGCGGGGTGGAGCAGCCCTGTCGCGGTAGGTAAGGCCCTGGCGTTACCTGGCGCGGGACGCCGCTCCGGCCCCGCCTTCCGTATCACGCCACTCGTGAGCAGATCTTGCGAAGCCCTCGCGGTCCCTTACGAACTCCGTACATGAGGAGTCAGAGCGGAGAGCTCGGCCGAGGAGAGCGCCCGGCGTGGCGAAGATGGTCCGTCCGAGGTCGCCGCTGCGCTGCGATATGTTCCGCTATCAATGGCGCACCGCCGTAGGCCCACGCGACCTCTCATCCGAGCGGTGCCGACGGTTGTCCGTCGCATCATCCTGATCGCCGGTGTCTTTGCTGCCGGAGGCGCTGCTGGCTACTTCACGGGCAAGCTCGTGAAAGAGTCTGATCTCACCGCCGAACAGAGGTACTTCACCAGCAAGCAAAGACGCTGTGCGCGGAAAGGGGCTTAGAACTCCTAACTCACGAGGTCTCACTGAGGTCTCTGGCGTCACACCGAGCCTCTAGCGGCGGATGCGACCTGGGCGGAGGGGGCGGGCGTGGTGCTGACCTTCATCGATGAGCGATGACGGGACTTATAGTCCCGCAGATGGACGCTTCCGAAGCTGAGATTCGGGAAGCGTATTCCGACGCTGATGACGCTGCCGCTGCCACCCTCATGGCGGCCTATCTCACTTGGGCGCACGACCGACTTCGCGAGGAATACGGAGTGCAGGAAGAGCCGGCCGACCCATCCCAAGTCGCCGCGGCTTTGGGCGCCTACCGACGCCCCTCCGGAGTGCTCCTGCTCGCGGAGTGGTCGGGCCGCCCGGTCGGCGTCGGGGCCGTTCGCCAGCTTTCCGGCGATGTGGCCGAGGTCAAGCGCATGTACGTCATTCCGGAGGCGCGCTCGCTACATATCGGCTCAAAGATTCTCGATCAGTTGATCGATAGCGCCGTCGAGTTTGGGTCTCAGGTCGTCCGCCTGGATACCTGTCGATTCATGAGCGCGGCCCAAGGACTCTACCGATCCAGGGGTTTCGTTGAGCGGCCGCCCTACGAAGGTACGGAGATCCCTCCGCATCTTCACAAGTACTGGCTTTTCTTCGAGCGACAACTCGAACAGCCGTAGATCGACTCACGAATGCCGTCCTGGTGTGGTTCCAGTGTGGTCCGCGGATTACCTTCACGCACTCCTCCGGAAGCTGAGTCAGCGCGACGAAGAGACCAAGCCGCGTTTTCTGAAGGGGAGCCTAGAAATCTCCTTTGGCATGGCCCGGCCTTGTACTCGATGTCCGACGGGCCACTGCTCCGGTGGCGAGGATCACGCCTGTTCGCCTCCGAACATGGCTGCCGCAGCGCTTCTGATTTCGTCTGCGGGCACGTCGCGGACGTGTTGCGCGAGCGCCCATTTGTGGCCGAATGGGTCGATGATCTCCCCGTGCCGGTCGCCCCAGAAGACGTCCTGGAGAGGGAGGAAAATCTCGGCGCCCGCTTCCACTGCGCGCTGCCACAGCGCCTCGACGTCGTCGGTGTGGATCGCAAGTGCGCCGTATTGACCGCCGATCGAGAGCGGAGAGAGAACCCCCATCTCCGGGAATTCGTCGGCGATCATGACCGCCGAGTCGCCCCAGCGGAGCTCGATTTGCATGTACCTGCCGTTGGGGACAGGAATGCGACCGCGCTCTTCAGCGCCGAGTGCCTGAACGTACCAGTCCGCGGCGCGGGCGGCGTCACGCACGACGATGTGCGGCGTGATCGTATGTTCAGCTGCGGCTTTCGCGTCAGCCATTCCCTCCTCCTCCGTCGGCCCCTAAGCGCACCTCACGGCCTCGACGCCGCCAACGGTTCATGAGCGCATCCCACCAGCGGGCGGGCGAGCTGTCTTGAATGAAACGGCCGTCACCTCGTATCTGGCACTCTTCCCATGGGCCCCACCCCCGAGGTTGGTGATGTCGACGGCGATTCCGGCGCCGAGCAGCCAGAGCTACAGGGAGCGGCTACCGAAGCCCCAGGTGGGCGGGCTGGTTTCGTGCGTGTGGGTCCTGCAGGTCTCGACCTCAGGACGGGCCGCGTACGAGCACCGCAGCATTGCCAATGGCTGCGTCGAGATCGCGTGTACGCTCGGCACCGGCCTCGTTCGCGTCGCCGGACCAAAGCGGAGGCCGACGCTGGCGCGATCGGCGCCGGGCGAGACGGTCGTCGGCGTGCGCTTCCATCCCGGCGCCGCGCCTGTCCTCCTAGGGCCGCTGGTAGCCGAACTCGTCGACCTCGAGGTAGACCTCGATCGGCTGTGGGGCTCTGCGGCTGTCGCGCTCGGTGAGAGACTCGCCGAAGCGGCGACTCCGGACGACGCCGTATGCCTGCTTGAGCAGGAGGTCCTCATCAGGTCGGCCGCCGCCTCTGAGCCCGACCCGCTCGTCACCGAGGCTGTCAAGTGCTTACAACCGTGGCGGCGCGTCGACGTCACTGGGGTGGCGTCTGAGCTCTTCATCTCTCCTCGTCAGATGCGCCGGCGCTTCGTGACGGCCCTCGGCTACGGCCCCAAAACACTCCAGCGCATACTCCGCTTTCAGGGCTTCCTGGCCCTGAGCGACGCCTACGGCACCAGCGACGTGCCGCTCGCCCGCCTCGCGTTCATCGCCGGCTATGCCGACCAAGCACACCTGTCCCGCGAATGCTCCCGGTTCGCCGGTCTCAGCCCGAGTGTGTTCTTCGAGGAGATGCGGGGTAGCTGCGGTCCTACCCATGACCATGCTGCCTCGTTCGGTGGGCTGCGACGCGCGCTCCTCGCCAGGCAGTTCTCATAGCCGGAGAAGTCATCGTCAAAGATGAAGTCGCTCGCGGGGGCGACATCGGAGGTGCTGCAGCGCGCAGCTCTTGAAGACCTCGACGGCGAACGTTGCTCTGACCTCCCCGTTTCAGGACAACATCGCCTGCAGGCAACTGGGGCCGATCGACTGAGGACCAACGGGCCTGGCGATAATCGCCGGGTGGAAGAGCGACGCACGAGCCCGGTCGAGCTGCTGTGGGACCTGGTGTTCGTGTTCGCCGTGACCCAGGTCACGACGCTCGTCTCGCGCGACTTGTCGTGGCCCGGCTTCGGCCATGGGATGCTCGTGCTGTCCCTCATGTGGTGGGCATGGTCGGCCTACGTGTGGGCGGCGAACGCCGAGCAGGAGGAGTCGCGCGTGCTGCGCGGCGTCTTGCTGCTGGGGATGGTGTTGATCTTCATCGCGGGCCTCTCCCTGCCTCACGCCTTCGGCGACCGGGCCACGTTGTTTGCCTGCAGCTACGCCGGCGTCCGCCTGCTCCACCTGGCCCTCTACGCACACGCGTCGAGACGCGGCAGCGCCTCGTGGTCGGCGATCGGCGGGTTCGCCACCACGGTTGTGATCGGCATGGCGCTCCTGATTGTGGGTTCATTCCTCACCGAAGCGACACAGGTCTTGCTCTGGACGCTGGCAGTGGCGATCGACTACGCAGGTCCCGCCTGGCTCACTCGCGAGCGCCTTCGCGGCCTGCAGCGGGTGGCAGTTGCTCACTTCGCCGAGCGCTACAGCCTGTTCGTGATCATCTGTCTAGGTGAGTCGATCGTCGCGATCGGTCTGAGCGCGAACGAGCGAGCCATAGACGCAGACCTGATCGCCGCCGTGACCCTGGGTCTCCTCGCGACCATCGGCCTGTGGTGGACCTACTTCGACCGCTTCGCGAGCACGGCGGAGGCCCGGCTCCGCGATCACGACGACCCCGTGCTGGCGGCAGCCGACGCCTATAGCTACATACATCTCGTAATCGTCGCCGGAATCATCGTCTTCGCGGTGGGCATGAAGATGACCATCCACGAACTCGGCGAGCCCCTCGCCGACGCCGCGCGTCTCGCTCTCTGCGGTGGAATCGCCATGTACCTGCTCGGGAACGTGGCTTTCCGGCTGCGGATGGTCGGCGCGGTGGGTTACGCGAAGCTAGCGGGTGCCGTCGGGCTTCTCGCCTTGTTCGCCCTTGGCGGCGGGCTCTCCGCGCTGTGGGTTGCGGCCCTCGCCACGCTCGTTCTCGGGACGCTGTGCGCGCTCGAAACGCTGAAGCCCGCGTAGGTAGATCGATAGCGGCTTCCGCGCCGTGCTTCGTTTTCTGTGACGGCAACGCAGCACGAGAGGCCCGGCGTCTGCCGGGCCTCTCTCGCCTCCGTGGGGACGGCTTCAGTAGGCGGTCGTTCGGCGACCGCGGCCCCCGCGATCGGCCACGGCCCGGTACAGGAGCAGAAGGACGATCGAGCCGATGATCGCCCCGAGCCAGGTGCTCAGATCGAAGAACTCATCGATCGGGTCACCGAAGCCGAGCGCCCTGGTGATCAAGCCGCCGATGAAAGCCCCTGCGATACCGATCAGGGCCGTAATGATGACGCCGCCCGGATCGTCCCCGGGGAGAAGCGCCTTGGCGATCAGCCCCGCGAGAAGTCCAAGGATGATCCAACCGATGATGCCCATACCGCCTCCTCTTGTGTCTGCCGGTTAGCGCCTCAATAACGGCGGACACCCCCATCTGGGGTTCGGGTGGTGGTGGGTACTGCGTGGTGTATCCGGACGCCCAGGCAGAGGGGTGCGGACTCTAGGTCCGCAAGCGTCTCCCGGTTCCTCAGATCTTCGAGCCGTGCCGCCCAGACCATCAGCAAAGTCACTGAGACGGCGCTCCGCGAGGATCGTCGTCGACAAATGGCTCAGCCGCCGGCCGCTTGTCCACGATTACGAACCGCTCGTTGCGGGCGGCCACCCGCTCGAGCTCCTCCCTTTCGTGGCCCGGATATAGGGCGAAGCGGTCGTCTTGTGAGCGAACCTTCTCGTATTCCTGAATGGTCATCTCGACGTGCTCCTTACAGCTGATATCGCCGGCGTCGTTACCGCCGCACTCGCAGATGAATTCAAAGAGTCGTCCTTCAGGCGCCAGGCTCGCTCGTTCAGCAGCCTTGTCCACCGTCTCGATTCGCTCATTCACCTCGCGGATGAGCGCCTCGTTTCGAGCCTTTCTCTCCAGACGATCGTCCATCGCCTACCTCCCGATGCCGCGGCCAGATACGCATGTTCACCGTTCGCGTGCCCACGCGACAAGGGCAAGGCGCGCTTAGTCGGGCTTACGCGCCACCTCATACTCACGAACGGACCCGACTATTTGCTCACCCTCGCTGCGCTGGTGCCCGGCTTCCATGAGGTAGTGGTTCGGTTTCGAGGCGACGGCTTCCAATTCGCTGGGGAGAACGTTGACCGTGCCGAGGCAGTCGTCATCGGCGCACTCGCAAAAGAAGGGCAGTGGTTGAGCCTCGTGCACGCGATCCTCAAGGGCCTCGCGCAGGCGCTCGTTTGCCTGGCGGAAGCGCTTTTGGCTGTGCTCCCTCCGCGTATCCCGAGACTCCATTGCCGATGAGATGCTGGTGCGCTAGAACGCCGTCTGCTCCCGCCTCGGAGGCGGCTCTGACGGGCCCACGTCAGGTTCCTCGGGCATCGTCGGCGCCTCTGGCGCAGTCTTCGGCTCCTCATCCGGCATGGTCCCCGGTTCTGCCGGCATCGGCTCCTCGGGCGTGGGCCGATCGGGGGTTGTGCCCGGCTCCTGGCTGGCCATTTCGTCTCTCCTTCGGCTAGGGGAAACCCAATTACCCGGCTCGCAACCGGCAAAACCTGAGCCTAGGGTCTTGCGGCCGACCAGTCGAATCTTCGCGATTCGGGGTTTGCTCGTCCAAAAGCGGGTAAACGTCAGCAGGGGATGCGGTCTGCGGCGATTCGAGTTCTGCTCCTTGTCATGCTCGCCCTGGGCGGGGTGGCTAGCAGCGCCGCGATGGCGGGCGCGCAGCTTCTCGATCCGATCGGAACGGTCACCTCGGCAATCTCGACGATCACTTCGCAGACCACGGTCGTCTCGGATCTGACCGGCAGCGTGACCAGCGCGACCAGCGCGACTTCGGGAGCAACCGATGCCGTCTCGGGAGCAATCGATGCCGTCTCCGGATCAGTCACCCTTTCCGGCTCCAGCACGACTGACACTACTTCTTCGGGTGCCGACGACGGGTCGGGATCCGCGTCGAGCGGCGATGCCTCATCCGGATCTGCGACTGACTCGAACCGGGGATCGCCTCGTACGAGGTTCGACCGGCTTCCCCGTCGCTACGAGAGCCTGCTCGAGAGAATCGAGTCGGGACGCAATGTGCGTGCCAACATGGCTCGCCTCCGCGCCTTGCTCGCATCGGCCTCCCCGCAGCTTCGCGCGCGAGTCATGCGATTCATTCGCCTGGAGATCCGCAGGCTCGAGAGAGGCGGCCTTACCCGGCGAGAACGCGCGGCCGTGCACCGGCTTCGCACACTCCTGACAATGCTCCAAGGGCAGGCCTCGCGGCCGGCCGCGCAGGGGCCCTTGTCGCTCGCGCGGGTCGAGGGTTCCGGGATCCTCTGGGCGACCGTAAGCGGAGGGGGCGTTGCGACCGCCACCGCGTCTGGTTCTGGCCGTCGACCTACGAGCGGGCGCGACGAGGCACGCAGTGCAAGTCCAAAGCTGCCGCTACCCCTGCTACCTCCTTCGTCGGATCCCGCTTACTTGTGGCTACTCCTCTTGGGCTTGGCCGCAATCGCGTGCTTTGTCTTGCTCTTGACTGGTCCGCCGCGGCACTTGCTTCCGTCGCCCGTGCGAGGGATGGTCGAAGTTCGACGGCCGGAGGTGTTGGCCCTCGCCGTGGCCATCGGGCTCGCCCTCGTCATGGGCCTCGTCACCGCGTTGTTGGTTCAAACGGTTCTGCTCTGACTGCGGCCTCGCAAAGCCGGCCGGCCCAGTTCGCCGGGTCACTCCGCAGTCCCCCAGCGTGCCGTTTGACTGCTACGCTTCGGGTGAAATCTAGAGCGAGTCCGGTCTGCGTTCGTGCGCCTTCCTTACTTGTTCGTGAGTTTGTGAGGGAGGTGTTTTTCTATGGCAACCGGAACCGTTAAGTGGTTCAACGACAGCAAGGGGTATGGCTTCATCACCCCTGACGAGGGATCGAAGGATCTCTTTGTCCATCACAGCAACATCGCCGGCGAGGGCTTCAAGAGCCTCTCGGAGGGCGCCCGCGTCGAGTTCGAGGAGCGGGAGGGTCAGAAGGGGCCGGAGGCGACCAATGTCGCCCCCGTCGCGTCTTAAGCAGCAACCGAGCATGGGGCCGCTTCGGCGGCCCCGACTCGATCTCATCGAAAGGAGGCTGTCATAGCCGGCAAGGAAAAAGAAGAAAAGCTCGAGCTGGAGGGCGAGGTCGTCGAGGCCCTCCGCAACCGGATGTTCCGCATCCAGCTCGACAACGGGCACGAGACGCTCGGCTACACAGCCGGGAAGATGAGGCGCTACCGGATCCGCATCTTCCTCGGCGATCGCGTCAAGGTAGAGCTCTCGCCGTACGACCTCACGCGCGGCCGCATCGTTTACCGCTACAGGTAGACGCCAACCACCCCGAGCTCACATCTTCATTTTGAGACGGGCTCTTAGCTGGCTCGCGCGCCTGCAGGCACGCGGTCGAAGCTTCGCCGGGTAATCGCGCTGGCGCGCGCGAAGCTCCTCATAGCGCGCTCGTCGATTGCGAAGACCACGGGCCCGTGGACGATGAGTCCGTCGGTCGCACGCTGCTTCAGGAGATCCGGGAAGAACTCCTCCGCCATCCACTCGCGGCCCGGAATCACGGTCGTATGGACCCGGATGCGCGTCAGGATCGGCGAAAGCTCCTCCACGTGCGAAATCCAGGGACGCTTGAGGAAGGTCGTCGGGCCCTCGGGCAGGATTCGGGCAACATCCTCGATCAGGCGCTCGCCGGTTTCGCGCTTGCTGACGAAGATCTCGATGGCGAGCTCCTTCACGCCGCGGGGGGAGACGCGCGCAGCCGTGATCTGGCCGTTGTGCACCTGAATCACCTCGCCGTTCAGCGACCGGAGCTTCGTCCGCCTGATGGAGACGTCCTCGACGACCCCCTGGAGCTCGACCGCCGCGATGAGGACGACGGTATCTCCCACGGAGTACCACCGCTCGAGGAACATGGTGAAGCCCGCGAGGATGTCGAGCAGCAGCCGCTGGGCGGCAAAGCCGACCACGATCAACGCAAATGACGCTCCCGCGAGTGCGGTCAGCTTGTCCACGCCGCCCGTGATCTGCGCGACGGAGAGGACGACCGCGGCCGCGAAGGCCGCGTAGGCGATCGCCGTGCGGATGACGCTGACGAGCGTCTCCCGCCGCTTGATGCCGGCGATCTTGCCGGTCGCCTCGAGGTCGCCGGCGCTATGGCGGTCGTGCAAAACGAGCACGTAGCGAGCCACGAACGCGCTCAGGCGCGAAACGAGGAGCGCCACCGCGAAGAGGGCCACGATGACGACGACCCTGCCCCAGACAGAGGGCAGCGGCGTATTCGAGGAAAGGAGGTCGATTAGAGGATCGAGCATGCGTGTCTCACTAAGTTGAACGCTAACGAAGGTATCGACAGGAAACCCGGTGTCACAAGGTCGCGAACCGCGCCTCTAACACGTGCTTAATCTTCGGGCCCGAAACGGTCGGGCTGAAACCGCGTCGCGGCTCGTATTAACTTCAGTAAGCCGTGCGGAAAGTCCTGATCGTTCTCCTTGGACTGCTCGTGCTCGCGGCGGGAGCCGCAGCAGCCGCGGCGTGGCGCTACGACGCGGCGCGAGACGACCGGCTGGCGGAAGGGATCTCGATCGAGGGTGTCGACGTGGGCGGCATGCGGCTGGCCGAGGCGCGAGCCGCTCTCGCCGGGCGGATCGGCGATCCGCTCGCGCAGCCGATCGTCGTGCTCTACCGGAGCGGCCAGTTCGTCTTCTCTCCGTCCACGGCCGAGCTCGCGACGAACGTCGACCGGCTCCTCGCCGGCGCGCTGTCCGAGAGCCGGGACGGAAACTTCCTCACGCGAGCTTTCCGCGACGTCACCGGTGGACGCCTGAGCAGGCGTCTCGTCGTCGACATCACGTACTCGAACGAAGCCGTCCAGCGGTTCGTCCGCTCGGTGAGCAAGACGGTCGACGCGAAGCCGCGCGAGGGCAAGAGCAAGGCCTCCTTCGTCGGTATTCGCATCAGGCCCTCGAGGAATGGCGTCGAGGTGAGAAAGCCGGCGCTCAGAGTCGCGATCGAGGACGCTCTGGTCGACCCGGAGTCGGTGCGCTCGCTCGAGCTTCCCACACGCGTCCTGCGTCCGAAGGTGACGACGCGCGAGCTGCAGAAGCGCTTCCGCTTCTTCATCGCGGTCAGCCGCAGCCGGAAGGAGCTGCGCTACTTCGTCAACGAGAAGCTCGTCAAGACCTACCGCGTCGCCATCGGCCGGATCGGTTTTGAGACACCCGCCGGTCTCTACGAGATCAGGTCGAAGGCGGTCAATCCCGCCTGGTACGTCCCGAAGAAGGCCTGGGCGGGCGACCTCGCCGGGAAGATCATTCCGCCGGGAGATCCGGAGAATCCGCTGAAGGCCCGCTGGATGGGCTTCTGGGACGGCGCGGGGATCCACGGCACGGCCGAGTCGTCGTCGATTGGCAGCGCCGCCTCACACGGCTGTATTCGCATGGCCGTGCCGGACGTGATCGACCTCTACGCGCGCGTTCCGCTGCACACGCCCCTCCACATCTCCTAGTCAGAGCGAAGGGCGGCCGAAGCCGCCCTTCGTCCGCCTCCTGGCAAGACCTGCTAGTGAGCGAACTTTCGGCTGCGGATCGCCGCGAAGGCTCCCAGGGCCAGAAGCCCCGCGGCGCCAAGACCGCCGAGGAGCGGCCAGAGCGGGAACGAGCCCTCTTCGGCGGTGGCCGCGGCCTTGGGAGTCGCTGCGACGGTCCCCTTCGGTGCCAGGATCGTCGTCGCCGGGAACTCGTAGAGCCGGTCGGTGACGCCGTCGTAGGCGGCGTAGTCCCACTGGCCCGGGGTCGGGAAGACAACGCGCACGGTGTAGACCGCGGGGTCGTCCGTCGGCGTGGCCGGGTAATCGACCGTTCGGCCGGTCTCCAGGTTGGTGATCCTGATGCCCGGCTTCGCGTCGGCGGGCAGTTGCCCGCCGTCGTCGATCAGGGTCAAGCTCGGCGTCCAGGGGTCTCCTGGCCCGAGCGCGCCCGGAGTCGAGCTGAGCTCGACGCCGCCCTCCTTGGCGAAGGCGCTTGCGCTCAACGCGGCCGCCGCGAGAAGCGCGAGGGCAAAGACGAGAAATGGACGTCGCATCCGGTGGCCTCCTCCTGTTTTGACTCTGATACACCGGTGCCGTCGACGTGGTTCCCCAGGAGGGTTTGGCGGAACGTCGCTCGTCGCCGGGACGCGCTGGTCGTTCCGAGGCAAGGACGCAGGGAGCCCTCGTATCGACTTTAGATACGGGGGCGACTGAGGGCACAGCCTCGGGGCGAGCGGCGCGCCTCGGGGCGACACAGATGATGTTTCGTCAAGCCCTCCTAACTAGCCGCAGGAAGCGGTGTCGGGGCAGGTTGCGAGGACGGTCACGGTTGCCCGGCCCTGTCCGTCGCGACCGAGCTCGAGGAGCGCTGACGCGGCGTTGTTCGCGTAGCTGGACTCGAGTAGATCGCGGGTCGAATTCACGCGGTGGTTGAGGACGTAGGAGCCGGGCGGCAGGCCCGTGATGTCGATGAACTGGCCTTCGAGCAGAGGCACGTAGTCATCTCCGAACCCGGGTGAGAGACCCTCGAGGATGCGCAGACGTCCGCCCTGGCCACGTCCGCACTCCTGCGTCCAGACCGCCCTGGGCGGCTCCCCGGGGATACGTGAACCCGAATCGGCGTCGTAGCGGTCGCCCAGGCAGAAGCCTGTCTTACGGTCACGCCCGACGGTCTTTCCGTCGAGGGAGTGGAGCTCGTAACGCTCGAAGCCGAGCAGATGCCAGTGCCGGTGCGTCTCCGAGACGACGAAGCGCAAGCGCGTCTTGAGGGGGTGCATGGTTGAGGTCCTGCCCACCTTGCGAACGACTTGGCGCGCTGCCATCTCGGGCTCCGCCGCGCTCGGCCGCCGCCCGGCGACGAGCAGCGGCCCAGCGCCCACGTTCTCGACCGCGGACAGGAAGACGAGGCGCTCGCGCCCTGCGCGCACGACGACCGAGATGGCCGCCGGTGGGGCCTGGTCGAGATCCGGAAGGAGCTCGGGCGACGGTGCTTCGGAGCCCGCGCACGCGGCGATGAGCAGCACCACGAGGGCCATCGCTGCCTTCCGCACCTCCATGGGTCTACTACAACCGCCCAGGCGCCGCGGTTCTACTAGTGCGTCTTGCCCTTCCCCTGGGACTGCCCGTGTCCGGGACTATGAACACCATCGGTCTCGCCGTGCTTGTAGTGGCCCTTGCCCCGCTTCGCATGGCCCTTGCCGGTGGCCTTCCCGGGCCGGGAGCCCGGGAGAGACAGCGTGCCGGGTCGGGCGAGGGTCGGCCGGGACGAAGGCTGGGGCTTCTGCGCGCCGTCCGTCGGGGGGGCCGGCGCGAAGCCGGTGGGGCTCGGTGCTGTGGCGAGCTTCACCACGGTGACCGGCGCCGCCCGGTCAGGCGCCGTTCGCTCCGCCGGGCCGGCACTCGGGGACGCAGGCTCGACGCGTGCCTGAACCGTTTGGCGGCCGAAGGCGGGAGGAGCGCTCAGACGGCCGAGCGTGAAGCTGCTCGGGTCAGCACCGAGTACGCCCAGCCAGAGGAAGACGGCCGCACCCGTTCCTGCGGCCAGAAGGCCGAGCGCAGCCGCAGGGGCGCCGAGCAGGCGCAGCGCCAGAGCTGAACCGACAGCAGCGGGCACGAGGGCCGCGGGAAGCGGCTCGACGATCGCCACGAGCGGGGTCGCGGCCAGCCTGCTCCCGGGCCCCGCGAGCGTGCGGGCGCTCTGGGCGCATTCGATCCGGTCGAAACCGCGCCCGAGCTCGGGCACGACGACCTGGAAGCCGAGTGGGTCGAAGCGGCGGCCGCAGACCTGACAGTCCTGCACCCGGCTGCTTATAACAGTCCCGGCGGGCGTCGCCTCGGCCTGCCAAAACTAATCCGCGCGAATTACGCGATTTTTCCCTTCCTTCTTTGCGCGATAGAGGGCTCGATCGGCTGCGAGCATCAGTTGCTCCGCCGAGCCCGCGCTCGGAAACGCGGCCACTCCAAAGCTCGCGGTGACCGAGAACGGCTCGCCTGCGCGACCCGTGAATCGCGTGCCGCGGAGGGCGTCCGCGAGGCGCTCCGCGAGGTGGGCGCCTCCCTCCGGGTCGGTCTCGGGGACGAGCACGGCGAATTCCTCGCCGCCGTGGCGGACGGCCAGGTCGAACTCACGCACACTCTCGCGCATGAGGTCGGCGAACCGGCGGAGGACTTCGTCCCCGACCTGATGGCCATAGAGGTCGTTGACCCGCTTGAAGTCGTCGAGATCCGCCAGGACGAGCGCCAGCGACCCGCCGAACCGCTCGGCGCGGCTAACTTCCAGGCCCAGTGACTCGCTGAATCGGCGTCGGTTCGCGAGGCCGGTGAGGTCGTCCGTGATCGCCTGCTGTTCAACGGCGCGATGCAAGCGGGCGTTCTCGAGGGCGATCGACGCCTGGGCAGCGAGCCAGTGCGCGAGCCGGCCCTCATCTTCGTTGAAGGGCCGGCCCCGCTCCGGGTAGATGAGCAGGCTGCCGACATGCTCGTCGTCGGTGCCGAGGGAGACCGAGAGGGGCAGACCGCCGCTCTCAGGGTGACCGGCCCGGAAACGCTCGACGCCGTCGCTCACGAGACGCGCTCCGACCGCACCTGTCGCTCCCACGGCGCTCTCGACGATCACCGGCAGGAGGGCGGCGGGATCGTGGGTCGCCGCCAACGCCTCGCCGACGAGCGCCACTGCCTCTCGCGCTCGCCTGCTCGTCGAATCAGCGTCAACGTCGCGCGCACGCCGGCGAGGCGCGGGGACCAGGGCTGGGCGCGAGGCCATGAATCGCGTAGCACTCCACCAGGCGAGAGCGATGAGCGCGAGGGTCAGCAAGGCAGCGAAGAAGACTCGACGTCTCGTGTCCGAGGTCGCGTCCGCGATGGGCTGGTTCGCCGCGAAGGCGACGAGGCGCAGATCGGTTCCCGAGGCGAGGGGCGTCCCGATCGACCGTCGGTCACCAATCTCCGGCGGCCGAGTGAGGTAGCGACCGTTCTCGGCGATGGCGAGTCCTTCTCCCTCCGGGATGCCCGCGGCCGCGTCCAGCCGGTTGATCAGCGCCCGGTCAAGCGGAACCCCAACCACCACGCGGCCGAGCCGGCGCCCACGTGCGTCGGTGACCTCGACAGCCCGGCGAAGGGCATAGCCACCCGTGCCGACCTCCCTGTTCGGAAGAACGAACGCGACGTTGTCGCCCGGTGGGAGGAGCAGTCGCAAGGCCTTCAGGTCGCGCCGGACAAAGGCTCGTTGGACCTCGGGCGAGAGCGAAAGGGCTCGAGCCTGCGACGACGCTTCTCTAAGCTCGCTACGTACCTCCGCCACCCCTGCTCGAAGGGAGGAGGCCAGGCGGGCCTCGGCGGCATTGGCCTCGGTGCGCTCCCGGAGGCGCCCCGCCGTCCAGGCGGCCGTTGCGGCGAGGAGGAGAGCTAAAGCCAGGATCGCGAGGGCGAGCCCGAGTTGCCCGCGGGCCGCACGCGGTGCCTCTCTTGCGATGCTCGCCGTCTGCTCTCCCTTTCGGACGAGTGTAGCCCGCTTAGAACGTCGCGTCGCGCACGCCGGTGGCGATGATGGCGAGGACGATCCCCGCCGCCAGCAGGCGGTAGACCACGAACGGGGTGTAGTCGCGACGCCGCACGTAGCCGAGGAGGACGTCGATGGCTACGAGACCGACGCCGGCCGCAGCGAGTGTGCCGACGACGAACGGTCCCGTCGACCCGGGGGGGAGGGACTCGATGAGGACGTGCTTCACCCCCTTATAGAGGACGGCGCCGAAGACGACGGGGATCAAGAGCAGGAACGAAAAGCGCGCAGCGGAGTCGCGATCGAGCCCGGCGGCCCGGCCGGTCGTGATCGTGATCCCCGAGCGGGATACGCCCGGTATGAGCGCGAGGATCTGGGACATCCCGATGGCGAAGGCTGTTCCGAAGCGGAGGTCCTGAATCGTCCGCCGCTCCGGAAGGCGGTCGGCCAGCCAGAGGAGAACCCCAAAAACCGCGAGCAGGATGGCGATCTGCCACGGCTGGCCAAGATGCTCCTCGATGACGTCCTCACCGGCCGCTCCCGCGAACGCGGCGGGAATCGTGGCTGCGAACACGTATGACGCGATCCGCTCGTCGGGCCCGGAGAGGCTGTGCCGGCCGACGGAGCGGAACCCCGCGGTCACATAGCGGACGACGTCGCTCCAGAAATACACGACGACGGCGACGAGCGTGCCCAGGTGGAGCGCGACATCGAAGGTCTTGTTGAAGTCCGGGTGCGCCTCGAGGTAGTGCCAATCCGCGAGCCACGGCACGAGGATCAGGTGTCCCGAGGACGAGATCGGCAGCAACTCGGTCAGGCCCTGGACGATTCCGAGGACGAGCGCCTGCCAGTCGGAGAGGCCCCCGGGGCGGTCGCCGACGCCTGCGGCTGCGAGCAAGACGGCCAGGAGGAGGAGTCCGCCCGCGGCGAAGTAGAGACCCGGGCGGCGCACGCGGTTATCGTATGCGCGCCTCGTGAACCGGAACGACGTCATCCTCGGGATCGTCGCCGCGGTCCTCGTCGGCTTCAGTCTCTTCGTCTCCATCGTCGTCCCGCGGCGGAGACCGGACTTTCCCGGTCGCTCTCTCCGGGTCTTCGTGCTCGTCTCGGCGCTTCTCGTCGTCGGGATGCTCACCGCGGTAGCGGTGCTGGGGGAGAGCCACCAGTTCGCGAGCGAAGGCGGCGAGTCGGGGGCAGTGACGAATCAACCGCCGACCGCCACGACGACCCCGACCGAGACCGGGACCGGAACCGGCCAGCAGCCTGCGGGCGACCCCGCAGCGGGGAAGGAGATCTTCACCACCACGGCGCAGCCCCCGTGCGCGAGCTGCCACACCCTGCAGGAAGCCGGCGCGACGCAGACCATCGGGCCGAACCTCGACGAGGTCCTCAAGGGCAAGGACGCCGCCTTCATCCACGAGTCGATCGTCGATCCGAACGCGAAGGTCGCGACCGGTTACCAGCCGGGGATCATGCCCCAGACGTTCGGCGAGCAACTCGACGACAAGCAGCTCGCCGACCTGGTCGCGTTCCTCGTCCAGGTGACGAAGGGTTAGCGACCGGGCCAGCAGGCGGAGAGGGCGGGATTCGAACCCGCGACCCAACTTTCGCCGGGTACGCGATTTCCAGTCGCGCTCCTTAGGCCAGCTCGGACACCTCTCCGCGCCGCGACCATGGTAGCGCCTGCGTTTAGCCATCCCTGACCGCGGTACAAGCTGGGAAAACGACGCAGGAAAGGGGTTTGCATGCCACCTCGTGGAGTGAAGAAGGGCACCAAGCGCGCCCGCCAGTACGAGCACATCAAGGACAGCGCCAAGGAGAGGGGCGTATCCACCGACCGTGCAGAGGAGATTGCTGCCCGGACGGTCAACAAGGAGCGCGCGCGGTCGGGCGAAGCCCGCACGGCCTCGCGATCTTCGACGCGCGACATCTCTTCGGGCCGTCGCGGTGGCCTCCGGTCGGGCACGATCCGGTCGAAGGGCCAGACGAAGGAGCAGCTCTACAACCAGGCGAAGCGCATGAACGTCAAGGGCCGCTCCCGCATGAACAAGCGGCAGTTGCTCGCCGCGGTCAACCGCAAGAAATAAAGGTCAGGCGGCCGCTGGCACCGGCATAACCTACCCGGGTGACGCGGCGCAAACGCTCGTATCGCTCCCTCGCCTCGCTCCAGCGCGACAACCGCGTCTGCCGAGCCTGCGCCGAGGAGGGCTACCCGCTCGCTTCACTCCCCGTGCTCGAAGGCCAGGACGGCCAGCGGGCGATGATCGTCGGTCAGGCGCCCGGGGTGGTCGAGGCCGAGGAGCGGCGGCCCTGGCGGGGGCGAGCGGGCCAGACGCTGCGCCGCTGGCTCGAGCTCGACGAGGAGGAGTTTTACGCCACGTTCTACTGCGTCTCAGTGACGCGCTGCTACCCGGGCAGACACCCCTCGGGTCGCGGAGACAGGCCCGCGACGCCCCGGGAGATCGAGCTCTGTCGCTTCTGGCTCGACTGGGAGCTGCGCCTGCTCAGGCCCGCCGTGATCGTGCCGGTGGGAGGCCTGGCCACCAAGCGCGTGCTCGCAATCTCGCGCCTCGACGACTGCATCGGATCTCGGTTCGAGCTCGGAGACGCGTTTGCCGTCCCGCTTCCGCACCCGTCCGGCGCAAGCGGGTGGCTGAACTCGCCAGGCAACCGCATACGGCTCGAAGCCGCGCTTTCCCTTCTGCAGAAGGAGCTCAGGCGCGCAGGCGTCGCACCAGCGGGAGGCCGTACCAGAACCCGATGAAGAAGCCTCCCAGGACGGCCGTCACCACCGCCGTCGCCGGCTCGCCGAAGAGGAAATCGGTGATGAGGTAGACCGAGGCGGACATGCCGGCGGCGAGAAAGGCTGTCGCGGCGATCGCCGTGAAGGTGGAGACTCTGAGCAGCGCCTCCTTCTGCCCGTGGCGCCAGAGCAGACGATGGGCTGCCGTCGGCGTGATCAGGAGAATGATCGCGATCGCGGCGCACAGGAGCGCCGAGTAGTAGACGTAGACCTGGTGATCGGTCAGCTCGCGGAAGCGCTGCTGGAAGGGGAGAACGAGAAGGAAGGCGAAGAGCACCTGCGTTCCCGGCATGGCGAGCCGGTGCTCCTCGACGAGCTCGCCCCATTCCTGGTCGAGCTCCTCTTTGCTGCGGCTCTTGTCGCCTGGCACGCTCCCGGCATACCCGCAGCGTGCGCGGCCCATGTATGACTTCCGTGTGGCCGAGCGCGTCCTCACGGAGAGGGAGCTGAACCGTGCGGTGCTCGCCCGGCAGCTTCTGCTCGAGCGGGCAGAGCTGCCGATCCCTCGCGCTGTCGAGCGCGTCGGCGGACTGCAGACGCAAGACGCGCGCTCGGGCTACATCGGTCTTTGGTCTCGGCTCGCGGGGTTCGAGCGTGACGACCTGACCCGCGCGCTCGAGCGCCGCAGCGTCGTCCAGGCGACGGCGATGCGCATCACGATCCACACGGTGTCCGCGCGCGACTACCCGTTGTTCAGCGAGGGCGTCCGGGCGCACCGGCGCAAGTCGTGGACGCAGGCCCACGGAAAGCGGGTGGATGTGAAGAAGGTGCCTGCCGTGGCGCGCCGGGTGGCCTCGATTCTCGAGGATGGTCCCCGCTGGCGGCGGGAGCTCGTCGAGGAGCTCGGCGTCGACAGCTCGACCTGGAACGGCGTCGGCATGTGGGTGGATCTCGTCCGCGCGCCCCCTTCCGGAACCTGGGAGCGGCCGCGAGGCGACCTCTACGCAACTGCGGAAAGTTGGCTCGGCTCGTCCGAGGCGACGGAGGACGAAGGCTTGGAACATCTGGTGCGCCGTTATCTGGGCGCGTTCGGCCCGGCGTCGCTCAAGGACACAGCGAACTGGGCCGGTCTCCCGCCGCGAGCGCTCGCTCCAACCGTGGAGCGCATGCGCCTGCGGCGCTTCCTGGACGAGGCGGGTGCGGAGCTCCTCGACCTGCCCCGAGCTCCGCTCCCCGACCCGGAAACGCCGGCGCCGCCGCGGTTCCTGCCCACGTGGGACGCGACTCAGCTCGCGCACGCGCGCCGGACGCAGATCCTCCCTGAACGGCATCGGGCGAAGGTCTTCAACACGAAGACGCCGCATTCGCTGCAGACCTTCCTCGTCGACGGCCAGGCGGCGGGGGTGTGGAAGCTCGACCGCGGCCGAGTCAAGCTCGAGCCGTTCCAGCGGCTTTCGCGCGAGGCTCGCAAGGAGCTCGACCAGGAGGCCGAGCGGTTGGCCGAGTTCCTCAGCTAACTGTCAGTGCTCGACGATCCCAGACGCTCGGACTCCAACTTGACATATCGATATCTATCGATACGATAATTGTCGATATGACGTCCCTCGAGCTGATTGCCTGCTGCCAACCGCTCGACGCCCAGACGCTCTCGGAAAACGAAGCCGAGGCGACGGCCGCCCTCTTCAAGGCGCTGGCCGACCCGGCACGCGTGAGAATCGTCAACGTGCTAGCGACCAGCGATGCGCCGGTTTGCGCGTGTGAGTTCATGCCGGCTCTCAGCCTGGCCCAGGCGACCGTCAGCCACCACCTGAAGAAGCTGACGGATGCGGGCCTCCTCGATCGCGAGCAGCGAGGCAAGTGGGCGTACTTCTCTCTCAATCCTGAGGCCAGAGCGCGGCTTGCCGGCCTCGTCGAGTTTCCGGAGGTGGTTCGATGAGCACCCAGAGTCCAGAGGCGCTACGCGACGAGGTTCGTCGGCGGTACGCCGAAGCGGCGGTCGCAGCGGCT
>WNFV01011633.1_pt1 | contig 18421 bp, 18 predicted proteins | sample 5400101 | NCBI WGS metagenome assembly WNFV01 (sample SAMN13153361, study PRJNA577476) | soil metagenome | isolation source: 115 cm soil or saprolite under grassland replicate 1 | place: USA:California | collected 2016-06-15
TGACGCCACGCCGCAATCGCTCGAACGAGGCCTCGAGCTGTTCCTCGACAACGTCGAGCGCTTCGGTCGCGGCGAGCCGCTGCGCAACGTGGTCGATCGGCAGGCGGGCTACTAGTCCGCGAGGAGGGAAGCGACGATGCGCTCGGCGGCGTGGCCGTCGCCGAACGGGTTTTCGGCCTTGGCCATCCGCGCATGCTCGGCTGGGTCGTCGAGCAAGCGGCTCGCCTCGGCGACAATGCGCTGACGGTCTGTGCCCACGATGCGCAGGGCGCCGGTATCGACGCCTTCGGGTCGTTCGGTTTTTTCACGCAGCACGAGGGCGGGAATGCCCAGGCCGGGCGCTTCTTCCTGAATCCCCCCGGAGTCGGTGATGATCAGGTACGAGCGCTGCATCAGCTGCAGATTGGGCAGGTAGTCAAGTGGTGGGCGGAGCGTGATGTGCGGAGCGCCGCCGAGCAACTGGTGTACAGGCCCCCACACGTTGGGATTGCGGTGGACGGGGTAGACGATGTGGACGGCGCCATCGTAGCGCTCGACGAGGTCGCGCAGGGCGAGGCAGATACTTTCGAGCGGCTCGCCGAAGTTTTCGCGGCGGTGCGCGGTGACCAGGATCGTGCGGGCGCCAGGTACCAACAGTTGGTCGACTTCGTCGGACATGGGCTGGGCGGTGATCCAGCGCAGGGCGTCGATGCCGGGGTTGCCGGTCAGCAGGATGCGCGCAGCTGGCACGTCCTCGCGTAGGAGGTTGTCGCGCGCCCGAGCGGTCGGCGCGAAATGGCGGTCGGCGATAACGCCGGCGACGCGGCGATTGATCTCCTCGGGGAAGGGCTGCCAGCGATCGCCGGTGCGCAGCCCGGCTTCGACGTGGCCGACTTTGCTGCGCGCGTAAAAAGCTGCCAGCGCGGCGGCGGCCACGGTTGTCGTGTCGCCCTGGACGAGCACCCAATCTGGCCGTTCGGCTTTCAGGATGGGTTCTAAACGGGCCAGGATGGTGGCCGCCACCTGGGTCGGGGTCTGGTTGTCCTGCATGACGTCCAGGTCGTAGTCGGGCTGGATGTCGAAGACACGCAGGACCTGGTCGAGCATGTCACGGTGCTGGGCGGTCACAAGGACCCTGCTGGCGATGTGCTCGGGATAGCGGGCGAGCTCGCGGATGACCGGGCCGAGCTTGACCGCTTCGGGGCGGGTGCCGAATACGGTGAGCACCTTGAGCAGGGGCACGGGCCCGGATTGTAGGGCCGGGTATGCGCTGTGCATGCGCTCCACTGAATGCGCGGAACTGAGAAGCTCGTCCTCCTGCTGGCGTTGCTGGTGCCGCTCGCGCTGGTGTTGGTGGGCGGCCCGGCAGTCATGCGCTGGATTGCTCAGCCACCCGCGTCGCGATCGCCGGAGGTAGCGGGCGCGGTGGCGACACCGGTGGCGCAATCGCAAGCGACGCCGCGGGCGACCCGCGCGCCGCGAGTCATTCAGACTCCCGTGGCGCGGGAGACACCGCGCCCGTCGGATCTGCAACCCGTGCCGTAGCCGCCCTCAACCGATGCGTAACCGGACCGGCCAAGCCTCATTGACACCTGTGCGGACCATGCCTATACTCGCGCACGATGCAAAAGAGGCCGCAGGCCTACTCGTATTGGTTTACGTATGGCATGACGGGGCTGCCTCGGAGACGCTGAGCAGTCGCGGAACCCCGTCATGCCCAAAGGAGCGGTCCGGATTCGGACCGCTCCTTTGTTTGTCCTAGCCCACCAGGAGGTCCCACAGAACACTCATGATCGCCGTAATGTCGCCCAGCGCCACCAGCCAGGACATCGATCACGTCGTCGAAGTCCTGCGGCTGCACAACTTGAAGGCGCAGTTATCGCAGGGGGAGGAACGCACCGTGATCGGTGTGATTGGAACCGGGTTCCCGGAGGATCTACTCGAGACACTCGAGGTTTTGCCAGGCGTCGACCGCGTCACCAGGATCACGCGGCCGTACAAACTGGCCAGTCGCGACTTCAAACCAATGAACACCGTCGTCGAGGCTGGGGGAACGCCCGTCGGCGGTCGCGAGTTCGTGGTCATGGCTGGTCCGTGCTCGGTTGAGAGTCGCGACCAGTTGCTGCGCACGGCCTACAGCGTCGCTGACTCGGGTGCGAGCTTCCTGCGCGGTGGCGCCTTCAAACCGCGGTCCTCGCCGTATGCGTTCCAGGGCCTGGGCGTCGACGGCCTCAGCTTGCTCGAAGAGGGACGGCGTATGACTGGCCTACCCATCATCACCGAGGTCATGGAGCCAGGTCAGGTCGAGCGGGTCGCGCAGAGCGCGGACATCCTGCAGATCGGCGCGCGCAACATGCAGAACTTCCCGCTCCTCAGGGAGATCGGCCGCACGCGCCGCCCGACCATGCTCAAGCGCGGACTGTCGGCCACGATCGAGGAATGGCTGATGGCGGCCGAGTACATCATGGCCGAGGGCAATCCGAACGTGATCCTGTGCGAGCGCGGGATTCGCACGTTCGAAACGGCTACGCGCAATACGCTCGATTTGAGCGCCATTCCGTTGATCAAGCGCATGAGCCACTTGCCGATCATCGCCGACCCGAGCCATGGCACCGGCCATCGCTATCTGGTCGAGCCGATGGCGCTAGCCGCGGCCGCGGCAGGTGCGGATGGCCTGATCATCGAAGTACACCCAGAGCCTGATTCGGCGCTGTCTGATGGCCCGCAGTCGCTCACGCTCGACGGCTTCGATCAGTTGATGCGCAAGCTGGCGGGCGTGCTGGCAGCCGTCGACCGGCCGATGAGGCGCCTGCCGAAGCCGCTGCTGCAGGCGAGCGCATGATGCAATGTCATCTCGAGGCGAGCCTGCGAGCCGAGGGATCTCGCCATATGAGACTCGCTCGTCTGCGAATATGAGACAGGCGAGATCCCTCGCAAGCTCGGGATGACAGTACTTTCGAGCGATCGGGCGGTCAGCGCCGCGCGGTCGATTCGGGGCAGCGTGCAGGTGCCGGGCGACAAGTCGATCTCGCATCGGGCGGCGCTGTTCAACGCGCTGGCTGAGGGCCACGCGAGCATCAGCAACTTTTCCCCGGGCGCGGACTGCGCGTCCACCCTCAGCTGCCTACGGGACCTGGGCATCGAGGTCGCGCGCACCGGGGCGCGCGTGGAGGTTGCGGGCGGTCGGCTGCGTGAGCCCGCGGACGTGCTCGATTGCGGCAACTCGGGCACGACGATGCGTCTGCTGAGTGGCGTGCTGGCGGGCGGCGGTGTGTACGCCGTGCTCAGCGGCGATGGCTCGCTGCGGCGGCGACCGATGGGTCGCGTGGTCGAACCGTTGCGTTCGGCTGGGGCGCGCATCAACGGGCGCGACGGTGGGCGGTTGGCGCCGCTGACGATCATGCCCGCGCAACTCCACGGCACGCAGCACCGGTTGACTGTCGCCAGCGCCCAGGTGAAGTCGGCGTTGCTGCTGGCGGGGCTGTTCGCCGATGGCGAGACGACGGTAGTTGAGCCGGCAACGACGCGGGATCACACGGAGCGCATGCTGGCGGCGATGGGCGCGCACATCACGACGGAGGGCCGGCGGGCCACGGTGCGGCCGAGCGAGCTTCGGCGGGTGAACGTCGAGGTGCCGGGTGACTTCTCGTCGGCGGCGTTCTGGTTGGTCCTGGGCGTGCTGCACGCCAACGCTGAAGTGCGGGTGACCAATGTAGGGCTGAATCCGACGCGGACGGGGCTGCTGACCATCCTGCGGCGTATGGGCGCCAACGTCGATGTGCAAAACCAACGGGAGGTGGCCGGCGAGCCGGTCGCGGACGTGGTGGTTTCGAGCAGTCGGCTACAGGCCACGACCGTTGCGGGTGATCTGGTGCCGCTGGCCATCGACGAGATCTCGCTAGTCGCATTGCTCGGGCTGTTCGCCGAGGGCGAGACGGTGGTGCGCGACGCGGGCGAGCTACGGACCAAGGAGTCAGACCGGTTGGCGGTGGTCGCCGAGGGGTTGGCAGCGCTGGGCGGGAATATCGAGGCGACCGAGGATGGCTGGCGCATCCGGCCGTCACGGCTGCGCGGGGCGCGCGTCGACGCGCACGACGATCACCGAATGGCCATGCTGTTCGCGCTGGCGGGCGCGTTGGGCGAGGGTGTCGAGATCGCGGGCGCGGACAGTGTCGCGATTTCCTACCCGAGCTTCTGGGCCGATCTCGATCGCCTGACGCACGCGTGAGCCATCGTTGGGCATGTCTATTCGGGCATCCGGTTGCCCATTCGCTGTCGCCCACGCTGCACAACGCTGCGTTTGAGGCGCTCGGCCTGGATGCCCACTACGAAGCGCGCGACGTCGCCCCCGATGCGCTGGGTGAGGCGGTCGGGGCACTCCGAGCTGCGGCGTGCTTCGGCGCCAACGTCACCGCGCCGCACAAGCAGGCCATCATGCCCCTGTTGGACGAGGTCACGCCTGAGGTGCGGGCGTTGGGCGCGGTGAACACCGTCGTCAACCACGCTGGGCGACTGACGGGTGGCAACACGGATGGGCCTGGACTGGCGCGCTGGATGACCGACGCCGACATCGACGTGAGTGGCCGCTTGGCGTTGGTCATCGGGGCTGGCGGGGCCGCGCGGTCAGCGGTGTTAGCGTTGGCCACACTTGGCGCCGGCCGCATTCATGTCGTCAACCGAGGCCAGGAGCGGGCGGTGCGGCTGCAGCAGGACCTGGCGGCGGCGGCGATTGCCAGGGTCACGGTTGGTACGCTCAACGAGATTGCACGGGCCGCCAAGGAGCCGTGGGATGTGGTGATCAACGCGACGTCGCTGGGCCATCACGGCCAGGCGCCCGACGTTCACCCTAGCTGCTACAGTCCTCAAAGCGTGGCGATTGAGCTGGCCTATAACCCGCCGGAGACCGGTTTCATGCGGGCAGCTCAGGCGGCCGGGGCACGCGCCGAAAACGGACTGGGCATGCTCGTGCACCAGGCGGCGCTGTCGTTCGAGCGCTGGACCGGTCGCACGCCACCGCTCGACGTCATGTTTGGCGCGGTTGCGAACAGGATTGGCGTGTGAGTCTGGGCATGTTGCGCGTGCTCACCGCGGGTGAGTCGCACGGACCGCAGCTAACGATCCTCGTCCAGAACTTGCCAGCCGGGCTGCCGCTCCTCGCCGAGGACATCAACGTCGACCTGCGGCGACGCCAGCTCGGCTACGGTCGCGGCGGGCGGCAGCAGATCGAGCGCGACTGCGTCGAGATCGTCGCGGGCGTGCGCCACGGCCGCACGATGGGCGGCCCGATCGCGATGGTCGTCAAGAACCTCGATTGGCCGAACTGGCAGGGGCGGATGGACGTCGAACCGGTTGCGGAGCCGCCCGAGCCGGTAACCCGGCTGCGGCCCGGCCACGCCGATCTGGCCGGCGTGGTCAAGTTCGGGCACGACGATGTGCGCAACGTGCTCGAGCGCGCCAGTGCGCGTGAGACCGCGTCACGGGTTGCCGCTGGCGCACTCGGCAAGGTGTTTCTACGGCAGTTCGGCGTTGAGATCAGAAGTCATGTGTTACGGGTGGGGCCGGCCACGGCGGCGGCGCCCGAGCACCTGGCAGTCACACCGTCGGCCGACGATGCGTGGTGGACAACGGTCGAGGAATCGCCTATTCGGACGGGTGACGCCGCGTTCGCCGAGCAGGCGACGGAACTGATCAAGGCGGCGCGCACGGCTGGCGATACGCTGGGCGGCGTCTTCGAGGTCATCGCGTACGGCGTGCCGATTGGGCTGGGCACGTATGCGCAGTGGGACGAGCGCCTCGATGCGCGGCTTGCCGCGGCGATGATGAGCATCCAATCCATCAAAGGCGTGGAACTTGGAGATGCGTTCGCAAACGCGGCTCGGCACGGTTCGCAGGCGCATGACATCATCGATTACGACGCGACCAGAGGCTGGCAGCGGCCCACGAACCGAGCGGGCGGACTCGAGGGCGGCATTACCAACGGCGCGCCGGTCGTGGTCCGTGGGGCCGCCAAGCCGATCTCGACGCTGATCCATCCGTTGCCCTCAATCGACTACGCGACGCGCGAGCGCAGCGTCGCCCATGTCGAGCGCAGCGATGTCTGTGTGCTGCCCGCGGCAGGCGTCGTCGGCGAGGCCATGGTGGCGATCGTGCTCGCCGACGCGATGCGCACCAAGTTCGGCGGTGACAGCCTCGATGATGCGCTGACCAGCTTCCGAAGCTTCCAGACGCGGCATGGATAACCTCGTGCTGGTCGGCTTCAGCTGCAGTGGTAAGACCACGCTGGGTCGGAACCTGGCGCGTCGCCTGCGCATGCACTTTATCGACAGCGACCGATTCGTGGAAGAGATGACTGGTCGCTCGATCCCGGAGATCTTCCGCGAGGACGGGGAAGCCGTGTTCAGAGAAGTCGAGTCCGAAGCGATCGCCAAGATCACTGCCGAGCGACGCCAGGTGATCAGCACGGGCGGTGGCGCGTTCGTCAATCCGGCCAATCGCGACGCGCTGCGCAACGGCAATCTCGTGGTCCATCTTCAGGTGCGGCCCGAGACCGTGGTCGATCGACTGCGCAACAGCCGCTCGGGGCGGCCACGACCGCTGCTCGACAGCCCCGATCCACTCGGGCGGGTGATCGAGCTGATGGAGCAGCGCAAAGAGGCGTACTCAGCCGCGCACGTGACCATCGGCGTCGACGGGCGCACGCGCTACGAATTGGTCGGCGAGCTAACGCGGCGCTTTCTGGCCTGGCAGCGCCAGCGCCGACCCGCGACCGCCAGTCGATGACGGTCGCGACCCGCTGGCTGCGCGCCGGTGGGCGGCGCGTCCCGCTGCTGGCAGGCCCGGACGCACTGACCGACCTACCTGGCGCATTGGCTGAGGCCGAGTTCAGTGGGCGGCTGTTCGTCGTAGCCGACCGACACGCCTACGACTTGCACGGGCCACGCTTGCGGTCGGTGTTGCCACAGGCAGCCGTGTTGGGCATCTCAGGGGACGAGGCCAACAAGGGTCTGGCACAGGTGGGCGCCGTGTGGGACTGGCTGGTCGAGCAGGGGGCACAGCGGCGCGACGCGCTGGTCGCCTTCGGTGGCGGCGTCGTGTGCGACCTGGTCGGCTTCGCGGCCGCGTCGTACCTGCGTGGCATTGGACGCTGCGGTGGGTGGCAAAACCGGCGTCAACCACCCGCGTGGCAAGAACCTGATCGGGGCGTTCTACCAGCCGTTGTGCGTCGTTGCCGACACCGGACTGCTGGCCTCGCTCTCGCCGCGCGCGTTTGGGAATGGCATGGCCGAAGTCGTGAAGGTGGCCATGATTCTTGATGCGGGCCTATTTGATGTCTTGGAACGGCAGGTCGACGGGCTAACGGCGGGCGCAGGGGACAAATTGGCGCCGATCGTAGCCCGCTCGATCGAGCTCAAAGCGGACATCGTCGAACGCGACGAGCGCGAATCGGGCGATCGGATGCTGCTGAACTACGGGCATACGGTCGGCCACGCGCTGGAGGCCGCAGCCGGGTACGGCACGTTGCTGCACGGCGAAGCCGTCGCGGTTGGCATGCACGCGGCAGCGCTGATTGCGCACGAGCTTGGCATGCTCGACGCACGCGACATGGCGCGCCAGAACGATCTGCTCGCTCGGCTCGAATTACCCTTGTGCTGGCCAGACCTCACGCCTGACGAAGTGCTGTTGCGTCTCGTTTTCGACAAGAAACGCGCAGGCACTCGCCAACGCTGGATCCTGGCCGATCGAGTTGGCGCGGCGCGGATTGTGAGTGATGTCGCAGACGACGTGGTGCGGCGCGCGGTGGGCGTAGTTACAAGAACGGCCAAAGCGGTCAGCCTATAATCGGGGCAGCCCGCGGCCGCGGCGGGCGTCGCCCTATGGACGAGCCTTCAGGCACACCTGAGTATCGCCCGGCGCCACCTAGGCCACCTCTGTTCGCGGTGGCCACGTTCTGGGCGTTCGTGGTCGGCGGTGTCGTTTTCGGCGCCATCTTCCTGAGCAACTGGCGCGCGCTCGGCGCGCGTGATCAACCGCCGAGCGGCGTGGTCGTCGCCGCTGGGCCGGTCAAAGTGACGGTGCCGGTCACACTCAACCCACCCGCGCCGCTCGCCAGTCGACCCGCCTCGCAAGATTCGGCGCCGGCACCTGCCCTCTCGTCGAGCATCGCCAGCGTCGTCAGGAACGTGGTGCCCGAGTGGACCGGCCGCGACCGCGTCAACATCCTGCTCCTGGGGGTTGACAAACGCGACGACGAGCCAATCTCGGGCACCCGCTCCGACACGATCATGATCGCCAGCATCGACCCGATCACCAGGTCCGCGGCGCTGGTATCGCTGCCGCGGGACCTGTGGGTCACGATTCCCGGCTGCACGACAGCCATGGGCTGCTCGGGCGGGCAGCAACGGATCAACTTTGCGCATGCCGTCGGCGGCCAGCAAATGACGAAACGTACGATCACCAACGATTTCGGGATCCCGATCGAGTACTACGCCCGTGTCGATTTTCGAGGGTTCGAAGAACTGGTCGATCTGGTCGGCGGCGTGCTGGTCGACGTCGATCGGCCGGTCAAGGACGACGAGTACCCGACGGAGAACTACGGATATCAGCGCATCTACTTCGCACCGGGTCCGCAACTGCTGGACGGGCAGCGCGCCTTGCAGTACGCACGCTCACGGCATGGCACAAACGACTTCTCGCGCGCTCGGCGCCAACAGATGGTGCTGGTGGCGCTGCGCGACCGCGCTCGATACCTCGTTGGCGACGCCGTTCAAGGGTGCGGATGGGGCTGACTTGCTCGATCCGAACCTGATCGGGATTCGGCGCGCGGTGGAGTCGGCGCAGCGGGTTGCCGCGCATCCTGAGCTCAAGGCGCGCATCGAGGTTTTGAATGGCAGCGGCACCGCTGGTCTTGGTCAACGCACGGCGGACTATTTGAGGGCCCAGGGGTTCAACGTCGTTAAGATCGATGCCGCGGAGCGGAGCGACTATCGCTCGTCGCTGGTGCAGGTGCTGACGTCGGACCGCCACGCGGCCGAAGTGCTGGCCACGACGCCCAAAGTGCCCATCGTGGTCGGCCAGGACTTTCGGATTCCTACGTCCTAGAGGTCCGGCGAAGAGCTTTCTTTTCTAAAGCGAAGCAGGGGTGCAGGGACGAAGGACTTACCAGGCGGTCTGGGCGCGGACCTCGGGGTGGTGGCGGTTCAGGCGGCACAGGGTGACGGGGTGGCGATTGCCGGTCGCGGGGTCGATGCGCTCGCGGTAGTCGACCAGCAGAACGCCACTTGCAATCTCGCTGGCGACGGACCGGCCCACTGCGCGTTCGACGTCGTCCAGACTCACATAGCCGTGCGCTTCGAGGTCGTCGACGACACGGATCACCTCCGAGGTCACTGGACGAGGCGAATGACCGCGACCAGCAGCACAGTCTGGACGACGGCGCCGCTCAGCCACAGCAGGCGCGCCGGCAGCCGCTCGCGCGCATGCAGCCACACGCCCAGTGCGACGTCGACCAGCAGCACCAACAGGCCAAGGAGCGGCAGCCGCAACAGGTCCTCGCGCGGCGCGATCAGGCTCGGGTCGCCGTTGGCGTCGAAGCGCAGCGCGATCTCCGGCGGCAGGAACTCGAAGACGGCGCCGATCACGGCCAGAATGGCAAACAGCGCGACACAGGCAAAAAGGAGCGACCACGCCAGCCAGCGGTCGAAGAGCGCCGTCCAGGGCGCACCGCGCGCAGGTGCGCGGGTCGGCCTGGTGGCAGGCGCGGCGTCGACAGCATCCTGGATGCGCTCGATGAGCGCCAGGCGAAACTCATGCGGGTTACGCGCCGACACGACCACACCGCCGTGTTCGAGCGTGATCAATGTCAGGGCGGCAGGGTCGGGTGAGGTGGTGAAAAACCCCAATCGTCCAACGGCCCGGGCTCGACCAGGCCCGACGTAGATACCTGGCCAGGCAGGCACGGTCGGCGTCGCGCTGCCGACGAGGCGTTGGCCGGTGTAGATCCCGTCGATGGCCGTGTACGGCACGGCGAGCGTTCGACCGAACCACGAGATGTCGAGCGCCTGATCGCCGAGCGTGTATGTCAGGTGCCGGTACGCCCACGCCCACAGAAACAGCGCTGTGGCCAGCGCCGCGAGCACGAGCGCCGTCAGCGCTCCCACGAGCATGCCGCCACCGGGCTCGCGTGTCGCGGCCAGCACCAGCACAGCCAGGGCCAGCACCGCGACGCCGCCCGACGCCCATAGCGCGGCGTCACCGCCGGTCGAACGCCGCGCTGGCCAGACGGTTGCGCCCACACGGCGGTGACTGGCAGGGACGGCGGGCACGTGCACGCCCAAGTAGACTGCATCGACCACCAGCTGTGCACGTAGCACTGAACGCTCTGCTCCTGTCGCGCGCCCAGAGCTACCGCAGTGGCGGCATCAGCCGCGTCATCTATCACCTGCTGGCCGAATTTGCGCGCGATGCGCGCGGGCATCGTTTCGACGCCTTCGTGCCCGAAGCACCCACCGACGAAAAACTGTCGCGGGGCAGCATCCGCTATCACACCGCCGGGTCGGCAACCGAGCGGCCGACGCTGCGCATCGCCTGGGAGCAGGCGCGGCTGCCACGAGTGCTTCAGCGCGCACAGCCAGATCTGCTGCACGGGTTGGCCTATGCCCTGCCCATTGGCTGGAGTGGTCCAGCCGTGGTGTCGGTATACGACTTGAGCTTCTTCCACTTTCCTCGAGCATTCAAACCGGCCAACCGCATCTATCTCGCCGCCGCAACGCGCGCCGCGGCGCGGCGCGCGCGGCGAATTCTCACGATCTCGGAAAGCACACGCCGTGATATCGTGCGCCTGCTGAGCGTGCCCCAGGATCGCGTCGAGGTGACCTACCCCGCCGCGGAGGAGCGCTTCCGCGTATTACCCGCGGATGAGGTTGAGGCGTTTCGTCGGGCGCGTAATTTGCCGGAGGTTTTCATTTTCGCCGTCGGGACGCTCGAGCCGCGCAAAAATGTGGTCGGCCTGTTGCAGGCCTACGCTCGCTTGAGTCGGCCGCGGCCGCCACTCGTGATTGGCGGCGGGGCGGGCTGGCGCTTCAGTCCCATTTTCGACACAGTGGAGAGGCTCAACCTACACGACCAAGTGACGTTTCTTGGCTTTGTCGCCGAAGATGAATTGCCCCTCTGGTACAATGCCGCCCGGCTGTTCGCCTTTCCCAGCCTGTACGAAGGCTTCGGTTTGCCCGTTTTAGAGGCGATGGCCTGCGGCACGCCAGTGATCACGTCCAACGCTGCCTCGCTGCCTGAGGTTGGCGGCACAGCGGTCGCCCTGGTGGCACCCCAGGACTCGGATCAGCTTGCGCGTGAAATGCAGCGCGTGCTGGACGATGGGCAGGCGCGCAAGGAGATGCGCGCGGCAGGACGCATTCAAGCCCCGCGCTTCAGCTGGCGGTCGCTGGCCGACGCGACGGCGGCAAGCTACACCCGGGCGATGCGCAGCTGATGGCCGCCTCGCCGCGTCCGCTCATTGCGCGCTCGGCGCCTCGGGCACGGCGACCGGTAAACAACACGGCGGTCCGGCCAGGTTTGTCGCACACCTACGAACAGGTCATCTTGATTCTGCTCGACCTGGCGATGGTCAACGTCGCCTTCTTCCTGGCGTGGTATGCGCGCTATCGGCTCGGGCTGGTGCTCGATGTTGATCCGGGTAATTATGTCGAGCACGAAACGTATATTCCGCTGCAGGCGGCGCTCGCGCTCGTCTTCGTCAGCATCGTCGGTCTGCGCGGGCTGTATCGCCTGCCGCGCGCTGCAAGCGCGCTAGACGATCTGTCCACGATCTTCACCGCGGCTGGCTTGTCGCTGATGACGCTGTTCGCGGCCTCAACGTTCGTGCGCTACCCGGCCGAGTCGCGGCTGACTTTGATCTTCGCCTGGGCGCTGATAACCGTTCTTGTGCTGTTCGGTCGAGCCATCTACCTGTCGCTGGTCGGTCGCTTGCACCAGCGCGGCATCGGCGTGGCACGCACGCTCGTCGTCGGCGACAGCACGGTCGGTCGGATGATCATGCAAGCCCTCACCGACCGGCCGCACCTGGGCTATGAGGTGGCTGGCTTCTTGTCGTCTGAGACCAGCGCCGACTTCGGTCGATTCCATCACCTCGGCACGCCGGACGAGATCGAGCGCCTTATCGGCGACTACGCCATCGACCACGTCGTGATCGCCCTGCCAAGTGCCTCGCACGAGGCCATCATGCGCATCGTCGATCACTGTCGGACGGATGGGGTGCAGTTCCGCCTCGTACCCGACCTGTACGAGATGAGCCTGGGTCGGCTCGACATCGATACCGTGAGTGGCATTCCGCTGATGGGGATGAAGGAGCACGCGATCCGCGGGTTGAACTTCTTCATCAAACGCATCATCGACGTGGTCATCGCGCTGGTCTTCTTCGTCTTGTTTTCCTGGCTGTTCGTGATCCTGGCAGTGCTGATCTGGCTCGAGGACCGGGCGGGCTCGCCGTTTTTCTGCCAGGTTCGAGTCGGCCGCGGCGGCAAGGACTTCAAGTGCTGGAAGTTCCGCTCGATGCGGCCTGATGCCGAAACGCAGCTCGACCAGCTGTTGAAGTTCAACGAGGCCGAAGGACCAATCTTCAAGATGCGCGACGATCCGCGGCGTACGCGCCTGGGCGCGTTCATTCGCCGCTGGAGCCTGGACGAGTTGCCGCAGCTCTGGAATGTGCTGGTCGGCGACATGAGCATCGTCGGGCCGCGGCCGGCCACGCCGCGCGAGGTGGCGCTGTACGAAGACTGGCAGCGCCAGCGACTCGAGACACTGCCGGGGATTACCGGTCTGTGGCAGGTGAGCGGTCGCAGCGAGCTCGGGTTTGCCGAGCAGGTGCTGCTGGACATCATGTATCTCGAGAACTGGTCGCTGGGGCTGGACCTGCGGATCATGCTCCGCACCGCGCCTGCTGTGCTTTCGGGCAAAGGAGCCTTTTGATGGGGGTTAGGGGTTGGGGGTTGGGGGTTGGCGAACGCAACGGCACGTCGACACGCACCGATGTCGATCCTCCCCAACCCCTAACCCCCAATCCCCAATCCCTGCGCGTAGCGCTCGTCCACGATTATCTGAACCAGTACGGCGGCGCCGAGCGGGTCCTGGAAGAGCTCCACGCGTTGTTTCCGACGGCGCCGGTCTATACGTCCATGTACTGGCCGAAGAAGATGTCGCCGATCATCCGCGGCCTGGACGTGCGGACCTCGTTCATGCAGCGCCTGCCGCTGGTCACGCGCAATCACCAGCCGTTCTTGCTGCTGTATCCACTGGCCTTCGAGAGCTTCGACCTGAGCGGCTATGACGTGGTCATTTCGAACAGCTCGGCGTTCTGTAAAGGTGTGGTGACGGCGCCCGGCACCCTGCACATTTGCTATTGCCTGACGCCGATGCGCTGGGTGTGGAATTACCACGCCTACATCGAGCGCGAGCGACTCGGGACGGCGGCGCGCCTGGTGCTGCCCGCGGCGATCAGCCAGCTGCGCGCCTGGGACGTTGCGACCGCGCAGAACGTCGACCGCTTTCTCGCAATTTCCAATACAGTCGCGGCGCGGATTCGCAAGTACTATCGGCGCGACGCCGAAGTCATCTATCCGCCGGTGAATTGCGACGCGTTCACGCCGCAGCCCGGCCGGACCGATGACTACTACCTGGTCGTGTCGCGTTTGATTCCGTACAAGCGCATCGACCTGGCCGTCGATGCGTTCAGCCGGCTGGGCATCCGGCTGAAGATCGTGAGCTCGGGCGGGCGTGACCTGGCCGCCTTGCGCTCGCGCGCCGGGCGCAACATCGAGTTCGTGGGCACCGTGTCTGACTGGGAGCTGAAGGAGCTCTACGCCCGCTGTCGCGGCTACGTGTTTCCTGGGGAAGAGGACTTCGGTATCGCGCCCGTGGAGGCCAATGCCAGCGGCCGGCCCGTGGTTGCCTTCGCCGGCGGCGGCGCCCTGGACACGGTGATCGATGGGCGCACGGGTGTGCTGTTCCGCGAACAGACAGTCGAGTGCTTGATGGATGCCGTGCGCCGCACTGAGGCCACGGATTGGGACGCCGAAGCCCTGCGCACCCACGCGCAGCGGTTCGACCGTAACGTGTTCCGGCATCAGCTAGGCCAGTTCGTGACCGAATCGATCGCGGCTCACGCCGCGGGCACGCGCTTCGCGTAGCGGTATGGCGCGCACTGTCGCGCCGGTGGCGGGACCGAAGACCCTCCAGGACAGGGCGGCGACGGTAGGCGAGCCCTCACGGGCAGGCACGAAGTGGTCTCGGAATGGTCAGCGGCTGTTCTGGATCCTGACGGGCGCCCTGGTGGTGGGGACGGTGGCCTCGAGGCTGCCATTTATGACGCGCGCGCTGTACGCGTTCGACTCGGCGAACTATGCGCTCGCGGTGCGCGACTTCTACAACGTGGCGTTTCATCAGCCACATCCGCCTGGGTATCCGCTGTACGTGTTCTTCGCGCGCGTCATCGACCTCGTCATAGCTGACGCGAATCGCAGCTTGATCCTGGAGGGAATTAGCTGGTCGGCGCTCGCCGTGCTGTGCACGACCCTCCTGGCGAGGCAATGGTTCGGGCGGACCGCGGGGCTATTGGCAGGGCTCCTCCTGGCGGCGACCGTCGGCTTCTGGGGTTATGGCGAAGTCGCCTATCCGTATGTGGCATTGGCCGGCGAGACGGCCACGCTGGCGCTGCTGGCGCAGGCCACGCTGGCGGGCAACCAGGGCAGGGTGGTGTGGTTGGGCGTGGCGTGGGCCATTGCCCTGGGGACCCGGTGGGATGCGGCGGTGTTCTGCGCGCCGCTTTACCTGTGGGCGCTGTGGGCCGTGGGCTGGCGGCAGCGGGCGACGTCGGCGGGACTGGCGGCGATTGTGGTGGCCGCGTGGGCCGTCCCGATGGTCCAGTTGAGTGGCGGCTGGGAAACCTATCGACAGGTGCTGTCGAGCTACCTGCAGGTGTGGTCGCCGCAGTCGGCGTATGTGGTCGGCGATTTCGCCAGCGGGGGCGACACGCAGGCCACGTACAACCTGAACTTCCTCGTCAACTACCTACGGCAGATGCTGGGCGTCGGCATCGTACTGGTGCTGTATGTCGTTGGGCGCCGGTTCGGGCCGGCCCGGCTTGCGTCAGACCAGCGCAGTCGGTTTCTGGTGGTGTGGACCGTGCCGCCGCTGCTGGTCTACGTGTACGCCCATCTGGGCGAAGCGGGGTACGTGCTGTCGCTGGCGCCGCAAGCCGCGATCCTTGTCGCGCTGGCGCTGCTCGACCTCGGTTTTGACGCCGGGCGGGCGGCGCAGATCCTCCAGGGTCGCGGCTGGCGCTGGCTGCCGCGGTCGGGGCTTGTCGGGGCGGCCACAACGGTCGTACTCGCCGTGGGCATCGTCAGCTGGAACGTGCAGGCGTTCGCGCGCGGCGTCGGGCCAGGCCGGCTGCCCGATCTGCGCGCGCATGACGCCACTACGCTCGCGCAGATCGAGTACCTGCGCCAGCAGCCGGCTGCGACGACGTTCGTGTTGGCCCACGACATCCTGCGTCAACTCGCCTTCTACAAGCCGGGCCCGCGGGTCGAGCTGCTGTACAGCGAGTATGTGCCGGACTTTCAGACGGCACGGACGCGCACGGAGCTGCCGGTTGGCACGACCCGGGTGGTGATCCCGGACACGCCGCTGCAGGTCGACGGTGGTTTCGCTCAAAGCGTGACCCTTGCGGGGGGCGTGGTGTTGACGGTGATCGACGTCAGTGGCGCACGCGCCGTGGAGCACGGCTACCGCTTCGTGCGTGTCGAGCGCTAGGCGGAGCGAGGATTCTCACGGGCATGTCGCTCGCTGTTGTGCGACTGTCAGACAGGCGAGATCCCTCGCAGGCTCGGGATGACAGCCGGCAGAAGGGATACACTGCTCGCGATCGTGGAACTGCGTGACTATTGGACCATCATTCGCCGGCGCTGGTGGGTCCCGGCGCTCGTCACCGCCGTTGCGTTCCTGGCGTCCTCGGCAATCGGCCTGCGCGGAGCAGCTGCATACCGGACCGACATGCGCATCGCGATCAGCACCCTGCCGGTCGCCGTTCCGGCGACACAGCTGTATTACGACCCGACGTACTACTCCAACTTGAACTCGGAGTACCTCGCCGACGACATGAGCGAGTTCATGCACAGCGAGGCGTTCGCAAGCGAAGTGCGCCGCGAGCTGGCCACAGGTCGGAACCTGAACGTCGACGTCAACACGATCATCAACTCGACACGCACCAAGAAGACGCATCGGTTTATCGACGTGACGGTGAACAGCGCCACGCCTGAGGACGGCAAGGAGATCGCCGACTCGATCAGTCGGATCGTGAACGATCAGGCGCGCATCGCCCAGTACCTGGCCGCGCTGGCCTCCTACAACACGCGGATGACGGTCATCACGCCGCCCGATACGCACCGTGCGAACACGCTGCCCGGGCTGATCAGCGAGGTCGGCCTGCGCGCGTTGATCGGGCTATTGATCGGCATCGCGCTGGCGTTCCTGCTCGACTACCTCGACACCAGCGTGCGCTCGCGCGATGATGCCGAAGACCTGCTGCGTTTGCCCGTTGTCGGCATGATCCCGCGCACGCGGCGCGGGGTGGTGGCGTGAGCTGAAGTGGTGATCGGGTGACCGCCACTGAGGCCCTGCGCGCCCTACGCGAGCGCTGGTGGGTCCTGGTGGCGGCGACGGTCCTGGCCGCCGCGACGGCGTACATCTACATCAAGCTCCCGTGGGTCGAGCCGCGCTGGCGCTCGTCCGTGCTCATCCAGGCCACCGGTCGGCTCGACTATGGCAACTTCCTGGCGCTCGAGAAAGAGCTGCGTCCACTCGCCGAGCAGGTGCGCCAGCTTGGCATCATGCGTGAGGTCGATCGCAACCTGCACACCGACCTGCCGCCGCAGCGCATGCTCGAACGCACCAAGGCCGAGCCGGTCCAGGACAGCGGCCAGATTCGGATCGACTTCGAAGATGCCGATCCACGGCGTGCCGAGCAGGTTAGCCTCGAGATCGCAGACGTCTACGTCCGACAACACAACGCCGACGAACAGGGCAAGCTGCGAGAAGAGCGGGTCATCCTGTCCATCCTCGACCGTCCGCCAGACGCCGTGCTGACCTGGCCGCTGACAAGACTTATCGTGCCGGCCGCGGCGGCGCTCGGACTGCTGGTCGCTGGCGCCGTGCTGCTCGGCCTGTTGTATGTGGACGACACGATTCATTCGCCCGAAGATATTCAGCGTTACGTCGAGCTGCCGCTGCTAGGCAGCGTGCCACGCCATCGATCGTCAGCGGCGGCACGCGCCAGCTCGAGCCGAGTGCCCTCCTCGGAGGGCAGGAAGGTGTATCAAGAAGCACGGTCATGACCTCCCTCCCCCCTCCCGCCGATAAGCCGTCGACGTCACTCGCGCCGGTCTCGCGCAACGGACGAGCGCTCTCGACTGTACCGACTGGCTCGACCCTGGTCATGCTGGCCGAGCCGCGCTCAGCGGCCGCCGAGGCCTATCGCGCGCTCGCGGCGAACGTCCAATTCTCGAGCGGTGACGTTCAGCACACCATTGGCGTTACCAGCGCCGCGGCGGGCGAGGGTAAGTCGACGACGGTGGCCAACCTGGCGATCGCGCTGGCTGAAGGCGGGCGACGAGTCATCGTCATCGACGCCGACTTACGACGGCCCGGGCTGCATACGCTGTTCGGGCTCGACAACGCCCAAGGGCTGTCGAACGTGCTGCTCGAGGAGCAGGGGCAGTTACCGCTTCAGGACACCGTGGCGCCCGGCGTGCGCGTGCTGACGAGCGGGCCGGTGCTGGCCAACCCGCTCGACGCGCTGGCGTCGCGTCGGCTGGACCAGGTGCTGTCGCAGGCTCATGCTCAGGCCGACTTTGTTCTTGTGGACACTGCACCGGCGGGCGCCCTGGCCGATGCGGCGGTGATCGCGCCACGACTTGGCGGCGTGCTGCTGGTCGTGAGCGCGGGGAAGACCAAGCGCGACGCGGCGCGGCGGGCGCGGGAGCAATTGGAGCGCGTGCACACGAACTTGCTCGGAGTGGTGCTGGTGGACGTCAAAGGCGCTGACAACCTGTACAAGTACTAGTGCATCGATTGGCAACTTCTCGAATCAGTGTTTACGCCCGCCGCGCAGGCGGGATGCGATCGCAACGTGCAATGGCTTTCCGCCTTCGGCGGGTAACCGAGGAATACACGGCTGAACCATAGGCTCGGGAGGGGCAAGGCGAACGTAGATGAAGGGTTTGATTCTGGCGGGCGGCACGGGCTCACGACTGCATCCGCTCACGCTCATCACCAACAAGCACCTGCTGCCGGTGTACGACAAGCCGATGATCTTCTACCCCATCGAGTCGCTCGTCAGCGCCGGCATCGACGAGGTAATGGTCGTCACCGGCGG
>WNFV01004049.1_pt1 | contig 18417 bp, 16 predicted proteins | sample 5400101 | NCBI WGS metagenome assembly WNFV01 (sample SAMN13153361, study PRJNA577476) | soil metagenome | isolation source: 115 cm soil or saprolite under grassland replicate 1 | place: USA:California | collected 2016-06-15
ATCTTTGACAGCAATAGCAAGAATGCTTTCTTGTTCTAGCACGGCGAAAAACCAGATCGCCGCAATACTCATCACAACGGTTGCTAGCGCCGCATGCCAACCAAGCAAAAAACTTGAGAGCAGAATAATGACAAGGTACATTACCGGCAAGGCTTCACGGACTCCATCCATGCTCCATGCCTCATAGGTAATTAATATCCAACTACTGAAAACAAGAAAGACGCTTGCCCCTCTTACATAGCCCAGGCGCATAAAAAGCTGGACAAGGCCCAGTACCAAGATTACTGCGCCAATGGTTAGCAGAGAAACATTGTCATTTTCAAATTGAAGAATAATCCGAATTAGAATGAAGGCAAGCAGGAGGGCAATGGCACTCCAGGAAAAGGAGTTCAAAAAGCGTGCGACGCGGTTTTTCTCTTCACTCTCAAAAAGAGGCGGGCTTAAAAAACGACGCAGACTAGAAAGCATGTGTCTATTCTCTCAAAGGATTATATAACTGTCCATAGCGAATGATCGCCCCCAGGATGAACACACAACAAACAGTAAAATTTTGCTAAGCCAGGAAGCCTCGAACTGAATTTACGATTTCTTCCTCGTTTGCTGATACGATTTTGATCTGCCTTTGCCTATTTTCGGCTAATTCGTCCGCGTAACGGCCTGTGCCCGCAATTGCGATTATGGGACGGTTATCCTTTAGGCTTAGTTCAATATCCAAGCGGGCTATTTTGCCACCATTCATCAATACCGTAATAGACTTATTCCCCCGCGAAAAGTATTTTGCTGCATTCGTGATCCATGGAGATTCCTCGCCAAATTCCTTGCCTGGGACAAGAATGAAATGTGAGTAACCAGGTGCCAAATCATACCTTTCATTGCCCCACCATAAAAAGCGAAATGACTTGGGTCCACCAGGCCATGTCACCAAACTTTCCGGGGCAATGCCTACTAACGGAAATTGGTATTTGTGCTGAGTACGTACTTTACCGATCAAAGCCATCACACCCATTGCAGTTCCACCGCAGATGACCAATGCGCCAAGATCTTCAGCCGCTTTTCCAACAGCTTCAACAGCACGCCGAGTCGCTTGGGCCTGCTGGTCATCAATAATTCCACCGATCAGCACAAGAACAGGATAGTTTGTTTTCAAACCCAATGCGGAGATCGCCTCTCCCAGATCGACCATTTTTTCAGGGAAGGTGCCGATGGCCCGGTTATTGGAAATTTTGATGGTTTGGGTTCGCATTGTTTCCTCGAAGCTCATAGAAACTAACAGGTGACATTTATTTGCAAATCGTAGTATTCATCATTATCGCTTCACCCTCGCCCTCACCACAAACCGGTTCACCGCACCGAAGCGATATTTATATTCCTCGTCACCGCGCATGAAATCGAACTCGTGACGGTCGTTTTCACAACACCATTGGATCACATTTGCCAGCAAAACCCAGCCAGGGGAGAGTTCTTTGTGTCCACTCCCCACACCTGAGTTGTAACCCCATAGTTTCCCTCTATAATCGAAATTAAGCGATGCCGCTGTCTTGACTCCGTCCACTTCCAGAAAGGCAAGCCAGAGATAACCCTGCTGATGAGCAGTTTGCAGGATCGCAGTCATTTGGGCGCCCATGGCCGGATGCAGGAAGTTCGCCTTGCTGGGGTCTTGCACCATCAACTCAAAAAAATCGTTGATTTCAGATTCAATATTTGAACTTCCATCCACAATATAAAAACGGACAAATCCGGACTCCGCAGCTCTGCGCATTTTGCGGCGGATTTCATGTCGCTGTTTTTTGTCAATGCTAGCAAGATAAGTTTCGAAATCACCTGGGATGGGAATGTAAGGAGTCGGGCGGTATACCTCTTGTGTAAAAGTCCAGCCGCGGGATTCGGCTTCTGTTTTGAACGCCGCCAGTGTAGGAGATGAATCGGGGAGGTTATACCAATCGAAGGCACGCCAAGTTGAGGGTCCGTGTGAAGCGATGAAGTCGAGTAGTCCCGTGAAAAAACGGGGTAAATCTGCTGGGCGGACGATCAAGTCTAAATAATCGGAAATCTCAATACTACCGATCAACATCAATGCGGACTGGCTGTCGTGTTCAGTTAAGAAAAGCGGGGCGATGCCGATCAGTTGTCCGTTTTCGGTTGCAGAAATAAGCAGCAGCTCTGTCTGTTTCCATTCCCCGCCCCCGCGATGTTCCCACCATGTTTGCATGTATTCATAGCGAAGGAAAGGCACATTGGTGATAGATTCGGATAATAAATGATTCCATGATTCCGGATCGATTTCGGTGAAATCCTTGTGAAGTGTAAATTCCATTTATATTTCCCTGAGGCAGCGGAGGATGTTCTAGTCAAATTTTACCAGTATAATGATGGCAATTCTTTGTTTATTCTTACACCATGCCTCTTGATCTAACGCTCTCGCCTCTGTATCGAAGTAACGGGCAGGAAGCCGCGTCTATGCCCGGGTTGCTTGCAATGACACCGCCACGTAAAAAGGCCCGGGTCCGCGAGCAGGATCGTCTTGTGGTTTATTTACTTCTGACGGGTAATGCAAGTTTTCCAAGCACCGAATATACGAAGATCGCGAGCGATGCGGCAAATAAGTTTTATGAATCGACAGGTTCCCTTACTAACGCGCTGCGCCTCGCGGCTGAATTCATCAACCAAACACTTCTTGACCGAAACATGTCCACCAGTGGGCGTGGGCAATATGCCATTGGCTGGCTCACATTGGCTGCCCTGCGTGAAAGCCAGTGTACTCTTTTGCTGAATGGTCCTATGCACGTTTATTGGCTCGGTCAAAATGGCGCGCATCACATCCATGAGCCAGGGATCTCAGGAAAAGGCCTGGGGTTGAGTCAATCTGTAACCAGCTATTACACACAGGCCACGCTACAACCTGGCGACAGGTTGTTGTTTTGCGGAAAAGTTCCGCCCGCCTGGGAAAGCACTTTGAACAATGCAGTACCCTCCTCTTTAGAAACAACCAGACATCGCTTAACAACACTGACCGGCGAAGATTTGAACGCGGTCTTGATTCAGGTGACGGAGGGTCCTGGCAATCTGACCCTGCTACAAGGGATGGCCTCATCAAAAGCAGAACTTGTGATCGAACCGACTCCGCCTCTTTCCTCGACCGATAGCCTGCCGCGCGTTGAAGAAACTGAATCTAAAACCGGAGAGGACTCGAAGAATGAACAGGATCTTGCTCCTCTTCCTGCACATGTTGTTCAGCCCTCTGCGTATGCTATCCCACCAGAACGCGAAGAAAATTCACCTGAACCAGTCCCTTCAAGCATTGCTTCTCCAAAACCTGTGCTTTCACGGAATTCTACGTCGCGCGATTTCCCAACGTCTATCCCGCGTGCGCGGCCTCGAGAACCAAAGCCCAAACCGCCTGCCGAGGAGAAAGTCCGTCCAATTATTAAGGAGGAGACCAAGCCAAAACAGCCTGAGGCACCGCGCGAGCCCTCCCGGCGGACGCGGCAGGCGGCTAAGGCAATTGTTGGTGGAATGCAAAACGTCCGCAAAATCAACACACGTTTGATCGAAGGCTTGCAAAAATTTATACCACGCCTGCTTCCAGGGACAGATGCGAGCGCGTCATTAACCATCTCAAGTACAGCGCTGTTCTTCATCGCCGTCCTTGTCCCGTTTCTCGTGGTTACAGTTGCAAGCATGGTGTATTTTCGCTATGGACGGAGCGCGCAATATGAAACGTTTCTCAATCAGGCGAACCAAATGCGCGCACAGATCAGCGGTCTCAGCAATCCGGTAGAACAACGCAAGGCGTGGGAAAACGTTCTGCTAAACGTGGAGCGAGCAGAGTCTTTCCGAACTACTCCTGAGACCATCGCTCTGCGCAAAGAATCTGAAGAGAATCTCGATCAATTACTCGGCGTTATGCGTTTGCCATTTAGTCCAGTGTTTAGCAGCAATCTAGGTATTGAAATCAGCCGCATGGCTGCCAGTGAAACAGACTTGTACCTGCTCAATGCTGCCAACGGCGAAATCTTGCGTGCAGCGCTCCAAGATGGAAGCTTTCAACTAGATACTGCTTTCAACTGCGCGCCTGGTGTTTATGCCAACACAACGGTCGGCCCACTCGTGGATATACTTGCCATGCCTCCGTTAAACGCCATCAACGCGACAGTGCTTGGCATTGATGCAAATGGCAACTTGTTATATTGCGCGCCAAACCAGGTAGCACAGGCTACGCCTCTGCCTCCACCGGATACGAACTGGGAACGCGTCACAGCCTTTACCATGGATGCAGGGAATCTATATGTGCTGGATGCCCCCGCGCGGGCCGTATGGGTCTACACAGGCAAGGACGGTACCTACATTGACCGCCCTTATTTCTTCTTCGGCGGCCAGACGCCTGAAAAGCAGGATGTAATTGACCTGCTTGTCTCTGGCGATGACTTGTTCATGCTTCACTCTGACGGGCATTTATCCACCTGTTCATACAGCCGCATCGAAACTAAACCTACACGCTGTACAGATCCTGCCACGCTGGTCAACCCATTTGTTGCATATCAGGATACGGATCTATTCGGAACGGCGCACATCACGCAAATGTCATTTACTGCGCCACCCGATCAATCTATCCTTTTATTGAGCGCAGATGATCAAGCTGTTTTCCGAATTACGCCGCGCTCACTTGAACTGCAAAATCAAATCCGTGCCACCACAGGATCAACCGGCGCGGGAGCATCAGGACCAGTAGGCGCGATGGCGGTCGGACCAAACCATGTGTTATATCTGGCTCTGAAAGGCCAGGTCTATTTCGCAACAGGTATGCCGTAATGGCCCTCATCTCTGACCTTCTCCCCTGAAGCGGGACGCATTAGAGAAGAGATACCATGTCCAACATACTTGGCCCAATCTCCAACTTTTTTTCTCGAAAACCGAAAACCCGAAAAGCCCCACCAGATAGCGAAACTGAACCAGCCCAGATCATACAGAGCAAGGTACTAGCCATTGTCTATGATCCGGTGATGGAGGCCTCTGGTAACACCTTATCGCAGCAACAAAATTGGCATCGTGCCTCGAACTTAATTACAGTCTTTATGTCTGATCTTTTACAAGCAAGCGGCGGCACGGCACGTTATCAAATCGTTGAGCGCGTGGATCTGGATGAATTCCCTGCAAAGATCGATGGTTTCCGTTACACGCCACAATCATATTTGGATGTGCTGCGCGGCATAGCATCTCCGCACGTGCCACAGGAAGTGGATTACAAAGCTATTCTCAGCAAATACAATATTCTTGGCCGCGTAGCAAAAAATGAAATCGACGAAGTTTGGATATTTGCCTTTCCCCATGCCGGGCTCTACGAATCAAGGATGTGCGGGCCAAGTGCATTTTGGTGTAATTCTCCACCTATCAAAAATACTGACTCAAGCAAACGCCGTTTCGTGATCATGGGCTTTTCATATGAACGGTATATCGGCGAGATGCTGGAATCGTATGGACACCGCGCAGAATCCATCATGGAAAAAACATTCAGCCATTTGACCGGGGAAGCCAATTTGTGGAAACGGTTTACATGCTATGAGAATACCATGCCAGGCAAGGCCGCCTGCGGGAACGTCCACTTTGCGCCCAACAGCCTAAAAGATTATGACTGGAACAACCCGACGCCAGTCAAGAGTGAGTGCTACGATTGGGAGATAAACTTTCCAAATTTCAAAGGGGATATCCGAACGGTGGACCCTTCTGAGTGGGGAAATGGTGATATCCGTAAACATCATATCTGGTGGTTTAGTCACTTCCCAAAAGTAGCCGGGCGCAAGAACGGCATCCATAATAACTGGTGGCAGTATGTGGTAGACCCAAACCGGGTGATCACATGATACCCACGGATTTCTACGTGCTGTTTGTTAATACAGCGCGTAGATTTTTTCAAAACCAGCCGACAAATTCGTAAGTTGTCTGATATTTACCTGTAACTTACTATTAAGAGAACAATGGTTAGAATACCACTATCAAAGATAATTTGCAGGTTGTTCGCAAACATCTTTTAATATGATATGTACGCCTATATTGCCCTTATCCCATCAATCTATCTTTTAGCAGCCATTCCATACGCCGGTTTGGGTTTATATGCTTGGTCCCGTAGACCCGCCGTCGCAGTCACACCTTTTGCGTGGATGATGTTGGGCATGGCGATTTGGTCGTTTGGGTATTCACTTGAAATCCGATCTGCAGATATCGATATCAAGCTCAGTCTAAATAATATAGAATATTTTGGCGCTGTTTCCATTCCAGTTTTTTTCCTGATATTCGCACTCGAATTTGCCGGGAGGGGCCACCTTCTCACTTCCCGGAACAGAGCATTACTCTGGTTCATACCACTGGTCACCTTGTTCCTAGTCTGGACGAATGAGTATCATGGATTGATGTGGGATTCAGCGACAGTAGAAGAAAGCTTCGGGTTGCTTCTATTAAGTTTTAGTCCTCAATTTTTCTACTGGGTAAGTGTAAGTTACTCGTACATCATCCTTTTGGCCGGAAGCTTGCTCCTCATCATGGAAATCATTCAGCGGCCTGGAATCTACCGTTTCCAGGCAAGTCTTGTAATTATTGGGTTGCTCATCCCTTGGCTTGGAAACATTATTTATCTGGCCGGGCTTAGCCCTATTCCAAACCTAGATCTAACCGTACTTTTCTTCATTCCAATGAGCATGGCTCTGGGCTGGGCGATTACACGCTATCGCCTGTTGGACGTGATCCCTCCTGAGCACATCACAATATTACAAAATATGCGCGATGGCGTGATCGTAGTGGATACGCGCCAGCGCATTTTATATTTAAATCCAATTGCTGAATTATTAATCGGGCGCAAAGAGTCAGAAATAGTAGGCCAACCTCTCAAACACATATCCGGTGTATTGGTAGACACTCTGGCTTCAAACCTCACGGGAGATGAACATCAATTCGAAATTTCATTGGGCAAGGGAAAGAATGCGCCCGTATATGATGTTAGTGTATCTCCGATGTCTTCACAAAAGGACCTTAACTCTCAAAATCTCAACCATGTAATTATTCTTCGTGATATTACCTTACGAAAAGAAACGGAAGCGGTACTGAGCCTGCGCGAGGCCATTATGGAGGCTATCAATCTTGCTGCAGAACAATTCCTCAAAGAGTCATCGTGGGAGCATAATATCCCCGGAATCCTTGAAAAGCTTGGGCAGGCAGCAGATGTAAGTCGGGTCTATGTGGTCATGAATTATTCTGATGAGAATGGCAATATCTATTCGAGCTTGTGTTATGAATGGACAGCAGAAGGAATTCCGAGTCGAATCAATAATCCCGCTATGCAACACGTGCCGCTGCGAGAAGCTGGATTTGGTCGCTGGGAAGAAATCCTTGGGAGGGGACAATCCCTTTATGGTTTCTTCCAGACTTTCCCTGAATCCGAAAAAAGTTTTTTGAAAGATCAACAGATTTTATCCATGGCAGTGATACCCATTTTTGTAGAAAAAAAATGGTGGGGATTCATTGGGTTCGATGAATGCCGTTACGAACGCGTGTGGAAAGGAGCTGAATTGGATGCTTTGCATACTGCAGCCAATATCTTTGGCTCCGCTTAAACCCGTACCCGCGCCGAACAAAAACTGCTACGCAGACAGCGTATATTGAATATACTTCACGAGATAGTTGTTCTCTCCTTAAAAGCTACCAACTTGGAGTCGATGGCCGAGGAACTGGTGGATCATATGGGAGAACTACTTAAAGCCGATGGCTGTTTTATGCCGTTGTGGGACGAATCATACTCAAAGGTCATTCCCCTCGCCGCCTATGGCAGTGATAAAGAGAAGTATTTAATGTCTCCCCCGGCATCCGGTGAGCGCACTCTAACCGCAGCTGTCCTGAAATCAGGAGAGCTCCTAGTTTTGGAAGATGCGCAAAATTCTGAATACAAACACTACAATTTCCTAGAAAGTTTTCAAACTAAATCTTTGATCGTATTTCCGCTGATCGCTGGCAGTAATCGTCTCGGCGCAATCATTCTCACCTACAACCACATCCATCGTTTTCAGCCGGAGGAGATTTCCATTGGTGAACAGGCAGCCAACTTAATTGCGCTTTCCCTGGAAAAATTCCAGGTAGTGGAACATGCCCACCACCGCGCAGAAAAATCCGAAACACTGCGCAAGGCCGGAGTTGCTGTTACTGAAACCTTGCAAACGGAAGGGGCAGTAGAACGAATCTTGGATCAACTAGCTCAAGTGGTTCCCTATGACAGTGCATCCATACAAATATTGAATGGAAATGAGTTAAGGATTATCGGCGGGCGAGGTTGGGAAAATGATAGTCTTGTATTGGGTGTGCGCTTCCCAATCCCTGGAGATAATCCGAATACGATTGCGATCCAGACCGGTAAACCTTACTACCTGCCCGAAACAAAAAAATGCGCGACATTCAACAATCCACTTAGCAGCCATATACTTTCCTGGCTGGGAGTACCTTTGATCATCCAAGGACGGGCTATAGGCCTACTTGCCATAGATAGCACCAAACCAAATCACTTTACAAAAGAGAATATCGAACTAGCGACCGCATTTGCCGATCAGGTGGCAATTACACTAGAGAATATTCGTCTATATGAGGATGTTCAAAGCCAAGCATTGACTGATCCCCTGACTGGTTTATATAACCGGCGTGGCCTGTTTGAACTGGGCAAGGTTGAATTTGCCAGGGCGACTCGTTCAGGTCGCCCATTTTCCGGAATCATGATTGATCTTGATCACTTTAAAGAGGTTAATGATACATATGGACATTCGACTGGAGACCAAGTACTTTGTGAGGTTGCAAGACGCTGCAAAAGATGTGTTCGAGAAATTGATTTCGTAGGCCGTTATGGAGGCGAAGAAATCATTATCCTTCTGCCTGAAACCAGCATGAATGCAGGCCTTCATGTAGCCGAACGCGTGCGCACAGCCATAGCTAACAGGCCGATATTGGCAGAAGAAGGCCTGGAATTGAGCATCACAGCAAGCCTAGGAGTGGCAAACAGAGATGAGAATACAACTACTTTGGAAACGCTGATCGCACGCGCTGACCAGGCCATGTACATTGCGAAACACAAGGGCCGCAATCGTGTTGCCAAGAGTGTGTAATCCGGTCAACCAATCATTCGCGACCCCAGATTTGATACAGACCAAGTTTTCCCCCTTCACCATCAGACAAAAAAGACTCGATCACATGGAACCCGGTACGCCCAGCCAGATGGAATAATTCCTCTGCCGTGAAATGGTGCACATACCTGAGACCTTCTCCCCCATTTCGCCAATCCAATAAATAATCGCCCGCATCCACTTCTGAATGTGAAACTGTCGCGGCATCCCAAGGTTTGATCCTTGCCTTGAGTTTTTCGCTGTTTAAGAACTGCCAATTCGAAAGAATGAATCGTCCATCTTTTACAAGCAATTGATGAACCGCTTCTAAAATATTCAAGCGCAATTCTTCACTGGGAATATGATGTAATACAGCAAATGCGGTTACTATATCCCATTGGGCATTGACCGCTAATAACTGATCACTGATCTCTGATATCTGTGTCAGATCAACTTGCATGAACTTGGCAGAGAAATCACTCGATGAGGCCTCTGCCTCATGGAGCAAAGGCAAGCTAAAGTCTAGGCCAAGATACGAGCCACGATGACCGCGCTTTGCCAAAGCCCGGGCGAGTTTCCCGTTTCCGCAACCCAAGTCCAGGATATTCTCATCCCCGCTTAATGACTCGAGGATACGCTTTACTCCTGGTTGCAATCGTTGACGCGTGGCCGAAAAGGATTTGCCAAAGCGTCTGTAGAATTCTCGGTTGAGAGCAATTAGCTTCGCGGCAGTGTTTGAATTCATAAATGGAATCCAACGTCTCCAGACTTTGGTGGTGATTCCAACGTCTCCCGACGTTGGAGTCCGAGCAGAGATTGATTATAATCTCAGCATAGTTCTGCTGTGAGCGAACTCCATGCAAACCATCATGGTTTGATAGCGACAAAAAGATTTTATAGCTATGACTCTTAGCGAAAGACAAAAACGTTGGCAACTAGCCAATACACTCACCCCTAACAAACTCACCCTCGCACATCGCGTCGTTGACGAAATCCGCGATGGGCGTGATGTGATGGACGCGCTCCGCAGTTATCCGCTTGAAGGTGGTGGCTATCTGACTAAAGCCGCGCTCGTTGCCGCGTATCACCAGATGGTAGACTCCGCCATAATCCACGCGGACGCCCATCTGCTGGAACGTATTCGCATGAAACCCGTGCGGACGCTTTCCGGCGTGACGACGGTGACCGTGCTGACGAAGCCATATCCGTGCCCGGGGAAGTGCATTTTCTGTCCAACAGACGTGCGCATGCCAAAGAGTTACCTGCCCGATGAGCCTGGCGCCATGCGCGCACTTGAGCACGAATTTGATCCATATACACAAGTGGAAGCGCGTATTCGTGCGCTTACGAATCTGGGCCATCCAACAGACAAAATTGAATTGCTTATCCTTGGTGGCACATGGTCCTCGTATCGGCGTGACTATCAAGAATGGTTCATCACGCGTTGTTTCGACGCGATGAATGAGTCTAAACACGAAGAACGCTGGGAAGAACCAATAAGAAACTCCCTGGCCTACCCGCCAGGGCAGGCTGTAGTAAATCTTCCGGAAACCCATACACTCAACGAATCTGCGCCACACCGAAACGTTGGCCTCGTTATCGAGACCCGCCCCGATGAGATCACACCCGACGAATTGCGCTGGCTTCGTCATCTGGGTGTGACCAAAGTTCAGATGGGTGCGCAAAGCCTTGACGACTACATCCTGGAAATCAATAAACGTGGGCACGATGTGGAATGTACTCGCCGCGCTGTTGCCCTGCTGCGCGCGGCTGGATTCAAAATCGTCCTGCACTGGATGCCAAATCTTCTGGGTGCAACCCCACAATCAGACCGCGAAGACTTCGCTCGGTTATGGACTGACTTCTGCCCTGACGAAATAAAAATCTATCCGAATCAATTGCTTGCCAACGCGGAACTGTATGAATACTGGCAGCGCGGCGAATTCCATCCCTATACTACAGAAGATCTTGTTGACCTTATCGCTGATATCAAACCGACTATCCCGCGCTACTGCCGCGTCAATCGTGTGATTCGCGACATCCCATCCACGAACGTTGTAGAAGGTAATCGCCGCACAAGTTTGAGACAAGATATCCAAAACGAAATGAAGCGACGCGGCACCCATTGCGAATGTGTCCGCTGCCGTGAAGTGCGTGGGAAATCTGTTGAAACAGATTCGCTCCGCCTCGATGACCTCATCTATCAGGCAGGCGCGGCGGAAGAACATTTCCTTTCATTTGTCACCCAGGACGATAAACTTGCAGGCTTTGTGCGGTTATCTCTACCTAGCAAAGATTCCCCACAAACGGGCATGTCCGATCTAAACGGCGCAGCGTTGATTCGCGAAGTCCACGTTTATGGACAATCCCTTCCCGTTGGCGCGGAAAAAGTCGGCGCGGCGCAACACGCGGGATTGGGTACACGCCTGCTTGAAGAGGCAGAAAGGGTAGCGCGAAAAAATGGTTTTTCGCGTATGGCAGTTATCGCCGCAGTCGGCACACGTCAATACTATCTCGACCGAGGCTTCGAACGCAGCGAGAATTATTTAGTGAAGAAAATCGGTTAAACACAAAGGACACAAAGAGTACGACGGCTTGGTCCGTTCTCGGGCGAGCGCACTCCTTCTGAGTTTGTTTGAGTGAGTTGGTTGGAAAAGAGTCAACAAAATCCTAAATCTTCCCCTTTGTATACTCGTGCTCTTCGTGTTTAAAAAGGAGCACGATTGAAAACCAAACACTGGATAGTTTTCAAACTTCTTGGGCTTATCCGGAGTTCTATCCTCAGCTTGGAGATCGTTAATTGGAACCCCGCACACCTCTTTCCAATTCAGTGAAACGTGCGGGGAAACCCCGCACTTCTCATCAGAATGATAGAAAGGAAAGTGCGGGGAAACCGAGACAAATATGAATTATCGCTCTGGTTTTGTCGCAATTGTTGGCCGCCCTAACGTAGGCAAGTCTACGCTAATCAACGCGTTTCTCGGGCAAAAGGTCGCGGCTGTTTCGCCGCGCCCTCAGACCACGCGTAAACGTCAGCTCGGCATCCTCACCCTTGAGAATGCACAACTCATTTTTGTGGATACACCAGGGATTCACAATCCACGTCACAAACTTGGTGAATTTCTGAATCAGGAGGCTGAAGAAGCCCTCGAAGGTGTAGATGTGATTCTCTGGCTCGTGGACGCCTCCGTCGAACCGACAGAAGAAGATGCCCGCATCGCGTCCCTGCTTAACCAAACCTCGCTTCAGACTCCCCGAATCCTGGTGCTAAACAAAATAGATTTGGTCACCGCCGAGGAAGAGTCCCTGCGGGCGGAGACATATTCAAAGATGCTGCGTCAGGCTCAAGTCCAGAAAGTGTCCGCCGCGAAAGCGATCGGACTCGGTCAACTGCTCGAAGCGCTGATCCATCTCCTTCCCCCGCGTCCACCTGAATATCCTGAAGAACAAGTCACCGACGTTTACGAGCGCGACATTGCCGCAGATTTGATCCGCGAGGCGTGTTTGTATAAGCTGCGCGACGAAGTACCACACAGCCTCACCGTGCGCATTGACGAATTTACCGAGCGCGCGAATGGCACGGCGTATATCGCCGCAACGATTTTCATTGAGCGTGACTCGCAAAAGGGAATCGTGATTGGTGAAGGCGGCAAGATGTTGAAGGCGATTGGAAGTGCGGCGCGCAAAGAGGTCGAAGAAATGAGCGGGCGCAAAGTGTTTTTGGAACTACGCGTGAAAGTTGAAAAAGATTGGCGCAATAACGAAAACGCACTGAGGCGATTTGGATATAGTTTGAAGAAGAAGTAAGAGCGGAGTGTGAGGCGCATTATTTCAGCCATGCGCCAGAAGGGACAGACACAATTAATTGTCTCTGTGATTTTGTATTCAATAATCATTAGTATGATGCTTTATGCAGCTATGGCCACTTTGTTAGATTTAAATTGGAAGACAATTGCTTCGCTACTCGTAGCTGCAGGTGCGTCCTTGTTTTATATTTCCGATCTCGTGCTCGCGTGGAATAAATTCGTCACGCCTATCAAAAACGGGCGGACATTTAATATCACGCTTTATCACTTGGGACAAATATTACTTGTTTCGGGGGTGATTAGTCAGCTTGGATAGTACATCGGAGCGCGGACTTTAGTCCGCAATTCAAAATAGCGGACTGAAGTCCGCATTCCGTTTGATTAATTCACCTTTAGCGGCCTGAATCCCTCACCTAGCGCTTCGTGCGCGATGCCAATGACCATAAACGCATCAGGATCTAATTCACGGACAATTGATTTTAATGGCGCCACCTCTGCGCGCGTAATGACGCAATACAATACAGGATGTGAATGTCCTGTATATGCACCAGTCGCATCCAAAAATGTGACGCCGCGTTCCAATTCTTCGATCACTCGCGTCGAAATTGCTTCCGGCTTGGCTGTCACAATCAATGCCGTTCGAACAGTTCCGCCACCTTCGAGCACAGTCTCTGCGACAAGGCCGCTGACGTATAAAGTAATCATTGCATACAAAGCCAGTTTCCATCCGAAGATGAAACCAGCAGACAAGATGACAACAGTATCTACCAGGAGATAACTCTGTGTCATCGAAATCCCGCGCCAGTTATTCAATATACGCGCAAGGATATCTGATCCACCGCTAGTTCCGCGGGCGCGATAAACAAGTCCATAACCGATACCACTGACAATTGCACCATAGAGAGCATTTAAAAAGAGATCCCCTCTTAAGTCATTAATGAGAGCAGTCGCCGCGCCGTTAATACCAAACATTGGCAGCTTTATCAACAGGTCGGTAAAGAAAGAGTAGACCAAAATTGCAGTTACGGTCCGCAAAGCAAAGCGACGCCCGCCGAGGAATCGCCAGCCGAGCAAAAAGAGAGGGATATTGCCAATAACTACCATCAAACCAATGGGCCAGCCCGTGAAATGGTTGATTAACTGTGAAATGCCTGTTACGCCGCCCGAGGCAAGATTGGCAGGGACAAAGAATAACCGCAAACTCACAGCCTGAATCAACGCGCCGAGGGCGATAAGGAAGTAATCCTGGATCGTGGGCCAGTATTTTTTCATTTTTTATTACCTTTCATCAAAAGAACGGCCGCAACATTATAGCTGAAAGACTCCATATCCCGTCATTGGGAGCGAACGTTTTTTGTGAGCGAAGCAGTCTCCTCACTGTAGCGGAGATTGCTTCGTCAGGACCCCGAAAGAGCATCGGGACAGGCGAACGCCATCCTCGCAACCCCGCCTACTTTAGGCGTGGCAATGACGGTAAAAGAGAGGATGGTACAATCATCGCCGATGAAAAAATGGCAATTTTGGCTTGGGGTGCTAATCAGCATCATTTTTATTTGGCTGGCCTTGCAAGGACTCAGGCTCGAAGATTTCTGGGACGCGGTAAAACATGCTAACTATATTTGGCTTTTGCCAGGCATAGCGGTGTATTTTGTCGCAGTGTGGGTGCGGGCGTGGAGATGGCACTATCTACTAGGACCAATCAAAAAGATTCCCACGAAAACAATGTTCCCCGTCACAACGATTGGGTACATGGGCAACAACATCTATCCCGCACGCGCCGGAGAAGTGTTGCGCGCCGTTATCTTGAAGCGGAAAGAAGGCGTTTCGGTCTCTGCGTCGCTGGCAACCATCATCGTTGAGCGCATCTTTGATGGCGTGGTAATGCTCGCCTTTGTATTCGTCAATTTGCCTGAGCTGGCAAAATTAACAGGTGGATCTGGCTTTGTAGGCAACATCCAGCAGGTTGCTGTGATTGGCACGAGTCTCTTCATTGGAGCCCTGGTCATTTTTTTGCTTGCCGCGATGTTCCCCCAAATCACCGCGAAATTCGGCTTACAAGTCATCGAACGCCTGACTCCACAACGTCTACATTCGAGAATCATTGGCTTCATGAATAGGTTTTTGGATGGGCTGGCATCGCTACGCTCGCCATTTAATGTTCTGATGGTCTTCTTCACTTCGGTAATCATCTGGCTGCTCGAAACAGGCAAATACTGGCTTGTGATGCAGGCTTTTCCATTCCATGTTAGCTTCTTCGCGCTGATGCTGATGAATGGTATCGTGAATCTGGCAACGACCATTCCATCTGCACCTGGATATATCGGTACATTTGACGCGCCAGGGATCGCGGTTCTTGGCGCGTATGGTGTGGATCAAGCCAGCGCGGCGGGATATACACTTACTTTACATGTGGCGTTGTGGTTACCAATTACTTTGCTTGGTGCTTATTATCTTGCTCATGAGGGGATCAAATGGTCGGATAATTTAAGGAAAGAAACGGAATTGAAGGAAATGGCATGAAGATCGCAATTATCGGTGCGGGATTTGGCGGCATGGCCGCTGCATACGATCTTCGTAATGCAGGACATGATGTAACCATTTTTGAGTCCGCAGATTTCGTTGGCGGATTGGCTGCAGGTTTCAAAGAACCTTATTGGGACTGGTCGGTTGAGAAGTTCTATCATCACTGGTTTGCCAGCGACAAATACATGCTTGGATTGATCCGTGAGCTAGGATGGGAGGACAAGGTCATCTTTCCTCGGCCATTGACCGTTATGTATCATAACGGAAAATTCTATCCATTTGACTCAATTACCAAAGCGCTTCTTTTTCCGGGACTTGGGTTTGGTCTCGATAAAATCAGATTTGGTTTTGTTGGGTTGTTTCTCCGTTTAACCAACAACTGGAAAGCCCTCGAAAAAGTGACCGCCGACTCATGGATGATGAAATGGGCTGGCAGGAACGTGTACGAGAAGATGTGGAAGCCATTACTGGTCGGGAAGTTTGGTCCGTTTTATCGAGATGTCAATATGGCATGGATGTGGGCACGCATCAAAGCACGGACCACGCGTCTCGGCACATTCCAAGGAGGCTTTCAAAGATTCGCAGATCTGTTTGCACAAAGGCTTCGAGAAATGGGAGTCGAGATTCGGTTAGGGGCGAAGGTAGAGTCTATTAAACGGGAGCAGGCTGGGCTATCAGTAAGAAGCGATGGAAATTCCGAATTGTTCGATAAGGTGCTTGTCACAACGTCTCCGAACTTGATGGCTAAATTAGGTCCTGATTTGCCCGGGTCATATTTGAATGGCTTGCTGGAGCTGAAATCTATGGGCGCGGTGGTGATGGTATTGTCGTTGAAGCATCAACTCTCGAAAGAGGGATATTACTGGTTCAACTTGCCAAAAGAAGCGGGTTTCCCGATGCTGGCTTTGGTGGAGCATACAAATTTTGTCTCGCCCGAACATTTTGGTGGCGACCGCATTTTATACGCAGGCGATTATCTAGAAATGGGGCATGAATATTTTTCGATGAGCGATGAGCAATTACTTGAGAAGTTTCTACCTGCTTTTAAGAAAATCAATCCCGAGTTTGAGCGCGATTGGGTGAAGAAAGTTTGGGTGTTCAGGACAAATTATGCCCAGCCCGTGCCATTGGTCAATCATTCCAAGAATATTCCCACCATTCAAACGCCGATTGATGGGTTATATTTCGCTTCGATGAGCCAGGTGTATCCATGGGACAGAGGTACAAATTTTGCAGTAGAAATCGGAAGGCGCGCAGCGCGCCTAATGATGGGAAAATGAGTATAATACCGACATGACAATAGACCGTATCACCATCGATCCCGATATCTACGGCGGTAAGCCCTGCATCCGCGGGACGCGTATTACCGTAACAATGATCTTGGAACTCATCGAAGATGGCTTGACATTCCAACAGATTATTGATGACTACTATCCACAACTATCAGAGCAGGACATTAAGGCTTGCTTGGAGTATGCGCGCGCAGTTGTCGAAGGCGAAGACATTCATTTTATAGATGAAAAACCGCTGGCGGCATGAATATCTTTGCGGATGAATGTGTTTACAAAGTAACCGTCGCCTTACTTCGCTCTTGGGGACATGATGTTCTCACGGCACAGGAAGTGGGATTAGCAGGCAAACCAGACGAAGAGATACTCGCTTATGCAACCGTGCATGAGCGAGTTTTAATTACCATTGATATGGATTTCAGCAATATTCGTCATTATCCGCCAAAATCGCACAAGGGGATTATTGTGGTAAAAATACGTCCACGCAACGCAAATCAAGTATACAAAGTCTTGGAGCATTTGCTAAATAATATAGAGCCAGACCGGCTAAGCAAGTCGCTCGTGATCGTAGACCAGAGTAAGTATCGCATCCGATAAACTTAGGCACGAATTTCGCAGTTGAGATTGGGCGAAAAGCCACGAGGATGATACTAGAAAAATGAAAGTCGTAGGTATTGACCTTTCAGGGCCGCGCAATTTTGCAGATACCTGCCTGGTCTCTTTTGAAGAAAGAGGCAATCAAATTCATCTTGAAGACGTTTGTGAGGGAGCGAATGACGATCAAATCCTGGAAGCTATTTCCGAATTAGGGCAAAGAGACCGTATCAATATTGGAATTGATGCTCCTCTTTCTTATAGCTCACACGGCGGGGATCGTCCCTCAGATAAAGAACTGCGTCGCCTTGTGCTTGAAAGAGGGCGAGGCGTTGGCATTATGCCACCAACCATGATCCGTATGGTCTATTTGACGTTACGCGGCGTGACACTCACCCGTCTGTTGGAGCTACTCAAGCCACAATATGATCTGAGCATCGTCGAAGTGCATCCGGGCGCCAGCATGCTTTTACGTGGCGCACATATCGAAGATGTTACAAAGTTCAAAAGAGACATAGCTGCACGTGAACGTTTGCTCCATTGGCTGGAAGAGGCAGGAGCGAAAGGAATCTCTTCCAATGAAACTGCCAGTGACCATTATGTTTCAGCCGGTGCCGCTGCTCTGGCAGCGTGGCAGTGGAGTTTAGGGAAAGCAATATGGTGTTTCCCTTCCAATTTACCCCATCATCCATATGATTTTGCTTGCTAATCTGGAACAAATTCGGTCATGAAATTTGAAAAATCATTGAAGATCTTTGAGGAAATCTTTGAACCATTGTTTATCTCTTACGTTATCCAAATCAGTATCCTCTTGTAAATGCTTGCAGCTAGGCAGGTTGCCGGTTTCTTTACTCTTTATCAACCATTTATGACATAAATCTTCCTCATTACTATATAGAATATACGCAAGCTAAATTGTAAGAGAGTGTTTTGAAAATGGTCAGGTAAACTTGTTGGTGTGAACAGACAAGCCTACCCGACCGATCTCAATGATACACAATGGGCACTGATTGCGCCACTGCTGCTGAAAAGGCAAAGCACTCGTGGACGGCCACGGACCTGGACAGATCGCGATAT
>WNFV01010577.1_pt1 | contig 18409 bp, 21 predicted proteins | sample 5400101 | NCBI WGS metagenome assembly WNFV01 (sample SAMN13153361, study PRJNA577476) | soil metagenome | isolation source: 115 cm soil or saprolite under grassland replicate 1 | place: USA:California | collected 2016-06-15
CGACGCGGAGGTCGTCATCCGAGGACCCGAGGGCGAACGGACGGTGCCTATCGGAGAGTTCGTCACCGGCGTCTTCGACACCGTGCTCGGGCCGCAGGACGTCCTCACGGAAATCCGCGTGCCGAAGCTCGGCCCGACCCGCTGGTCGTACCTGAAGTTCACGCGCCGCGCCCAGGACTGGGCCACCGTCGGGGTGACCGCCGTCGTCCGCCGGTCGAACGGGACGATCGACAGCTCGGCGATCGCGTTCACGAACATGGCGCCGAAGCCCGTGCGCGCGAAGGCCGCCGAGCAAGCGCTGACAGCGTCCGGCGACATCGAGGCCGCAGCCGATGCCTCGCTCAAGGGCACCGATCCGCCGACCGACACACACGGGAGCGCGGATTACCGCCGCCACCTCGCTCGCGTGCTCGTCCGGCGAGCCCTAGAGGAGGCAATCGGCAGCTAAGGCAGGGATCCCGCGCCTCCGTACCCAAGTCCAGCGCTTAGGCGATGAGAGGGATCGTACCGAGGACCGTTGAGACTCACTGCGAGCTCCGGGCCCTCCGAGCGTCGGCGGCTACCAACTGCCGGGGTCGCGCACGCCCTCGACCACCTCTCGGATCGCGGAAACAAGGAGCTCGGGCTGCTCGTGGTGGATGTCGTGACCGCTCCGCTTGGCGATGACGTGCTTGCTCTTCGGAACGAGCGCGGCGATCTCGTTCTGAAGCTTCCGCCAAAGGCGCTCGTCCGCTGCGGCCAGCCGTGGGTCGGACCCCGACGCATCCGGCTGACCGTGCGTGAGCACGAACAGGGGCATCGACTGAAGCGGGGCGACGGAAAGCGCGGCGCGCGTCTGCGCGAGGCTTGTCTCGAGGTCGATCTGCTCCGGATCGAGGATGGCCGGAGAGCGAGCGTGTAGCCCTCGCACCGCCGCCTGCCATCCGGCAGGCGGCAGCAGCGTCTTCAGCAGTGCGGTGCGCCGCGCGTAGTAATCCATGTGCACGGCGTCGATCAGCACCAGGCCTTCAACCTCGTCTGAGTGCTTGCTGGCGTAGAGCTGAACGAAGAGGCCGCCGTCGGAGTGGCCGACGAGGACGTATGGGCCGGGAACCTTCGCGGCGGCCAGGAGAACGTGCAGATCGGCGACGACGTCCTCGGCCGTGCGCGGCGTCGGCGCGGGATCGCTGCGACCCCACAACCCGTTGGCAGGGTCGTAGCTGCACGCGCGCGTGGATTTCGCCACCCGGGCCTGCACCTTCACCCAGTCCGTCGTGAGCCCGCCCTGAAAAACGACCGTGGGAGTGCCCGAGCCCGTGCAGTGGAGGAAGAGCTTGCGCCCACCGATGTCGAAGCGGCCCGAATAGGGACCCGCGGCCTTGATGACCGAAGGCGCTTCGGTCACCTCGAAGCGGAAGATGCGGGCGGGCTCGCCGTGGTCGAGCTGGATGCGTAGGGCCCCCCGCTCACCCGCCTTCGTCTCGATCAGGCCGATCGCCTGGCCTGTCGTCGGCGGATAAGCGAAGCCCGTGAACGTGAACGGCCCTCGCTCGGCCGCCGTTCGCTCAAGCGACGCCACGAGCTCAGATGCCGGCATCACGACCGAGAGGAACTCGGGCGAGAAGCGGGCGGTTACCTCGTCCGCGCTGAGGGTTGCGGCCCCGCCGTTGAGCTGGGCGAGCGCCCAGGCGACTTGGTCCCCCACCGGGGTCGCCGGGATTGCCGCCGACGCCGAAGCGTCCAGCGTGTAGCCGGAGTCGATCCGCCATTCGCCGCCGACCTTTGCGAGCAAGAAGCGCGCGCCTTCTGGCTCTGAGAGTCTCGCCGTCGCCGTGTCGCCGTCGACGTCGATGTCGATCGAGTCGTCGGCGGCCTTCGTCAACGCGTCCGATTCCAACCGGGACAGGCGCTCCTTCATCGCCGCCTCGCAGCGTCCGCCCTGTGCGCGGCGGGTGAGCTGCTCGCATGCCTTCGCGGTGTCGCCGTCGGCGAGCGCCCTGAGATAGGTGGTCGCGGTCCTGCTGATCTTCTCCTTGTTCGTCGCACTGCCGACCCCGCACCCTGTCAGGGCGACTGCAAGAAGCGCGAGGACCGAGACGGCGAGGACGCGGCCGCGAATCGCTGTGACCGCGTTCATGACGAGCTCCCTGCGGCTTCGAGTAGATCGTTGAGATGGCCGAGGCTCGCCTCGAGCTCCCTGCCGGCCATCTGTGCGAAGACGGGCTCGGCCAGCTTGAAGAATCCGTGCGCGTCGAGCTCGCCCGTCGCCGTGAGCTTCGTCGCCGAGTCGACCTGCTCGAGAATGTAGGCGCCGGTCATCGGGACCGGCCCTGACACGGTCCTGAACGACGACTTCGTAGCCGGCTTGTACTCGGTGAGCTCCCGGGTGAGCTCCTGCCGGACGCTGAGGAACCTGCGCACTTCACGTACCTTCGTGCCGACGCGCACCGGGCCCTCGGTCAGTGTCTGCGACTCGACGAGCGTCGTCTGCCACATGGTGTCCTTCGTCGCGTCGTGGACGAACTCGAACACCTCGTCCATCAGCCGGTCGATCACAATGCTGCGCTCGATCGTCGTCATCAGCGTGCCTCCTGTTCGCGGCTCATCGACGCCTACGCTAGGGGGGTCAACCTGGAGCGTCATCGGCCGCAGAGGCGATTCGGCGTCCTCCTCGAGGACGATCTTCGCGTCGTCCTCGCCGACGAGGCGGACCGGCTGCGGCTGGAGTACCTTCAGGGCGTGAAAAGACTCTGGCCGCTGCTGCGCGGTTACTGGTTCGACGCTGTGATCTTGGCGGCCGCCGGTATCGGTGTCGCCGGCGCTGTCCTCGGCCAGGAGCTGAAGGACGGACCGGCGGGCCCGGTGTGGTTCGACGTGTTGGCGATGCTCGCGATCGTCCTCCCACTGCTCGCCCGGCGGCGCTTTCCGTTCGGCGCACCTGCCGCGGTAGGTGTCGCGGCGGCGGCGACCTCGTTCATCGACAAGACGGTCGTCCCCTTCGACGGGATCGCGTTTCTGGTGGGGAGCGCGGCGCTCTTCCTGGCGGGTCTGCTCCGAGAGCGGTCCCAGGCCATTGCGGGCTTTGCCGTCGCGGAGGGCGTCCTTGCGGTGGTGATCCACAACGACCCGAGGTCGGATGTGGGGAATTTCATCGTGCTCAGCATCATCTTCACCATCGTCTGGTCGATCGCGTTCGGCGTCGGCCGGAAGTCCGAGGAGACCGACGAGGCGAAGGAGCGGGCGACAAAGGCCGAGCGGGAGCGCGAGGAGCGAGCGCGGGTCGCTGTCGCCGACGAGCGGGCGCGGATCGCGCGCGAGCTGCACGACGTTGTCGGGCACAGCGTCAGCGTGATGACGGTGCAGGCATCGGCCGTGCGCCGGCTCCTCCGGCCCGAGCAGGAGCGCGAGCGTGAAGCACTCCTGATCGTCGAGAGAACGGGTCGCGAGGCGCTCGCAGAGATGCGGCGCATGGTCGGCGTCCTCCGTCGACCTGAGGAGGCGCCGGCGCTCGCCCCCCAGCCGAGTCTCGAGCACCTCGACAAGCTCGTCGCGCAGGCACGAGAAGCCGGCTTGCCCGTCGAATTGCGTGTCGAGGGCGAGTCCGTCCAGCTTCCTGCCGGCGTCGACCTGACGGCCTACCGGCTGATCCAGGAGGGATTGACGAACGCGATCAAGCACGCGCGGGCGACGCGAGCGGAGGTGGTCGTCCACTACACCGACGACCACGTCGAGCTCGCCGTCAGCGACGACGGCAGCGGCAGCGGCAACAGCGACGGCGGCGGGCACGGACTCGTCGGTATGCGGGAGCGGGTGTCGGTCTACGGCGGTGAGCTCGAGGCAGGCCCGGCGCCGAGCGGCGGTTACCGGCTGAGCGCCAGGCTCCCGATTGCCCCGGCATGAAGCTCGGCGTTCTGATCGTCGACGATCAGGCGCTCGTTCGCGCGGGCTTTCGCATGATCCTCGAGGCTGAAGAGGACGTCGAGGTCGTGGGCGAGGCGGCGGACGGACGTGAGGCAGTCGCGGAGGCACAGCGCCTGAGGCCCGACGTCGTCCTGATGGACGTGCGCATGCCCGAGATGGACGGCATCGAGGCGACGCGGCGCCTGCTCGCCGGGGACGGCGCCGCTCCGAAGGTCGTGATGCTGACGACCTTCGACATGGACGAGTACGTCTACGACGCGCTCAGGGCGGGTGCGAGCGGCTTCCTGCTCAAGGACGTACCGCCCGAGCAGCTCGTGGCGGGCATCCGCGCCGTCGCAAGCGGCGACGCATTGCTGGCGCCGGCCGTGACTCGACGTGTGATCGAGGAGTTCGTCCGCCGCCCGCCGGCTTCGGTCCGAACGCTTCCGCCCAAGCTCGGCGACCTGACGGCACGCGAGCTCGAGGTGCTGAAGCTGATCGCGCGCGGCCACTCGAACGCGGAGATCGCGAAGGAGCTCTTCGTCAGCGAGACAACCGTGAAGACGCACGTCGGGCACGTGCTGACGAAGCTCGATGTGCGCGACCGCGTACAGGCCGTTGTGCTCGCGTACGAGTCGGGGCTCGTGGAACCCGGTCAAGCGTAGCCCTCACTCCTGCGAGGGAGCCGCACTCCTCCGCCTGGCGGAGGAGCAGTAGCCGAAAGATCCGCCTGAGCGACGACCGAAGATCGCGCTTGCGGCCGACGATTCTCGGGGCCTGCGGACCTAGCGTCCTCTGTGTCACCAACGAACGCCAAGGAGGCGCAGATGATCCACACAGGCGACACCATCCAGAACCCGGTCACCGGCGAGCGCATCACCTTCCTCGCCACCTCGCGCGACACGGACGGCGAGGCGGTCGTGATCGAGACCGCGGTCCAGCCGCACGGGTTCGTCGCGGCGGCGCACGTCCATCCGTTCCAGAGCGAGCGCTTCGCCGTCGCGGCGGGGACACTCGGTCTGAAAGCCGGCAGGAAGAAGCTTACGCTCGGACCCGGAGACATCGTCACCGTCGAAGCCGGTACGCGACATCGCTTCTGGAACGCGGGCGAAGACCAGGTCCGCTTCGTCTGCGAGGTGCGGCCCGCGCTCGAGTTCGAGTCGCTGCTCGAAACGATGTTCGCGCTGGCCGCCGACGGCAAGACGAACCGGAAGGGCATGCCGAACCCGCTTCGGCTCGCCGTGATCGCGAAGGCTCACTTCGACACGGTGCGGTTGGCGTTTCCGCCGGCGTGGCTGCAGAACGCAGGTCTGGCCCTCGGCGCTCCGCTCGGCCGGTTGCTGGGCTACCAGCCGACCTACGCGCCCAAAGCCAACGCGGCTGTCACCGCCGCCGCCTAACCGACGGGAACGGAGCGGAAGATGATCAAGAAGCGGTTCTACTTCATGCTGCTGGTCCTGGCCCTGATCCTGCTGGCGCTGCCCGGTTTCGCGGCCAAGGCCGCCAGGCGGCTGACCGGCCCAATAGCCCTGCGCGGCGCACCCGCCTAAGAACTCGTTTCTAAATGAACGGGCGCTCTCCCTGGGGCCGAGTGCACCCCAGGGAGAGCGAACCGAACAGCAGCTACTTCGCGGGCCGGAACGCGACCTGGATCTGGATCGCAACGCCGGGTGGTGCCTCGAAGCCAAGGATCTCGTCGGTGCTGTAGTGACCCGGCACCGCCGAAAACCCGGTGTCCAAGTCCGTGAAGTCCTCCGTCGTCTTCGTCCCGCGGAAGAAATCGGTCTCTTCGCCGCTCGCGTAGAAAGTCTGCGCTCCCGCCGAGCCAGGTGCGATGAACCAGCTCTCGATCTCGATCGAGCCGTGGCCGGCACCGGCCCCGCCGCCGCCGACGGTGTGGAAGCAGAAGGCGAGCTCGGCATCGCCCCAGGTCTGCGTCCCGTCCGCCGAGCGATCGAACTCGACCCAGCCCCAGGAGCCCCCGAGCCCCTCCTCGCAGACGGTCGGATCGGGGCTGTTGCAGTTGAAGGAAAACCCGATCTGCCACATGTCATGGTTAGCACCACCGCCATAAGCACTCGCCGACGAGGCAAACCCCACCGCCAGCACCGCCGCGGCGGAAAGCGCCGCCAACATCAGAAACCAACGCCGCATAACTCTCCCCTCTCCCGACCTGGATTCCCCAGGCCGCAGCAGACCATCCTGAAGCAGTCGTCGTCGAAGGGCAAGTCGCCAGCCTCAAGAGCGACGGCTCATTGTGAAACGAGTTCTCTAACGCGATTCGATCGGCGCCCCGCCCACCCGGCGGGGCGCCGCCTTGCGTGGCGGCGAGCCCGCCTCCGACTTTTGAATGACGGCGCACCCGGAAGATCCGCCTTCAGCCGGAGGCGAAGAACCTTCTTCCGCCCGATGTGCTCGCGCGTCGACTGCCGTAGCTTGGAGACCATGAACACCACAGACTCAAACCCATACGTGATCGAGGTTGAAGGCCTGACGAAGCGCTTCGGCGCCCGGGTCGCGGTCGACGGCGTCGAGCTCCGCATCCCTCGTGGCTCGGCCTTCGGGTACCTCGGACCGAACGGCGCCGGCAAGACGACACTGATCCGCATGCTCCTCGGCCTCACTTCACCGAGCGCGGGCTCGATGCGGTTGCTCGGGATGCCCATGCCCGCGCAGCGAGCTGCGGCGCTCGCCCGTGTCGGGGCGATCGTCGAAGAGCCGCGCTTCCACCCCTACCTGACCGGTCGCGAGAACCTCCGGATCGTGGCCGCAGCGCGTGAGCCCGAGGCACACCGGCGCATCGACGGCGCGCTTGCGCGCGTCGGCCTGGCCAAGCGCGCCGACGAGCGCGTCCGCGCCTACTCGCTTGGAATGCGCCAGCGCCTCGGAGTCGCGCGCTGCCTGCTGGCGGATCCGGAGCTGCTGATCCTCGACGAGCCGACGAACGGGCTCGACCCCGCGGGGATGGAGGAGTTCCGTTTCATGATCCGCGGGCTCGTGGACGAGGGACGCACCGTCGTGCTTTCCTCGCACCTCCTGGACGAGGTCGAGAAGACCTGCGACGCGATCGCGATCGTCGACCGGGGCCGTGTCGTCGTGCAGGGCCCGATCGACAAGCTGACCGGCGAGGCCTCGACCGTGCTGGTCGCGACCAACGACGACCTGCGGGCGCAGGCGCTACTCGCCGGCGAGATCGTCGAGCCGGCCGAAGGCGGATTGCGCGTCCGCATCGAGGACGAGCGATCCGTCGCGGCAATCAACCGCCGGCTCGTCGAGGCAGGCTTCGACGTCCACCGCCTGGAGCCCGAGCGTGTCTCGCTCGAGCGCCGATTCCTCGAGATCACATCCAGACTGGAGGCCGCCGCATGACCGCGCTCGCTCACTCCATCTCCCTCCCCGGTCCGCGGCTTGTCCGCGCCGAGCTCCTCAAGCTGCGCAAGCGCCGCGGGCTCGTGGCGACCGTCGGCGCACTGACGGTTGCCGCGCCCATCGTGGCTTACGGGATCCTCGCGATCCTGCACGCCGCGAACCCGGCGCACCACGGACCGGCGGGCGGTGTCACCAATCTCGGTGAAGGCGTTGCCGTCCTCTCCACGCTTGGAGCCGTTGCGGCGACACTGGTCGGCGCAACCGCCGGGGCCGGCGACCTCAGCGCGGGCGTCTTCCGGGAACTCGTCATCACGGGCCGCGCGCGCCACGCGCTTTTCGGGGCGCGGATCTATGGCGGTCTCATCTTCCTGCTTACGTTCGTTGCGGTCGCCTACGCGCTCGCGGCCGTCGCTACGGTGAGCTTCGCAGGCTCGCTGCCGGCGCCGTCCGCGACATTGCTCGCGGAGACCGGCGCGTGGCTCGTCCTGTCGTGCTCCTTCTTCTTCGCGCTCGCACTCGGCCTCTCGTCGCTGGTCGGCTCGCGCTCGACCACGATCGGCGTCCTGCTCGCCCTCCGACTCGCAGTGACGCCGATCCTGATCTCGATCCCGGCCCTGGGTCTCGGGCGGGAGGTCCTGCCCGGAGCGGCGCTCAACCGGCTCGCCCCTCAGGCAATGTGGGAGTTCACGACGCAAGGCGGGGTCGTGCCGATGTCCCTCCCCGCCGCGGAGCTCGTGCTCGTCCTCTGGGCGGTTTGTCTCCTCGCGGTCGGCGGCTGGCGAACGGTAACCCGCGACGCCTAGCTCCTTCGCTCGACGCGCCCGTAGCAAAGAAAGGACCCCGCTAGCGCGGGGTGTTTTCGAGTGCAGACGAGAATGACGAGGACGCCGAAGAGGATGGTCCGTCTCACCGACGTCCTCCGGTACTTACGAGCTCCAAAGCGGTAGCGGCTCAAGAAACGCCAAAAGCACCTTTCGGCACTCGGCAGTAGCGTCGCTAAGAATGGCGATGACGGCGTGACGATGCTCGAAGTAGAAACCCCGCACGGTCGGGCGAACGTCCATCTTCATCCCGCCGATCAGCCACGAGCCGCGCTTGTCTTGGGTCACGGCGCCGCGGGCGGAGTGACGTCGCGAGATCTGGTGGCGGTGAGCGCTGTCGCGCGGTCGCAGGGCGTCAGCGTCGCACTCGTCGAGCAGCCTTACCGCGTCGCCGGGCGACGCGCCCCTGCTCCTGCGCGCCAGCTCGACGCCGCCTGGACGGCGGTCACCGACCGCCTGTTCGCTGGTGAGCTGCGAGGGCTGCCGCTCGTCGCCGGCGGCCGCTCGATGGGCGCGCGCGTCGCCTGCCGTACGGCGGAGGGGTCCCGACCCTCGTCGTACAAGGCACACGAGACCCGTTCGGCACTCCTCCCGCCACGGGATCTCGCACGGTCGTCCAGGTACCGGGCGACCACAGCCTCAGGAGCGACGTACGAGCGGTAACCACGGCGGTAGAGGACTGGCTTATCGGCGTGGTCGCGACTGTCTCGAGCCATTCCAGCGCAGCCCGGACGTCGCGAGAGGTCAGGGCCGGATAGACATCGACTCTCTGCTCCCTCCCTGCTAATAGCGGCTCAGCCTGCGAAGTCGGTCAACCGTGGTCCGAGGTCGGCGAAAGTAACCTCGAAATCATCTATCTCCTCGACCTGCACGCCCGCAACCGACGTTATGCGGTCAAGGAACTGCATTCGAACAACGCTGTGCCGCTCGGCCGCCTCGCGGCTCTCCCAGAACGTGAGCCCGAGCGTAGTTCCTTCTCTCGAAAGCATCAGAAGCCCGTCGAACCCCTCGATTTCGCGAAGCCACCTCAGCATCTCCTCGGCGACGATCGTCGCATTCTCGATCGGCTGATCCGAGGTCTGAACGCGTGCGAGACTGACGTACACGCCACTCCTCTTCCCGAGCACCGCTGGTCCGCCGCAAATCTTCGCAGTTTCGTGAAACGAAGGGCGGTCAGGTCTTGCGCTAACTCGTCGACCGTCGCACGCCGAACGTTCGTTCCGAGATGCGGAGGCATCCCCTCAGTGCGTCGGAGGCCGGCCGACCGTCAGCGCCGCGGCCGAGAACGCCCACTGTCGGCGGGCCTGATCGCACGACTCGCGTAGGCGAACGGATGTCGATACACCTCCGCCGCCTCTTCGCCGCTGACCGGAAGGACGATTTCCTCGTCGGTGAGCGCGTCGTAGGCGATGACGCGCAACGCCTGCTCAGGCCGGTCCCAGATCAGCGCGACGGCGATGGAACCGCTCTTCCGCGTGGCCAGGTCGATCACCTGTTCCATAGACAGAGCATCTTCGTGGGCCGACGCCCGGACGCTATCCAAAGGGGCGGACCCCGCTAGACGCACGAGGGGGCGGACGTGGGAAAGGTGACTAGGCCGGAGGACCGTGACGGCCAGATCCGCTGTGCGAAGCCGAGCATCGGCTCGCGCTGCGTGCGGGCACGTGTCAGGCGCCCGCTCAACTGAGGTGATCTAAGACGCGCTGACATCGGCTCAGTTAGAGCGTGGCTTGGCAGGTTCGTCAGCGCCTCGAATCGTCTGATTGCGCTGTCTGAGGTGCGGTGAGATTGTCCTCACTCAGCTGAGGTGGGCAAGAGCTTGGCCAAACATCTGTCGAGTTTCTCCCGTGGCACGAACCCGCCGTGGGTGGTTGCGCTGGTGGCGCTGGCGCTGGCGGGGGCTGCTGTGAGGTTTGTTCATCTCGACCGCAAGTTCTGGTACCACGATGAGGCGACGACGTCGCTCCGGGTGTCAGGGTTCCAGATCGGTGACGTCACGGACGGCATCGTCGGGCGGGTGGTCGAGCCAGACTCGTTTCTGCGTTTTCAGCGCGTGAACTCCGAGCACGGCGTTGTCGACACCGCTCGAAGTCTCGCGTACAACGACCCGCAGCACCCGCCGCTGTTCTTTGTCGCCGCTCGGGTATGGGCCGGGGTCTTCGGGAGCTCGATCTCCTCGCTCCGGGCTCTCGCGGCACTCTTCGGTGTCGGCTGCGTGCTCGCGATGTACTGGCTCGGGCGCGAGTTGTTCGACGATCGCCTCACCCCGCTCGCGCTGGCCGCGCTGACGGCGATCTCTCCCTTCGAGTTCCTGTACTCGCAGGTGGCACGTGAGTATTCCCTCTGGGCGGCGCTGGTCGCAGCCTCGAGCGCCGCGTTCCTGCGCGCCCTTCGCATTGCCTCCTCGCTCAATTGGGCGCTGTACGCGCTGCTCGTTGCCTTGGCGCTGCTGACCTACCCGTTGACCGTGTTGGTTGTCGGTAGCCATCTGCTCTTCGTGCTGGCGGCGTTCGGTCGGGCCGGCATCCGCTACTTCAGGCAGATCGTGCTGTCGCTGGCCGCTGCGGCACTCGTCTTCGCGCCGTGGGTGTATGTGATGGTGAAGCATCGCGACGCGTTCTCGGGCGGCACCAACTGGACGCGCGACGCGATTCCGTTCAGCGAGTCTCTGAGAAGGTGGGTCGTGGAAGTGGGGCTGCCGTTCGTGGACAACCCGGCGCTGGTGAGGCCGCTTTCGCTCGCGACCGGCGCTCTGGCAGCCCTGGCACTGGCTCTGGCCGCCGTCGCTTTCGGCGCGTTCTGGTCGCGTGGCGACCGGCGGGCCGCCCTGTTCGCAACGGCGCTCGCCCTGTCGAGCGCACCGCTTCTTGCGGCTGATCTGGCTTTCGGGGGGACACGTTCGGTCGTCCCACGCTTCATCGTTCCGACCCTGCTCGCCATTGAAATCCCGGTCGCGTTCCTTCTCTCGACACTGCTCCACTCGAACAGGCGGGTGGCTTTGGGCGCCGGCGCTGCAACGCTTGGCTGCATCACCATCGCCGCCGTGCTCTCCTATGCCCGCAGCGTCGACGCGCCCGTGTGGTGGACGCACGATGACGGCGCTGCGGCTGACAACGTCGCCGCCGTGCGGCTGCTCGACCGGACACGGTCGCCCCACCTCGTCAGCACCGGTGTGGCAAATCCGCTCGAGATGAGCCACTACCTGAAGCCACAGACGCGAATCGCCGTCGTCTACGAGGGCCGGCTCGCGCAGAGGCTAGAGCCGGGCACGCTCGTCTACGGCTCCGCCGCCGACGGCGACGCGCAGGAACGGCTCTCCCGCTTGCTCGGATCGATCAGGCACAAGCAGCCCGGGACGCTTCGCCAGCTGCTTCCGCAACGTCCCTGCTGCGATGCACGCATCGCCCGCAGGCACGACCAGCTCTGGCGAATCGCGCCATGAATTGTCCTGGCCGTTAGCTGCGCGTCCGCGCGGCCCCTGCGATCTGGCCAATCCGTCTCGTCTTGCGATCGAGCCGAGATATTGATGGCTTCCATCAAGTAAGCAGTCGCACATTCGTCCGTTGACGCCGATTCGGAACGGCCAGCCTGGGTAGACGTCTATGTGGAAGGAGGTACCCATGGCCAAAACGGTTCGTGATGCAATGACGCAGGGTGTTCAGTCGACTGCGCCGACGCAGTCGGTGGCCGATGCAGCCCAAATGATGAGGGAGAACGACGTCGGCTCGCTGCCAGTCGTCGAGGCCGACCGCCTCGTCGGCATCGTCACCGACCGCGACATCGTCGTCCGCGCAGTCGCGGAGCGCGTGGACCCGCAATCGCTCTCCGTGGATGAAGTTGCGTCGCACGACGTCGTTTCGGTTTCGCCAGACGAGAATCTCGACGAAGCACTGGCGGTAATGGCTCGCCACCGCGTCCGCAGGCTTCCCGTGGTAGAGGACGGACGGCTGGTCGGGATGCTGGCGCAAGCCGACGTCGCGCTGGAAGCAAAGGAGAAGAAGGCGGGTGAGCTGCTCGAGGAGATCTCGCAGCCCACTTCGACAGCGCACGACTGACTGCGCGTCAGCCTCATCGAGAAGAGGAGCACACCGATGCCCGAGAAGAAGCACTTACGAGGCGTCAGCGACAAGGAACAGCGGCAATACGAGCACATCAAGGAGGAAGCCGGAAAGGCAGGCCGCTACCCGGGTCGCGCGAAGGAGGTCGCCGCGCGCACGGTGATGAAGCAGCACAAGGAAGAGGGCCACCGCAAAGGCCGCTAACGACTCGTTTTCTGCCAGGCCCCGGAGCGCGTGCCGGCTCGAACGCGCGGTACGCGCTCCGCGCCCGGCGCTCGCGCAACCGAATCAGCGGAGGTGATCGATGCCGAGGATCGAGGAATACAGCTTCGGTCAAGTGGTCGTCGACGGCGAAGAGCAGACCCGCGACGTGATCGTCCTTCCCGACCGGGTAGTCACCGGCTGGTGGCGTGCGGAGGGACACCGGCTCGCCCTCGCCGACCTCGAGGACGTTCTCGACGAGCTGCCCGCGCACCTGCTCGTGGGCATGGGCGCGTACGGGCAGATGCACCCCGACCCGGAACTGTTCGAGCAGCTGCGCGAGCGGGGTGTCGAAGTCGAGGCCCTCCCGACCGACGAGGCTGTGCGCCGCTACCGCGACCTCGACCCGCGCCGCACGGCGGCTGCACTCCACTTAACCTGTTGATGTCCGAGTTCGGACTTGAAAGCACTGCGTTCCGGAACGCGCAGGCGATTCCGAGCCGGCATACCTGCGAAGGCGAGGACCTTTCGCCGCCGCTTCGCTGGACGAACGTTCCCGACGGAACCCGCTCGCTGGCGCTGGTCGTCGACGATCCGGATGCCCCGAACGGCGTCTTCGTGCACTGGGTCGCCTGGGGGCTCGATCCGGATGCGGGCGGCCTCGGCGAGGGCGAGTCCGCACCGAGCGAAGGGCGAAACGACTTCGGCACATCCGGTTATCGCGGCCCCTGCCCGCCACCGGGGCATGGGCGTCATCGCTACCTCTTCCGGCTCTACGCCCTTGACACCGGACTCGAGCTCGGCGCCGGCGCGGCGAAGGCCGATTTGGAGGAGGCGATCGAGGGGCACGTTCTGACGATCGCCGAGGTCGTCGGCACGTACGAGCGCTAGTCGCGCGCGCGTCAGCATGAGTAGCGCCTGGCCCTGCGGGTACAGGAACCACGAGAGCGAATCGATGATGGGGGTGAGCAGCATGGCTTCCATGCGGCAAGTACAGGCCGCGAGGCGGAACATCAAGAAGGCGCAACAGGCGGCAACGCGGAAACGGACGATCGCCAAGCTCCCGCGAAGCACGCGCCGCGAGCTCGGCAAGCAGGCCGCGCGAGGCCGTCAGCGCCGGGGCCAAGCAGGTCAGGCGCTGGAGGACCGCAATCGTCAGCAGCTCTACGAGATCGCCAAGAAGAGGAGCATTCCCGGTCGTTCCAAGATGGGGAAGTGGGACCTGATCAAGGCGATCCGCAAGACCGGCTGATCAGCGTCTGTTGCCGCGCATGAAGACGATCGTCGTCGGCTACGAGAGCTCCGAGGCGGCGGAGCGCGCGCTTGCGCGCGCGGCGCAATTCGCCGAGGCCCTTTCGGCGCGTCTGCTGGTCGTGAGCGTGACGGGATCGGCATATGTCCCTGTTCGCATCGCCGCGCTCGAGCCGGCCGGACCGGAGCTCATCGGGCCGGCAGCTGCCGGCACGGTGGTCACCGGCGGACCGCTGCCGCTGCCTGAGCAACCGGCGCCGCCCGAGCCGGAAGAGCTTGCGCGGCGCGAGCTCGAGCGCGCACGCATGTCGCTGGCGAGTCAGTCCCTGGAAGTCGAGTACATCGTCGAGATAGGCGATGCAGCCGAGCGGCTGCTCCAGGTGGCGGAGGAACATGACGCTGACCTGATCGTCGTCGGCAGCCCCGCTCACGGCTTTCTCGATCGGCTGCTCGGCCGCGGCGTCGATCAGACGGTCGCGCGGCGGGCCGACCGAGACGTGCTTCTGGTGCACTAGCGGCCACTCGAGCCGCCGTTGGCGCTTCACGCTCGCAGCTCCCGTCGCGGCGCCTGAACCAGCGCCCAACCTAAGGGCGCCGATTGGAACCCCGAGCACTGCGAGCACCTCGTCACGAGATAAGCCGACCGCAGCATCGTCACGTCGTGATGGTTGAGATGGACGACGAAGCCGTCGAAGCAGTCCGTGATCGACGAGCAACTCGGGCAGCCGGCCGTGTATTCCGGGCCAACATGAAGTGGTAGACGAGCAGCTGCGAGCGCCCGTCGAAGAGCTCTGCCACCGGCAAGAACTCGACGCTAGAGGCCCGGCTTGAACACCATGTCCCAGGTGGCGACGAGCAGGAGAACCAGGATCAACCCCATGCCCCACGACCAGCGCCGGAGTTGGCGGACGGCTTCGCGATCCTCGCCCGCCTCGGCCGCTCGCCGCGCGCCGATCGCTGCCCGGCTTTGGGACACAGCACCGATCAAGAAGGCGACGCCGAACAGGGTCAGCGCAAGCCAGATCCAGGTCTGGCCGAAGTCCCACGCGTCGGTGTCGATGACCATCCAGATCCCGAAGCCGACGACGGCGATCATCGCGGGAGCGAAGACCAGGGGGCCGATGACGCCGAGGTTGCGGACGAAGCGGGCGATCGCGTCGCGCTCGCCGCTCCGAAGAACCTGGGCGGCGAGCAGGCCGACGGCGAGCAGGCCGCCGACCCAGATCATCGCGGCGAGGATGTGCAGGAACATGAGCCAGTCGTAGAGGGTCGCTGCGAGGAGCATTGTCAGGCTGCCTGGCGGTGTTCGGCCGCCGGCTCGGCGGCTCCGACTTGCTCGCGCGGGGCGTTGGGGAGCAGCAACGCCGGCACGATCGAGACGGCGATCAGCCCCACAGCGACCCAGAAGGTGCTGCCGAAGGCATCTGCGAGCGCCGGTGTGGCGTGGGCCTGCTGCTGTCGCGAGAGCGCCGCGATCGCTTCGATGCCCCCGTGCACGTTGGGGAGGTTCGCCGCGATCGCGCGCTGCAGGATGATCGCGAGTAGCGCGGTCCCGATCGCGCCCGCGATCCGCTGGATGACGTTCAGCGCGCTGGTCGCCCGCGGTATCTCCTGATGGGTGAGTGTTTGAAAGGCCGCGGCCATCGAGGGCACGATCGTGCTGCCGATGCCCAGTCCGAGCACGAGCAGCGCTGCGGCGAGGTAGAGGTAGGAGGTGTCCGCGCCTACCTGCGTGTAGGCGAGGGCGCCGAGCGTCGCTATGACCATGCCGCTCGAGACGACGATGCGGGGGCCGATCTTGTCGGTCAGCCAGCCGGCGATCGGCATCGCGATCGCCGCGCCGACGCCTTGCGGAATCAGCAGCAGCCCGGTCTGCAGGGCGCTCTCGTGGCGGACGACCTGGTAGTAGAGCGGCAGCAGGATCAGCGCGCCGAAGAGCGCGATGATGAGCAGGAGGCTCATCGCGGCGGCGGTGGCGAAGCCGCGGCGGCGGAAGAGCGAGAGGTCGATCAGAGCGTTCTTGCCGCGCCGGATCGCGTGCCAGACGAAAAGCGCGACGAGCGCCAGCCCGATCGACGACGCGGCGATCGTGCGCGCGTTGCGGAGGCCGCCCTGGTTGCCGGCCTCGGACATGCCGTAGAGGAAGATCGCGATGCCCGGCGAGAGCAAGGTCAAGCCGCGCAAGTCGAGCCGCTGGCCGAGCCGCGGCTGCGCCGCCGGCAGCAGCCGCAGCGCAGCGAGCACGGCGGCGACGCCGACGGGCAGATTGATGAAGAAGATCCAGCGCCAGCTGACCTGTCCAACGATCGCGCCTCCGATCACCGGCCCGAACACGGGCGCGAGCAGCATCGGGACGCCGATCACACTCATCACCCGTCCCATCCGCTGCGGCCCCGCGGCCTGGGCCAGCATCGTCTGCCCGACGGGCAAGATCATCCCCGCGCCGAGCCCCTGCAGCACCCGGAAGCCGAGCAGCGAGCCGATCGACCAGGCAGCACCCGAGAGCACCGAGCCGACCAAAAACAGAAGCAGCGAGGCCAGCCAGACGCGCTTGGCACCGAAACGCTCGGTCGCCCAGCCCGTCAGCGGGATCACGCTCGCGAAGGCGAGTATGTAGCCCGTGATTACCCACTGGATCGTCGAGATCGAGGTGTGGAAATCCCGTCCAAGCGTCGGGATCGCGACGTTCACGATCGTCAGGTCGAGGACGGTCATGATCGCCCCCAGGACGACGACCCCACCCAGAACGAGAATCTCGCGAGTCAGGCCGTCGTCACGCCCTCCGGCGCTTGTCGAGTCACTCGTCTCGGTCGCTACAGCCGTCATGGAACCCGTCGTTCTAACTATCCCGAGCTGATCCCACCATAAACATAGTGTAGCACTAAGATTCGAGGCACGCTAAGCTGCTTGTAAGTGGGCCTTCGCCAGCTGAAGAAAGAGCGGACGCGGCAGCTGATTGCCGAGACGGCCTGGCGGTTGTTCGCCGAGCGCGGCTTCGACCGGGTGACGGTCGCCGAGGTCGCGCGCGAGGCGGAGGTTGCCGAGGCGACCGTCTTCAACTACTTCCCAGCCAAGGAGGATCTCTTCTTCTTCCGGCTGGAGGCGTTCGGCGCCCGGCTGGTCGAAGCGATCAGTACCCGGCCTGCGGGAGAGCCGGCCCTCGTCGCCTTTCGGCGCTACCTGCTCACGCCCGCGGGCCTGCTTGGCCAGCTCGAAGCCGGCGACCCGGAAGCGCTCGAGCGGCTGCGGACCGTCCACCGCATGATCGCCGCAAGCCCGGCCTTGCAGGCGCGCGAGCAGCGGGCACTCGCCGGCTACGCAGATTCGCTTGCCGAACTGCTAGCCGCCGAGACCGGCGCGCCGGCCGACGACGTCAGAGCTCGAGTGGCAGCGAACGCGCTGATGGGCGTCCAGCGCACGTTGATCGACTACGTGCGTCGGCGTGTCCTGGCCGACGACAAGCCCGGTCGACTCGCGGCCGATGTCCGCAGCCTCGGCAAACGCGCCCTCGCGCTACTCGCGAACGGCCTCGGCGACTACGCCGCCAAACCAGCAGGCCGAAGACAAAGAAAAGGAGCAGCCCCTAGTTCCGAGGACGGCTGAGCCGAAGGATCCGATTCGAAGAGATGAGTGGGGGTCGCAGTTGCCGCCTCACGACTCGCCCTCCTGCTGAACGACCTCGCCGCTGACGTCGAGGCTGCGAAACCACCACGGTCTTTCCACCGTACCTAACGGGCAGCAAGGATCTCTCGCCAGCGAGAAGGGAGGACCATCATGGTCCGCGCAAGTATCGCTCGCTTCGGTGTGGCGATTGTGGTTGCGATCGCTGTGCTGTTCGCCGTCGCGCCACTGCAGGCTGCGGAGAACAAGGCCTACACCGTTACGCCGCTCGTCTCAGATCAGCCGGGAGTCGCGCCGACTGTCGATCCGCTCCTCGTCAACGCGTGGGGGCTTGCAGCCTCCTCGACGAGCCCGTGGTGGGTCGCCGATAACGAGACCAGCGCTTCGACGCTCTACACCGGCAGCGGCCAGAAGCTCGCGCTCGAGGTGAGCGTCGGCACTGATAGCGGTCCGACCGGGCTTGTCTTCAACGGCGGCGCGGGCTTCGAGGTGACGAACGGAACATCCTCGGCCCCGGCCAGGTTCATCTTCGACGCCGAGGACGGCGTCATCTACGGCTGGAGTCCCATGGTCGATTCGACCCACGCCCTCGCGGCTGCCATAGGCCCCGACGGCGCGATCTACAAGGCGCTGGCGATCGCAGCCGGGATGCTCTACGCGGCCGACTTCCACAACAACGCCGTCGATGTCTTCGACGGCTCGTGGCATCTCGTGAACCAGTTCACCGATCCACTGCTACCCAACGGCTATGCGCCGTTCGGCATCCAGGCCATCAACGGTCTGATCTATGTGACCTTCGCCAAGCAGGACGCGGAGCAGGAGGACGAGGTTGCCGGCCAGGGCCTCGGCTTCGTCGACGCCTTCGACACCGAGGGGAACCTGGTGAGACGCGTGGCTATGCGTGGCAGGTTGAACGCGCCGTGGGGGCTCGCGCTCGCGCCGGGCAACTTCGGTCGCTTCGGCGGGGATCTTCTCGTCGGCAACTTCGGCGACGGGACGATCAACGCGTTCAGTCAGTCGCCGACCGGCCTCTACATCCCAGCCGGCCAGCTGCGGGACTCGTCAACGGGAAATCCGATCGCGATCGACGGCCTCTGGGCGCTCGGCTTCGGAAATGGGGCCGCCTCCGGCCCCACCAACTCGCTGTATTTCACGGCGGGCCCGGACGACGAGTCGCACGGGCTCTTCGGTTCGATCACGGCGGGTTAG
>WNFV01015354.1_pt1 | contig 18409 bp, 18 predicted proteins | sample 5400101 | NCBI WGS metagenome assembly WNFV01 (sample SAMN13153361, study PRJNA577476) | soil metagenome | isolation source: 115 cm soil or saprolite under grassland replicate 1 | place: USA:California | collected 2016-06-15
AGCTTAAGAAAGAGAGCTATCATGAGCTGGTGTACGCCGGAAACATTCTTCAACGGCCATTGACCGGTCTCGCCACCAGCGTCGAAAAGATACAGAAAAATCCGCGGCAGGTACAGCGCATGGTGCGCGGCTTCCTGCGCGCCACCCGCGCCTTGAAAACCGAAAGGGCCGGTTTCATCGCCTTCGCCCAGAAAAAATACGGCTACTCCAAGGATCTGTTAGAAGAGGCCTATAAATATCTGGTTGACGCTTTATCCCAGGACGGCTTTGTCGACGATAGGGCGCTACAAGCCGCCATCGACGAAGCAAAAACGCTCGCCAAAATCACCAAACCCATCAATCAGTCGGAAGTCGTCGACTACAGCTTCTTGCGGTCCGCGGTAAAAAAATGAGCTCGGCTTTGGGCCGCCCAATCAGTTTATTTCATCGCTTCGGTGGCTAACGAAAAATCAAAGATTTTCTCCATCGGAACCGCCTCTTTGACGCGCAGCGCTTCCCGGCCGATTTCAATAATCTCTTTCGCCGCATCCGCGCTCAACCGACCGCCGGGAAGCACAAACGCCGCGTCGTCGTCGTACATCCGTCGCGCCAGCTGCGCGTCTTTGAAGCCGAGACGTTTCTGAATATAGGGAATCATAATCTCGGGATTATCCTGATAGAATTTCAGCCCGCGGTTCCAAGCTCGAAGGAAGCGCACGAGTCTTTCTCGCTTCTGTTTGATGTGAGTGTCCGTCGAAACTACGCCGGCCTGCAGATAACGCATATGATCGCGCCCACGGCCGAATAGTTTGTAGCCTTGATCGAGCGCCAAATAAACCGATGGAGGCGCCATCATCGCGCCGGCAACCCTGCCGGAATATAGCGATTGCAGACGCGCCGGCGTGTCCATGCTGAGTAACGTGACGTCTTTTTGCGCGTCAAGCCCCTTGGCTTGAAGAATGCGCCGGGTCATCACTGCGGCGGTGCCGTCCAGTGAACCGACGGCGATTGATTTTCCTTTCATGTCCGCTGGATTTTGGATCGCCGCGTTAACGATCAGCTCGTGTACTGGCCGCTCCCGTGTGACAGAGATGATTTTGACCGGCACGCCGCGTAGGGCCGCCGAAAAACCGCTACCGGCATGACAGGTCACATCGATTTCGCCCGACATCAGGCTGCTCACGCCGATGATGCCACGCACCACCAAGACTTGCAGATCCAACCCTTCTTGCGTGAAAAATCCTTTCTCGTGGCCGTAATAGAGCGGAACGTAACTCAAAGTCGGTCCGAGAATGCTGATATAGAAACGATCCACCGCGCCGGCATGGCCCGCGAGCAAGGATAAGCCCAGCAAAACAGCAGCAAAGAATTCCTGACTGCGCGTCATAGTGCCTCCAGTCATACCGGGATATCTAATCTCGCCCTACTTGCGTTGCGACTGTGTAAAGGGTGCGACGGCATAGACAATGCGTCCGCCAACCAGGGTCAGCACCGACTCGAGCGAACGGATTTGGTCTTCCGGGACAGCGAGGTAGTCCCCGTTGAGTACCGCGAGATCGGCCAACTTGCCGACCTCGATCGAGCCCTTCCGCCCTTCGTCAAAGGTAAACCACGCGCTGCCGATCGTGTAAAGCCGCAGCGCCTCCTCACGAGTCAAGTTTTGACTTTGGTTTCGAATCTTCGAACCGGCAACGGTCTTGCCCGTGATCAGCCACCATAGTGAAAGCATCGGCGAGTAATTCGCCGAGCGAAACGCGTCCGTGCCGGCGCCTATTGCAATGCCGGACTTGATCATCGTGCGCAGCGGAGGCGCGTTGCGTGCCTTGTCCAAGCCCCAAAGCTCCACCGTGCGCTCGCCCGTCAACGCCATGTGATCCTGGACCGCGATGCCGCCGCCAAGTTTTTTTATCCGGGTGATCGTCTCCGACGTGGCATCCTCCAATTGCACAAATGCGATACGCTGGGAAGATAAGGGCGTTGCGGCATTGACTTCCTCGAGCACATCGAGCAACTGCCGCGCCGTGTTGTCCTCGGCCGCGCGAAGATGAAAGCCGTATCTCTCCCCGGCGAATAATCGTAACATCCCGCGAATCTTTTCCTTCGCTTCAGCCGTGATCGTCACGCCCATCGGAGTCAGTTCGGGGTTGCCCACAGCGCGAACAAATCCGTCGCCAAATCCGACGAAGCGAAACATATCGCTTTGCTGGAATTTCTTGATCTCGTCGGCCGTCATCTTTACCTGCTCAAGTTCGTCGCCGTCGCCGGCCGCGAGGTAAATATTTAGCCGCAATGTCAGATCACCGGAGCGCGCCATCTCAGCGAGCAATCTTCTGTGGGCGAAGCTCACGCTGCCGCTTTGCAGGTCGCCGACGGAAGTGACGCCCAGGCGATTGAGCTCGCGAAAACAATTGCGAATACTCTGGTGAACCTTGTCGAGAGAGAGACCAGGAATTTTATTGTAGGCATATTCCCAAGCCGCCGCGCCCTGCAACCAACCGGTAAGCTCGCCGGCGTTTGGATTGCGTTCAAATTTTCCGCCCGCCGGGTCGGGTGTCTTGGGAGTAATTCCAACCGCGTTGAGAGCCGCGCTATTTAGCAGCGCGCCCTGGTCCAAGTACTGAATGTAGACGGGGTGGTTCGGCGCGAGCTCATCAAGCTCGGCGCGACTGGGAAAGCGCCGCTCTGCGAACTGCGTCGGCACCCAGCCACCGCCGACGATGATCCAGCTTCCCGGCGGTTTTGTTTTCGCCGCCTCAGCAATTTGTTTCAGTCCGGCGCCGAGCGAGCGCGTGCGTTCCCAGTGCAGTTCGGCGTCCCAGTTCAAACCGGCCTCGGTTGCATGAATATGAGAATCGATTAATCCGGGAATGACCGTGCGTCCGCCAAGATCGATGACCCGCGTGCGGCGGGCAGTCAAAATGCGCACATCATGGTCATTGCCGACCGCGACAAAGCGGCCATCCCTGATGGCGACCGCCTGCTTGATCGAGAAGTCACGGTCAACTGTAATAATTTTCCCATTGCGCAATACCAGATCGGCAGGAGCGGGCACGGCCAGGGAACGCTCAAAGTCCACTTCATGGCTGCCGCTACAGGCCGCAAAGATCAGTAACAAAAGTATTTCAACGAGTCGTTTCAAGGTTGGTCTCACTCGTTCTTCTCGAGAGCAGTCGGATTCTACCTTCGGCCGGAGCCCATTGCGAGAGCCGCGAATAATTTTGCAGACGAGATTGAATCACTGCACGGACGATTTCCCTATGCGGCAGTCGATACGCCGCCTGTCGGTTGCTTTGCCCCGATGATTGAAGTTATAGTCCAAGAAAATTTAGCGACTTGCTTGCCAAGACAATGACGCGCGATCGTGGAAACGCTGGCGTGAAAGTGAGGTGAATGATGAAACCGGTGCAACTTTTTTGTTGGCATTTCATGGCCTATCCTTATCTCGACCGCGATTTCGACGAGAAAGAATACACCGGCTGGGTCACCGTGCCCAACAGCCTGTGGGACAACAATAAGGCTCGCGGTTTGTATCAAGAATATATTGACCAGTTAGCCTACGCCGATGAACTCGGCTTCGACGGCATGGATCTCCTGCCGCTACACATGAATCCGATGCGCGTCGCCGAAGAGTACGCCATGCTTGATCAGATGAGCAACGGCCGTTTGATCGCCGGTTTCGCGCCCGGCGGCGGACCCGAGACTTTCAATTACGACGTGCCCTCGGCCAATACGCGGGAGAAATTCTGGGAGGCCGCGGACTTGATCGTGCGCTCATGGACGGAGAATGGCCCCTTCGCGCATGAGGGCCGCTATTTTCCGCTGCGCTACGTCAATCTCTGGCCCAAGCCATTGCAACAACCCTTCCCGCCCGTGTGGATTCCTGGTTCGCGCAGTCCGTCGACGATGGCCGAGGTGGCCAAGCGCGGTTACTGTTATTTTCTTTCCTCGCGCAGCCATGGCGGCGAAACTCACAGAGCGCAGCAGGAATTCGCCGCTGTGCTGGAAAAACATGGAGACAAGTATCACCCGTTCCGCTTTGGCATCTTGATGTCCACCTATGTTGCCGAAACGGATCAGCAAGCGCGCGAAGAATGCGAAGAGGGCGTCTGGTACTTTCTGAAGAATTGTTTGAAAGGCCATCTGCGGCGCGAAGGCCGCCAACTTACTTACGGCCCCGGCGTTCCCTATATTCCCGCGGCGGCCTGGCGTGAGTATCTCAAGGGCTACACACCGGGCCGAAAACTTTTGGGCGACGTGGAAAATTGGGAAGAGCTCGACGCCTCACAGTCGATCATCGTCGGTAGCCCGGAAACCGTTACCCGGCGCATTCAAAATCTCATCGAGAAAGCCAAGGTCGGCAATCTCTTGATTCAATTCCAGCTCGGAAACATGCCGGACCATCTAGCGCGCAAAAGCATGAAGCTGTTTGCTTAAAAAGTCGCGCCGGCGCTGCGCCATGACTCACTGAAGCAGTTCACGACGGAGTATCCCGGCGTCAACGTCGAATCATCGGCGGAGGCACTTCATTGAGCGGGCGCGTCATCGATGTCAACGGGCGTAAAGTTTGGCTTCTGGAACACGGCAACGGCGCCCCTCTGCTCTATCTCCATGGTTTCGCCGACGTTCATTCGGTAAAAGAAAACTGGCTGCCGTTTCATGAGAAATTGGCGCAACACGCCCGCGTAATCGCGCCGGCTCACCCCGGCTGCGCCCAGACCGATGAAAACAAGGACATCGACGTCATCGAAGACGTTGTCTTTCACTATCTCGAAGTTTTGGATGCGTTGCAGCTTATGCAGTTCGATCTCGTCGGCGGTTGTGTCGGCGGTTGGATCGCCGCCGAACTTGCCGTGCGTCATCCGGAAAAGATCCGCAAACTGGTTTTGATCGGTGCGTCCGGCCTCTTCGTCGAAGGCGCGCTCATCGGCGATGTCTTCATGATGGCGCAGCCCGAATACGGCCAGAGCTACGCCTCTTTGCGGGAGATGCTTTTTGCCAGCGCCGATCAAGCCAACGCTCTGGAAATGTTTCCCGACGGCAAAGGTGATCTGGAAGATGAAGTGCGCCGCTATCAAATGCTGCGGTTAAGCTCGCGCATCGGCTTCAAGCCGCCCTACTTCTATGACCGGCCGCTCAGAAATCGCTTGCATCGAATCTCCGCACCAACGTTGGTCATCTGGGGTGAAAGAGATAATTTTGTACCACGCTCGCACGGTGAAACTTACGCAAAACGAATTCCAAATGGCAGCGAATTAAAAATCATCCGCGGCACCGGCCACAGCGCCCACGTCGAAAAGCCCGAAGAGACGGCAAACCTGGTTCGCGAATTTCTAGAGAAATGAACTATCGTGCAGCAAGCTCAGGGGTTCGGGAACGACGATGCGTACCGGCTGATCCATTCTAGCGCGGCCTCCTCGGCGGTGAGCTGTCGCCCCTCCCGCTGTGCGACGTCATTCCGGTACCTCTCGATGTGGCAGATCTGCTCGACCATCCGAACTCGAAACGCCTCTTCGGAGTCGAGAAACTGAACACCAACGGCATATTGGCTGCCTTCGTTTTGGCACCATGCCACTCGTGCCGTCGCCACTTCGAATACTGGCCGGAGATTCGGTATACGTAACGCGATGATGGTTTCCGGCTCGATCGCCGTATCCGAAGCGAATGCAAGACCACCATAGCTGACATTCCGAGTGCATCGCCGTACGTAACCACTGTCGGCCGCGCACCGAATCTCAATCGGTACGTCCGAAGGGTGTCGGATGAACTGACGCATAGATCGCTCCCCCCTGCCTCGCGTATATTGTAGCCGAATCTCCCCGAATCGAGCGAGCCGTCACTTCCCGAAGAAGTGCATCCAAGCTGATCGAAGCGTCTGAAGGTGCGATTCATTAGCGCGCCGCCGGCCGAAGCTGAGATGCGAGCCGAGTTGCGCATCAGGCACAATCGCATTATTAGCCGGCCCGAGACCGTTGTTTGATCCTACCACTACCCGAGAAATACAACCGACGGACAACTCAGGAGTCCAGCAAAATCCATTTCCGCCTGCTAACTCGAAACGCTGGAGGCTAGAGGCCGAGACTCTTCATTACTTCCCCCAAATCTTCTTGACGAACCCTTCCTCCTCTAGCCGCCGAAGATAACGGTCGCTCACATAACTCTTCGCGTCGATACTTCGCGCTTTTGCGTTACTCTCGGCAATCTGATCGACCACGGCTTGCATAGCTGCGACGGACGGATAGGGTACCGGTTCGAGCTGCTTGATGAAATAATCGTAGCCTTCCTGGACGGCCTTGAGATTTTGCACGCGCGTAAATTGCGCGAGTGCTTTGATCGAATACTCTCGTTCGGTCTTGAGAACTTTGATCGCCTCGAGATAGGCGCGAAGGAAGTTCATCAACTTCGATTCTTGTTTATCCAAGTATCGCTTGCTACCCAGTATGCCGGTGTTGAAGAACGGAATATTCATCTTGACCGAGTCCGCGATCACATTGAGCTTGAGCCGTTCCGCTTCCATGCCGAAGGGCGCGTTCACGACCGTGCCGTCGATATTGCCTGACGTAACGGCGGCAATGCGAGCTGGCTCATCGCCGATTTGAAGAATCGTCGCTTCTTTGACGGGATCGACGCCCAGGCGCTTGAGAAGCGCGCGCATGCCGAAATCGGCCGACGAGCCGAACCGGCTGACGCCAAATTTTTTGCCTTTCAATTGTTCGACGCTCTTGATTTCGGGGCGGGTCGCCAACTGGTAGTTGAGCTTGTCGAGCAGTCCGAGGACGTAAACCAGATCGGCGCCTTCGAGATTGGCTGCGACGCCCGGCGCGCCGCTGAGTTGGGACAGATCGAGGCTTCCCGAAACCAGCACCTGAACGTTGGTCGAGCCGCCGGGAATGTAAACGCTCTCGACGACCAAGCCGTATTTCGCAAATAGGCCGCGGTCCTTGGCGATGTGCACAAGGCCGGATTGGAGACTGATCGACCCCAGGCCGACGCGGAGTTTCTCCTGAGCTTCGACAGGTCCGATCAAGTAGTAAACAAGCAGCATAATGAGCAGGAAACTTTTCTTCATGGCGCCCTAGTATCATATGCTACAGTCGCCCGGCAATCGGAATGGGTGGGAAATCAGCGCGCAAAACCATTGAACCAATTCGCCGCGTGTGCAATGTTCACCATCAGATTTCATCGAGGAGGAAGATTATGGCTGACGTAACGATAACAGCTCTCAAAGACGGCCCTTATGAAGTTGCCGGGGGCGTGAAGGTTTTGGATAACACGGGAAAAGAATACTCAGAGAGTCAGTTCCCTCCACTCTATCTCTGTCGCTGCGGCCAATCGAAGAATAAACCCTTCTGCGACGGCAGTCACAAGGATGCCGGCTTCAAGTCAGATGAAGCAGCGAGCTAAACGAAATTAGTCCAATGTTCCATCACTCCAGTACTCCAACACTCCAATTGGGTGGGGACAAACTGGAGTATTGGAGTGATGGAGTGTTGGTCTCGGAAAAATCAAGACCGGAATCGATCGCCGCAATTTTCAGGAGAGGAGAAGCCGATGCAAGATAAGGTTGTAATCATCACGGGCGGAGCTAAAGGGATCGGGCGTCACGCGGCGCACACGCTCGCTAGGGCCGGTGCGAAAGTCGTGCTTGCTGACGCCGACGTTGAGCGCATGCACAAAACGCTCGGCGAGATTCGAGATTTAAATACCGAAGCAGTCGCCGTACCGACCGACGTGCGCGATGAGAAAGACGTGCGCCGGCTGGTTTACGATGTCGCCGACCGCTTCGGCCGGATCGATGCCTTGATCAACGACGCGGGCATCGTGCCGCATTTCAACTGGGGGATTCCGCGCTGGCCGCGCGTGCGCCACTTGAGCAAGGATTTTTGGGACAGCGTGATTCAGACCAACCTCGGCGGCACGTTCCTATGCACGAAATACGTCGTCCCATTCATGGAAGAGCGGCATAGCGGCAACATCGTCAACCTTTGGGGCGGCGGCCGCGCGGAGAATCACGGTGCGGCCGCTTACGTCGTCAGCAAAGACGCGATTCGTACATTCACTCGCTTCGTCGCCGAAGAAGAACGGGAATGGAACATCTGCATCGTCGCCTTCAGCCCCAAGCAAGCCATCGCCACCGAAGACGCGCCGGACGAGGCGCGCAAGCGGTTGCCCGGGCCGGACATTCTCGGCAACGGTTTCGTTCTCGCCACTCAGGCGGGAATGGCGATGACAGGCAAAACCGTAGAACATCGCGACGGAAAATTGGTGGCAGTGGATTAGCGAAGTCTTGGTTTCATATTTTGCTCGTCGTTTCGTGATGCGACGGGATGAGAACAACCTCGCGCAAAGACGCCAAGGGCGCAAAGGAACACGCCTTGTCATTTCGACCAAAGAGAGAAATCTTTCTTAGGCGTCGCATTCGTTCGGGATGACGGGTTGAGACCGTCACTTGGCGAGCTTGGCGTCTTGGCGCGATAAGGTTTTTGTCGAAGTCGTTCTATCCATCTTTTGCAGGGTAAGAATCTACCCTTATGGTCGAGCACAAGCGGCACCAGCTATTCACAAGGAGGTAATCATGGAAGCAGTCGCGTTAACAAACCACGATCTTGAAATCGAGGACGTCGAGTATATTCGCCACGGTGACAAGCCGCTCTTGCTTCGCCTGCTCAAACCCTCCGGGCAAGGGCCGTTTCCGCTCATCGTCCAGCTTCACGGCGGCGCCTGGTGCCGAGGAGACCGCACAAATGACACGGCCATTAACGAAGCGCTGGCGAGACGCGGCGTAGTCGTGGCGGCGCTGGATTGGCGCATGCCGCCCGTTGCGCCGTACCCTGCCGCCCTCGCCGACATTAATTACGCGGTGCGCTGGCTCAAGGCCCGTGCCGGAGATCTACGCAGTCGCCCCGAACTATTCGGACTTCTGGGAAACTCGAGCGGCGGGCACCAAGCGATGCTGGCAGCGATGCGGCCCCGGGATTCGCGTTACTCGGCGCTGGCGCTTCCCGCCGGCGCTGCGGAGGTCGATGCCGGAGTGCGCTGCGTCGTCATGTGTTGGCCGGTTATCGATCCGCTGGGGCGCTATCAGTATGCAAAGGATCTCAAGAAACGCGGCGGATCGCACGCGGAGTTTGCCGACCGGGTGTTGCCGAGCCACGATCAATTCTGGGGAAGCGAAGAAGCCATGGCCGAAGGCAGCCCTACACGCGCGATTGAACGCGGAGAGCGAGTTGAATTACCTCCGGCGCTCTATATTCAAGGCACCGCCGACATGGCGCATCCCAAACCCGACCGCGAACGCTTCGTCGAAAGTTACCGTAAAGCGGGAGGCCATCTCGAGCTGGAACTATTCGAAGGCGAAGTTGAGGGCTTCATCGGAAGAAATTCCAACTCACCCAACGCATCCCGGGCAATGGAGAAGATCATCGAATTTGTGCATAGACGGCTCTGTTGAACGGCCAAGGCACAAGCAGTGAGACGGCCGAGTATCGCGACCGGGATGTCAGCACTTTAACTGAGTTACAAAACGGAGAGACTTATGTGGAAAAATTTCAAAGTCATCGACGCCGACGCGCACATGCATGAGCCGCAGTATCTTTGGGAGCGCTATGTGGAGCCTAAGTATCGCGATCAAGTCCCGAAGGTTGCGTTCATGGATGGCAACTTCATGGTTTACGAGCCCGACGGAAAGTTTGTTCCTAAGGACGAGATCCAGGCAGCGCCGCCGGAAAGCGCGCGGCGCGCGATGGAGGAAAAATATGGCGAAGCCTACCGACAATGGTGGTCAGCGGATATTCGCCTCAAAGACATGGACCACTACGGCTGGGACATTCAGGTGCTGCTCCCCACGGGCAACAACGGCAACTTCGCCTATCGCGTCGCGTTGAAAGATGTCCAATTGGGCGCTGCCATGTGCCGCGCTTATAACAATTGGTGCCATGATTATTGCCGTGTCGATCCCAAGCGCCTCAAATTTGTCGCCGTGTTGCCAGGCTCGGATGTCGGAGAGATGGTGAAAGAAGCGCGCCGCGCCGTCAAAGAGTTGGGCGCCGTGTCGGTGCGAAATCTCTTTCTCCCGGACGGCAAGTGGCTGCATGAACCCGAATACGACGCTCTATGGAACCTTGCTTGTGAGCTGGACTTCCCCATCGCAGTACATGGAGAATACCGCCAGCGCCGTTTTCAGCCGTTCAGAAAACTCGAAGCAGAAAGACACGAAGATATTCAATTGGCGCTCAGAGGGCTGGACCACGCGCTGGGTTTTCCCTGCGACAACATGGCCACGCTTGGCCACTTTATCTTTAGCGGTATCTTGGAGCGTTTTCCGAAACTGCGCCTAGCGATTCTCGAATCCAACGCGGGCTGGCTGCCATTCTGGCTAGGCCGAATGGATGATCACACTCACGGACGAAACAGCGTGATGGGCAAATCCGAGAACCTTCGGATGCTTCCCAGCGAATACTTTATGCGTCAATGCGTGATTGCGTGCGACAGCGACGAACGGGAGCTGAAGTATGTGGTCGATCGCCTGCAAGGCGAGAACATCGTGTGGAACACCGACTACCCCCATCCCGACGCCATCGAACCCGCGCGAGCGCTGCCCGAGTTCGATGCTCATACAATTTCAACCGAGGCCAAACGGAAAATTCTCTGGGATAACGCCGTGAAACTATTCCCCACGGATCATCAGTTAAAGATGTAGGGGCGACCGGCGGGTCGCCCTTGCTCGAAAGGAGCGTAACAAAGCGTTTGGATAAGGTTTAACGCTGAACAATCCGGACTAAGTCCGTCGCAAGCCGGTTAAGCTCAATTTGACCACAGCCTGCTTATTTTGTAATTACTACGCTCCAGGAGGTATCTATGATTGCCATAATCGATCAAATGAAGGAACTCGTCGATAACGCATTGGCCAACGGCTGTCCCTGCGTTCTCGCCACGGTCTCCGGCGACGGTGAGCCGGATATCGGCTACAAAGGCAGCATGATGGTGTTCGATAAAGAGTCCCTTGCCTACTGGGAACGGACCAAGCGCCAGCATATGAAAAATGTCAAAGAAAACCCGCGCGTCATCGTCTTGTTCCGGGACACGAAAACCAAAGCTGGATGGCGCTTTCACGGAACGGCGACAATGCACGAGGACGGACCGATCCGGATCCGCGACCAGGTGATGGCGCGCACCGTGAAGGACGAACTGGACAAGGATCCTGAACGCAAAGGCGCCGCAGTGGTGATTCGCCTGGATAAAATTACCAGCATGGGCGGACAAGTCATCCAGAGCCGCTAGCCTGCGGTCGCTGCAGCGGTCGTGGCGTATAGCTGATGGCATCTCGCTTGTGGCTATGGGCCATTACCTCAAAGTCCGTTTGAACGCGTTGATTCTTCTACTCAAGGATTCACCGTCTCTTTTCATTTCGTCTAGGTCGCGCTCGGAAACGTAAGACTGTTTTCGGGCAACAAAAAAACATGCGACAGTTTCAAAGGTCGAGCCTAGAGCCATGTCTAAGAAGTGAGAAAAATCCTTCTTTGTTCCCCTTCCCGAGCCCTCGGCGATGTTCAGAACGATAGAATTGGCAGCACGGCGCGCTTGCGATGCGAGATCGAATCTTTCTTCCGCGGGAAACTTCTTGACCGCCTCATATACTCCAGCCGAAAAATCGATAGCCGCGTGAAAGATTTCTAATCCTTCGAACCAAAACGCCATTCCCTACTCCTTTTTGCCGGGCCATAAGCCATAGGCCATATGCGAAATGCCATCCGCCATATGCCACGTGCCATTACCCACCCTCCCCAGCCTCCTCACGGTAGAGCCCGAGCGCTTCCATCACTGGCAAGTCGCTCACCGAGAAGAGGATGGCTTCTTGGTCTTTGGCGCGATTTTGGTGGCTGTGCCAGCTCCACAGCGGCACGACGAAGCAATCGCCCTGCTCCCAATCAAACTTCTGACCGTTAATGACCGTAGTCCCGTTTCCGCGAAAGGCGTGATAGATCGTGCTGCAATTATGGCGGTGCGTTTTGGTCACTTCTCCCGGACGTAACATTTGAATGCCGCACGATAACGTCGGCATCGTATGGCCTCCTGCCGCGTTGACGTATTCCAGCGCCACGCCATCGAAAGGGCTTCCCGGACCATCACGGAGACTTTGGAGCTTCTCGTAAGTGTCTTGCCATTTGTAGTGCAAGTTATAAGTGGGACGCTCCGAGGATTTTCCCCATATCGGTCTCGTTGCGCCGACTCGCGGCGCCGTATGCTCAGACAGTTGCTTCGTTGGCTGGAGCCCGCCGGGGAAAGCTTCCCACGTGATGGCCTGGAGTAAAAAGAGTAAAGGATTATCCAGACCGTCGAGCCAAATCACCGGCTCACCGCCGTTACGGTGGCCATGCCAGGTCATCGACGGCGTGAGAATCAAGTCGCCCTCCTGCATGGGAATTTTCTCTCCTTCAACCACGGTGTACGCGCCGGACCCTTTGAGAATGAAGCGGAAAGCGGCGAAATTATGCCGGTGATCGTGCGCAACTTCACCCGGCTTTAAGAGTTGCAACGTCATGAGCATGGTATGCGTGGTAGTACGTTGCCGGCGATTCTTCTCATCTTGGTATGCGGGATTGATCAATCGCAGCACTCGCCGTTCCGCTTTGCCGTCCAGACCATGCATATTGGCCACCGTCTGGATCGCCTCGTAGAGCGCCGCCCACTTCCACACGTGCGGCAATACTGTTGTATGCGGGTCTTTACTGTAGGTCGCCAGGTCGGCCTCAGATGCCTGCGACCACAATCCTTCGACGCTTAGACAGCGAAGCTTTTGATCGAGCTCGCGCAAAAGTTCTTGTTCGGACATGTTTGTCTCCTTCGTAAACCCGCCAAAGCCGCAAACAAACGGGAATAATAGGGATCACCGCAGAGACACGGAGTACGCAGAGTTTTATCTTTTCAAAACTCCGCCTCGGCGTCCTCAGCGCCTCCGCGGTGCAACCATCCTATTTTCTAAGACCCAGCTCTTTTTGAGCTTCGCGCAAAGGCGCCAGGTCAATGACCTCACTCAGCGCGACATCTCGATTCAGCTTGAGCTCCGCTTTCGCTTGTTCGATGACGAGGCGCAAACCTTCCTGCGGAATATTGCCGTCCGGACTGAAAACTTTCCAGGTGGAATCGTAGGAAGCCACAGCATGGTCACGCTCCACCTTCCCCCATTCCATCAGAATCCTCACGGCGCCTTCTTTGTCCTCCCGAATGAAACGGTTTGCTCGCACCATGGCCTTTAGCACTTTCTTAACCTCGTCCGGCTTATCTTTGATCGTTTTCAGATTGGCACCAATGCCGATGAACGGGAAACTAAAAACCTCGTACGCCCTGAGCAGCACGTTGAATCCCATCTGTCTTCCCAGGGCGTCCCCCGGCGGGGCAATGACCGCTACATCCACCAGACCTTCCTTTAACGCGGCGAGGCGCGCTCGGTCCGGCCCCAAGGCAATAAATTTGAGATCTTTCTCCGTGTCCAGGCCAAAAGATTTCAACATCATGCGACCCGCTACCTCGTCCGTGCCGCCGAAATTGCCGATACCGACGGTTTTTCCTCTAAGCTCTTTGCCAGATTTGTACTCGGGCCTGGCAACCAAGGCGTGGGTCGAACCATCCAGCAGGCTCGCGAGCGCGCGCATGGGCATGCCCCGAAGCGCGCCGCGCACGACCGAGCCGAAGATCAGAGTGTAGCCGATATCCCCGGTCACCAGGGCGGTTATAATATTCGGCACGTTCATACGGATAATCTCTACGTCCAGCCCCTCGTCTTTGAAAAAACCCTTTTTCAAAGCTACTCCGGATGGGAGAAAGGACATATTCGGGTTCGTTACCGAGATGCGTATTTTGTCCGCGCTGCTAACCTCCTTGCCTGGCACGCAGCTGACTAACAAGATGAACAGCCAAGAACCGATTTTTTTCACGGCCAACTCTCGGCTAGCTCGCGGCTTTCCAAACATCGCCCATTTGGCTCTTGACGCCGCGCTTGCCGAGCTCTTCTTCGAACATCGCGCGAATCTGTGGATCTTCATCTTCGTATTCGATTTGATCGCCGCCCGTTTTAACGCTCTCCGAGGTTCCCCATTGTTTTCGTAAACCAGGGAATTTTCTGCTGCTGAAAGGCTTCAGCGCCAGGTATCGAGCCGGTTCGCCGCCGATGTTGAAATGCTGATGAAACCAGCGCTCAGGCGGAACGAGCAAACTCCCCGCCTTCCAGTTGTAGCGTTTAATATCGTCGCCTCCGCGCCACACCATCGAGAAACCCTCGCCCTTGAGAATGATCACGTGGGCACCTGCGCCGTGGCGATGAGCTTTTTTGTAAGTACCGACCGGAAACTGGGAGATATGTGCCGACATGACGTTGTTGGACATTTCGATCATCAGCATCCTGCCGCCGGCGCCGCGCTCCTTTCGTTCCGGCAACTCGTAACTCCGCACGTCGCGAATAAAGTTCGTATCGTGAAAACCTTCTCCGGGGATCTTTGCCCGGCCGCTAAAAAAATCCTCTTCGCCCGCGTAGCGGTCGGTAAAGCGATAGTCGCAGTTAAAGACGAAGTCGATATTATGATAGAGATTCAGCACCGTCGGCGCATTGGTCATTGCCAGAAGCCGCACCGGTTTGTCGCCCTGCCCGTTGAAGTGCTGGTACCAAGCGTTGAGCGGTGGCGAAAACAGCGCGCCTTCGCCCCACTCGAAGGTTTGTTTCTTGCCGTCCTCTTGCCACACCGTCGTCGCGCCGCGCCCACTGATGACAAAGATCAGCTCTTCGAACATATGCTTTTGCGGTTCTAGAAATTTGCCCGGTGCGATCTCGCAGATATAGCAATCATTGATTCCCTCCGAGCCATCCAAATTGAGGTATACGCCGCGGCCGCCCATCCGCGGCCAGGGACTAAGCTCCACCGCGTTAATGTCTTCGATGTGAAATCCGCGCACCGCCGGCACGCCTTCCTTTTCCAAAAACTTTTGGTAGGTGGTTTTTGCGCCCAATTCATTGCCGGGACGTTTGAGATCTGGTGTAATCATGTGATTTCCCTTCGTTAAAATAATTCTGCGCCAGCACGCTTGCTCGCGCTCTATGGGCGCTTGTAGTACGTCTCCTTGCAGCGGGTCAAGATGTGTCAAACGCTGCGTCATGCCAATCCAATTCGCTCCTGATGCGCAACTTAGGTCGTCATTGTCTCCAATCGCTTGATTTCACCACCCGTTGCGGAGTACCTCGCAACGTGTTGCGATTCACAACAGGGCATTTGGATTTTGCGTTATACCGGCGCACTCAAGTGACCGAGACATCTCCGTCGGAGATTCACGAAGCAGCGAAAAAATCACCTCAAGCAAAAATTTTTCTTGACGTTTTTCGGAATTTAAGTACCCTAGGGGCCTATATAGATCAACGGGTCCGCCCCCATCCACCGACCGGATCATTGATCTCTCCCGCGAAACGCGTGGCCCCCAAGGTAACAAAGCCGAACTCGCTCAAGCCGCCGCGTAATATTGCGTCGTTGATCCAGCCGTTTATCAACCCGTGAAATTCATTGAGCTAGTGAAAATGATGATCGATCAGGCCCCCGGATATCATGCTCGTGCCTTGCGGGTCATCGGTCAGGATCTGGCCGATCTGATCCCGGAAAACCTGGCGATCGAGCTGCAAGGTGACAACTTCGTAGCCCAGGGGTTGTGCACCAAAAGTAGAATCGGGGAGCAGAATCCAGCCACACCATGGGCGAGCCTAAGCAGGCTTTGCAATACGCTGTTTGGCAAAATGTTTAGGACTTCGCGGCGTGAGCCTGATTTGGAATTTGTGCCTTTCAGCCGCACCTACGATGCCCACGACATCGAGCGCTTAGACAAGCAGGGCACCAAGCAGCGGAGCGTCGCCAGCATGCCTGACATTTATACCCTTGGCGAAAGGCTTCGCACTATTGGCAAGGTGATAGATGCCCACAACGGCCGCATTGTCAGAATCTTCAAAGACCTGCATCAAATCATCTTCGAATACCAAGACGCCGCCGGGACTGCGCGCAAAGAAGCGCTCAGCAATACCGAACTGTACCAGCTGCAACAACGCTACGCGGCAGAGCGGGGCGGCTTGAATCCACCGGTGTCGGCTAAGGAATAAACCGGCGCGCGCTGCCCCCCTTTATTTCCGTTTCTGGGTCTCTCATTCCTATTTTAGTAAATTGCCGCCGCGCTCCACCGACTGTGTTCCCGATCGCGCGCGTTCGTTGCGACCGCAAAAGATCTGAAAAGAAAAGTTGCGACCGCAAAAGATCTGAAAAGAAAACCCTCAGCCTCAGAAATCAGGGTTGCGAAACGTCTTCCACAAACTCGCGACTTATGAATTAGGTAAGCCGGCGGAGGGAGCCGAAATCGCGACCTTTGCGCGGACCTACAGTCCCGACGACATCACCCGGCTGAACGAAAGCGGACTTCACCGTCGCACACAAGCCGGCAAGATCCCCGATATTCACCAGCTTGGGGAAATGCTTCGTACCATCGGCAGGGTCATCGACGCCGATGAAGGCCGGCTGATTAAGATCTTCAAAGATCAGCGCCGTATTGCACTCGAGTATGTGAAAAAGAGCGGCGCGACGCGCAAAGCAGAAATGACGCTTTTGGACTTATATAAAATACAAAAGGACTACCATCAGAAGCGCATCGATACCCCATAGCGTCGATCCCTGGAAGGGGCACGATTGAATCCGCACAGTGAAAGATTCGGATTTCAGCGAAAGAGTATCGGTCAGCGCAGCTGTGCTGTGGCGCGACTTCGATAAGCGGCAGCTCGGAGCGAGAGCTACGGCAGTCGCAGTTTTGGATCGAGGGCGTCGCGCAGCGAATCACCGAAAAGATTGAAGGCGAAAACTGAAAGACTGATGGCGAGCCCGGGGTAGATCGCCATCCAGGGGGCCCGTTCGGCGAACTCGACAGCGGCGCCGCGCAGCATAAGACCCCAGGCTGCTTGCGGTTCCGTTACGCCGAGACCGAGGAAGGAAAGCGAGGCCTCCAAAAGAATCGCCTGACCGAGAAACGCGGTCAGCATGATCAGATAGGGCGCCATGACATTGGGCATCATATGGCGAGCAATGATGTGCAACGGACCGGAGCCGAGAGCGCGTGCTGCTTCGACAAACGGCATCTCACGCAAAGCGAGGGCGCTGCTGCGCACGACGAGAGCGCAGCGCGGCACCATCGGAACGGTGATGGCGAAGATGACATTCGTCATTCCGGAACCGAGCAACGAAACAACCACCAGCGCCAAAATGACCAATGGAAACGACAAAAGCAGATCCATGAAACGTTGGAGCACGAGATCGATCTTGCCGCCGAAATAGGCGCTGGTTACGCCGATGAGCGCTCCAAGGGTTGCCCCAAGGAAGGAAGACGCGAACCCGATCCACAAAGCAGTCCGCGAGCCGTAGATAATACGGGTGAATACATCTCGACCGAAAGAGTCGGTTCCGAACCAGTAAAATGAATTCGGTGCCAGTAGCATTTTTCCGTAATCCGTCGCCAACGGATCGTACGGCGAAACCAACCCCGCAAGGAGGGCAGCCGCGATCATGATACCGATAATGGCCGCCCCGAAGGCTCCTAACGGGCGCTGGCGGGTGAAGTGGAAAGACGCCTCAAGCCACCGATCAAGGCGAGAAACAACCGGAAGTGTCAAGGTTTGAACGCTAGTCCTTACCATGTCGCAGCTCGTCCAAACGGTTCATTCATATGGTTCAACATCTTCTGACGTCTTGAACCACTTGAACGTTTTGAACTATTTGAACACCTTCCATCTCTGTGTTCGCTACTGATAGCGGATCCGTGGATCCAAACAGGCGTTTATCAAATCAACGAGAAAATTGACGAAGATAAAGACAAACGAAGTGAGCAACACCAGACTCTGCACCATGGTGTAATCCCGTTGGCTGATCGCTTCGACAAAGAGCTTGCCGATGCCATTCAGATTGAATACCTGCTCCGTGACCACCAAACCACCGACGAGAAACGCAAACTCAAGTCCGATTACGGTAATCACCGGCAGCAACGCATTCTTGAGCGCATGTCGAATGAGGACCGCCCTCTCCCAAAGCCCTTTGGCGCGGGCTGTGCGAATGTAGTCTTCCCGCAAAACCTCCAAGACCGCCGAACGAGTCATGCGCGTCGCGACGGCGGAGTACCGGTAACCGACAGCTAAGGCGGGCCAGATAAGCTGCGTCAGATTGGCCTTGGGATCAACCCAGAATGACGTGAAGGTCAAGGGCGGCAGCCAGCGAAAATAAATAACGAAGACCAGAATGATCACGATGCCGAGCCAGAAAGACGGAATGGCCAGCCCGGCAATGGAGAAAATCCGCACGAAGTAGTCGACCCACGTGTCTTGCTTCACCGCCGCAAGCGCCCCGAGGGGAATCGATATCAGGACCGCGAC
>WNFV01004056.1_pt1 | contig 18400 bp, 18 predicted proteins | sample 5400101 | NCBI WGS metagenome assembly WNFV01 (sample SAMN13153361, study PRJNA577476) | soil metagenome | isolation source: 115 cm soil or saprolite under grassland replicate 1 | place: USA:California | collected 2016-06-15
AGGCGCATCTGCTCTGAGGCAGGATCTGCCACCAGAGCCGGTTGTTCGCTCTGCCGGATCTTCTCGAGCGCCTGGGGTATCTTTCGAAAGTCATCCTCGATGGTCTTACGCAGATTACCGGCATGAAGAGCGGCGGCGGGGTGGTACATGTGAAGGTAGAATGTCCCATCCTGCCGCCGAAGGTGCCCGTGGACCTTGCTTACGGAATCGCGCGGGAAGAACCAGGCCAGCGAGTACCGTCCCAGCGTGACGATCAGCTTCGGGTTAATCATCGATATCTGTTGTTGCAGGTAGTTTCGGCATGCTTCGATCTCGATTGGCAGGGGATCGCGGTTGTTCGGCGGACGGCACTTGACCACGTTGGTGATATAGACATCGCTCCGTCGCAGGCCCGCGTATGAGAGCAACTCCTCGAGGAGCCGCCCGGCTGGGCCAACGAATGGGCGTGCCTGCTGGTCTTCGTGGAAGCCGGGGCCTTCGCCTACCAGCATTACTTCGGCATCGGCAGGGCCTTCACCGGGGACAGCTTGAGTGCGGGTATTGCAGAGGCCGCAGTCAGTGCAGGTGGCTATCTTGCGATAAAGCTGCTCAAGCTCCAACACTTTGGTTGATAATAATCTGCGCTAATCACGTGGTCAACACAGTTATTGAAGATCCGGGCGCTCTCGCGGCTGCACGATGAAGGCGAGGACGATGCCCAGGCAGTAGAGCACGATGATGGGCCCCGCAACAAGGGACTGCGTAACCGGATCGATGGTAGGCGTCACGACTGCGGCAATCACAAACGCAGCGACGATGGCAAGGCGCCACCAACTAATGAGTTGCCGGGCGTTAACCAACCCGAAGCGGGCGAGGAACATGATGACAAGCGGCGTCTCGAATGAGACCCCCGTCCAGAACAGGAGTCGTGTAACGAAATCGATGTAGCTGCCGATTCGGATGTTGGTCTCGATGTCCGATGATCCAAAGTTGAATAGAAAATCGAGTGCCGGGGGCAGCGCCACAAAGTAGGCGAAGGCAACGCCGCCCAAGAACAGAAAGGTAGCGCCGGCGACCGTTCCGTATAACCACTGTCTCTCTCTGCGGGTGAGGCCGGGCGCGACGAAGGCGAGCGTCTGATAGACGATAACGGGCATGGCGAAGACTAGGCCGCCGAGCAGGGCGACGCGGAAATAGGCCACAAACTTTTCAAACGGTTCTATCGCCTGCAGAACCTGCCCGCCGGCGGGTTCCCGCAGTAGATCTATGAGGTCATTGCTGAAATACGCTGAGACCGCGAGCCCGGCGACAACCGCTATCGCCGAGACGGTCAGGCGATAGCGTAGTTCCTGGAGATGCTCGACGAGCGTGAGGTAGCGCTCGCCGTGCTCTCGGTCAGGTTTGTCGGGGGGTTTTTCGGGAGGGGCGGCAGTGCTCATTCTTCCCAGCCGCGTGGCGGAATGTTTGTTACCCTAAGAGCCTTTACTGCTGGGCGATCGGGATTTTTTGGAGGGCGGAGGATCGCCTCCAGGCTCGATTATCGGCTCGGCCTCTTTGAGTGTGCGATTGACTTGATCAACGACTGCGGTGACATCCTTCCGCATGCTGTGTTGGAAATCCGTGAGCTCCTTGCGGACCTCGTCGTACTCTTTCGTGAGCTCCTCGAGCTCTTTACGGATGTCCGCCGTGGCGTCGGTGGCGTAGCCGCGCATGTAGCGCACCGCGCGGGCGAGCTGCACGGCAACGGTTGGTATTCGCTCCGGGCCGAGCACGATCACGGCGATAATCGCGACCAGAGCGAGTTCGAAGGGGCCAACGCCGAAGAAGTTCATCTCGTAGCGTCATTATAAGCCAGAATTGGAATAGGCGACCCTCGGCGCCCTGAGGAGGCCGACGGGCGGTGAACCCGATGAAGCGAGCGGCATCGGGTTCAAGCGTCCGGCGATACCCTTCGACTCGCCTCCCACTGTCGCTGCGACGAGGCTGAGGGCGATCGGATATGTTCTAGTGCCGGCGCGCTCATCCTTCGGCTCCGTACTGCCTGCGGGCAGGACTGCGCTCAGGATTCGCTGGCGGAGTTTGCCCTTCGACGGGGCTCAGGACGAACGGAAACGCAGGGTCAGGGCGAACGGATATGTTCTAGTGCCGGCGCGCTCATCCTTCGGCTCCGTCCTGCTTTGCGGGCAGGACTGCGCTCAGGATTCACTGGTGGAGTTTGTCCTTCGACAGGCTCAGGACGAACGGAACGCAGGGTCAGGGCGAACGGATATGTTCTGGTGCCGGCGCGCTCATCCCTCGGCTCCGTCCTGCTTGCGAGCAGGACTGCGCTCAGGATTCACTGGTGGAGTTTGTCCTTCGACGGGGCTCGGGACGAACGGAACGCAGGGTCAGGGCGAACGGAGGTGCAGGAGGGGCAAAGCACGTGTCAGGCTGAGTCCTTATTTTCACCGGGGAGTCCAGAAGCGGGCGAACGTCGTCGACGTGTGGGGCAGGACACAGACGGAGGGCCTGACCCCCCTTAGGCCTAATAGGATGGTCTCGGCTAGGCGTCCTCGTCCGAGATGCCGTGCTCCTGGATGTAGTTGACGGCGTCCTGCACGGTCACGATCTTCTCGGCGTCCTCGTCGGAGACCTCGATGCTCTTGCCTTCCTTACTAAACTCTTCCTCCAGCGACATGATCAGCTCAACGAGGTCCAGCGAGTCCGCATTGAGGTCGTCGACGAAAGAAGTCTGCGGCGTGATCTCGCCCTCATCGACGCCGAGCTGGTCGGCTATTATCTTTTTTACTCGCTCGAAGACCGTGGCCACGCGTACCTCCTTGGCGTCAGCGTGTAGTCAGCACGCTGACAGAGCCTAGCACTCCGTTGATGAATCTGGGGGAATTCTCGCCGCCGAACTCCTTGGCCAGTTCTACGGCCTCGTTTATGGCGGCTCGCATAGGCACCCTATTATCGATGAGGATTTCGTATATCGCAAGCCTCAGGATATTACGGTCAATCGCGGCTATCTGTTCCAGGGGAAAGGCCGGGGCCGTATCTTGAATCGTTCTGTCGATGCGCTCCTGGTTCTGCAGGACGCCATTTACGAGTTCCCGGGCGAAGCTCTCGACGTCAGGCGAGGCCGGCCTGCCTTCAAACTGCCTCGCGACGGTCTGCTCAGGTGAATGGCCGACGCTGTCAAGCTCAAACAGCGCCTGAAGGGCAGCGACGCGCGATCGACGCCTCTTACCTGTCATCCCTAGAGCCCGAGACCACCGTCAACTGAGATGATCTGACCGGTGATGTAAGAGGCGTCATCGGAGGCGAGAAATACGACACAGGCGGCGACGTCTTCTGGCGTTCCCGTGCGGTCTATGATCAGGCGCTGCTTAACGCCATCGACGATCTCTTGACGAATGTTCTTTGTCAGCTCAGTTATGATCAGCCCCGGGGCGATCAAGTTCGAGGTGACGTTCCGTGAACCCATCTCTCGCGCAACGGCTCTGGTGAAGCCGATCAGCCCCGATTTCGCCGCTGCGTAGTTCGCCTGTCCGGCGTTTCCCGCGAGGCCGGACACGCTGCCGATGTTGATGATGCGGCCCCAGCGCTGACGCATCATCGGTCGCAGCGCCGCCTTGGTGCAGAGGAAGACCGCCCGCAGGTTGAGTTCCATTACCTGATCCCAGTCCTCAAGGGACATGCGAAGGATTAAGGTATCGCGGTTGTATCCCGCATTGTTGACGAGAATGTCCAACCGGCCGAGCCCATCCACCGCTTCCTGAACCATACGCTCCGTATCCTCTGGCAGTCGTACATCTCCGCGGACAGGGATGGCCTTCCCGCCCCGATCCACGATCTCTTTACAGATGCTTTCGGCCTGCTTCTCGCTTTGGTGGTAGTTGACCGCCACAGCTGCCCCGGAGCTTGCTAACTCTCGCGAAATAGCGCGGCCAATGCCGCGGGAGCCGCCGGTTACGAGAGCGACTCGACCGCTGAGATCAAACATTCGCCGGGCTTGCGACCGTAGTCGCGCCTTCGAGTGAACTCAGCGACAGTTCGGGGGCATCTCGCTTCAACATAGTGATCAGAGCCCGTCCGGGGCCCGATTCGACGAACGTCTTCACTGCCGTCCGTTGCATTCGAAGAATCGACTGGTGCCAGAGGACCGGCATTGACATCTGCTCGGCGAGGTCGGTCATGCATTGCGCGCCGGTAGTCATGGCCTGGGCCGTTACGTTGCTCATCACCGGCACAGCAGGATCCTCGAAGTTGAAACCTTCCAGTGCGACTTTGAACTGATGCGCCGCGCCCGCCATCAGGGAAGTGTGAAAGGCGCCGGCGACGTTCATCGGGAGGCCTCTTCCCCCCTGTTCCCTGGACAGCTCGCAGGCGTCCCTAACCGCCGCCGATGTGCCGCCGATAACCACTTGCGTTCGAGCGTTGAAGTTGCAGGGTTCGGCGCCGGACGAACGACAAATATCTATCACTTGCTCCGCCGGTAGCCCTACGATTGCTGCCATCGTTCCCGGGTTTTCCCGGCTTGCCATCTCCATCAACAGTCCTCGCTCGCGGACCAACCTGAGCGCGTCCTCAAACTTGAGTGAGCCAGCGGTCACGAGAGCTGTGTATTCGCCCAGACTGTGTCCCGCTAGAAACGCCGGCCTCCGATCGACGGCGCGACTCTCGATCGAAGCCGCCAGTAAAGCGACTGACGTCGCAAGGATGGCGGGTTGGGCGTTGACCGTCCGGGTCAACTCGGCCTCCGGGCCTTCGAAGCAAAGGCGCGAGAGGTCCATCCGCAAAGCTCGATCAGCAGTGTCGAACACTTCACGGGCTGCCCTGGAAGATGTGCGTGCTGCGAAGCCCATCCCGACTTTCTGACTGCCTTGACCGGGAAACAGGAGGGCCAGGGTAGTATCAATCGGGAGGTTGTGCAGGCTCTCCAGGGAGTTAGCGATGCGGTGCTTGCCGAAGGTCATGCGCGCGCGGTCAAACCCGAACGCCGTCGTGCTCGCGGGTCAGGCGGCCGAGGTGACAGTCCGGATTGGGGCATCGTCCGAATTCGTCGAGGCGCGTTCTGCAGAACGTACAGTGTGTGGCATCCCACCACACGAAATACGTAATGGCGGCGGCCGCTGCTAACATCACACTCAACGGGACGAGCAATAGGAGCAATCCTCGACGCATGGTCAGCCGAAGTATAGCATCTCCACGCTGAGGCTGAGAAGGACGCTAGACGCGGGGCGGTCGCCGACGGGTCTCGCTCACGGCCAGGACGTCGCGGCCCTTGTAGGTGCCGCACACAGGGCACGCGTGGTGCGCCGGCCGCGGGCTGCGGCACTGCGGGCAGGTGACGAGCTCGGGCACCGACATGCTCAGGTGCGCCCGGCGACGCCGCTTGCGAGAAGTGGAGGTCTTCTTCTTTGGTAGTGGTGGCACAGGTCAGCTCCCTTTCGTCGTTATGGTCTCTAAATCCGCGAGCACACGCCATCGTTCATCGAGGTCGGGCGGGCAGCCGCACGAGCCCCTGTTCAAGTCGTCTCCGCACGACGGGCAAAGTCCGGCGCAATCCGGCCGGCATAGCGGCTTGAGCGGTTCTGACATTAGGACGTACTGTCGAAGGGGTTCGCGGAGGTCAAGCAGGAAGTCAGGCCCAATGGCGAAGCCCTCGTCTGCGGTTGGCCAGTTGACCCGGGCGCCGGAATTCGCGTCGACGACCGGGATGTATTCCTCCTCGAACTGAATCTGCAGCGGGCAATTGATTGCCGCAAGGCAGCGGGCGCATCGCTCCCCCATCGTCGCTTTCGCCTCAAACGACGCCAGCAGTCCCCGATCCGTGCGGAGCAGGGTCAGGGAACCGGCTAAATCGTTAATCTCAGCGTCCGGGATCCGAACTCTCGGTTCCACCACGTCGAGGACTGCGACGCTGCCAACTGGTTGTCGAAGCTCTCTGAGAACGTTGATCTGCATTCTGATGGCCCCACGTGAATCGGGCGTTACAATTGCACGATGCCCCGCGAGTGAGCGGAAAACGTTATTGCAAAGCCTCTCGTTTAGAGTCTATAATCCGGCTCCGGAGGTTGTCCATTCCGCGTCTGTGGACCTACCTGCTCGTCCTATGCAATGACTACCGCCCCTCAGCTCCATGCTTTACAGGAGACCGACCAAGCCCTGGACCGGGGACGGGCCCGGCTCGCGGAGATTGGGGTTCAGCTGGGTGAGGACGAGGAACTCATGTCCGCGCAAGGCGTAGCGGCTGAGAAGCGAGAAGCTGTGAATCAGTTGCGCTCGCGGCTATCAGACGCGGAATGGTCCGTCGAGGAAGTCCGGCAGAAGGCCACGGAGGTTGAGGGCAAGTTGTACGGGGGGACCGTTCGCAATCCGAAAGAGCTCTCTGATCTTGCTGCGGATCTCGCGTCTCTCAAATCGCAGGTGGCGAAGCGCGAAGATACACTTCTCAGCCTGCTCGTCGAGATAGAAGACGCGGAAGCCCAGCTCTCAAGCGCCGAGGCGGTGCTGACGCAAGTTGAGGCGGAGTTGAAGCAGCAGCAGGCGGCTCTACTCGAGGAGAAGGCCAGGCTGGAGCCGGAGATTGCCTCACTTCAGGCCAGCCGCGACGATCAATCCCCGGCAATGGACACGTCGAGTCTTCGGCTTTATCAGCTCTTGCGGGAGCGACATGGAGGACAAGTCATCGCAAGAGTTGAGCGCGGCATGTGCCAGGGATGCAGAATAACGCTGCCCATGTCGGTGCTCCAGAAGGCCCGGAGTGGGACTGGACTCGTTCAGTGCGTGAGCTGTGAACGAATCTTGCTTGTGAGCTAGCGTGCGAGCAGTCGGATACTTTCGAGAGACCAGAACTCAAACTCTGGCAGAGCAGAGCGAGTCGTTTCTACACTTCTGTAGTGGTAACGGCTTTGAGGCGGCAGCTACGTTCCTGGATGCGGCCTCGCAGAGCGAGTCGCAGGGCTTCAGGCAGATGCTCGAATTCGTTCGTACACAGAGCTCCCATGGGTTCTTGCTGGTCGCAGTGTCTGATCTCATGAACCTCGGTGGCGCACCCACAGAGGCCGTGCGGCGATACTTTCAGATGGTGAGTCTTGGTGTGCCGATAGTTAGTCTGAACGATGGAGCCGACCTGGCGGTCGACCTGCTTCAGATCTGGTCCCGGCATCGATCGAATGGCAGTGTAGGTGAGCGCGTCAAGGCCGCGATGCGGCGAAAGGCCGTAAAGGGGGAAGTGCTCGGGCGACCTCCGTATGGGTATCGCGTTGGGACACGTCGTCGGCTCGTCATAGTAACTGAGGAGGGCTCGGTCGTCCGCTATATCTTTCGGCTTTATTTGAAGGACGGCCTCGGTATCCGCAGGATCGCTCGCCGACTGAACGAGGAGCAGCTGCGCACTCGCAAGGGCGGTCTATGGAGCATGGTGACGGTACGGGACATTCTTCGGAACAGGGCCTATGTCGGAACGTACTCACGCTTCGGTGTGCGCGTCCCAGCCAGCCACGCTCCGCTTATTTCGCAGGAGGACTTCCACTGTGTGCAGGAGCAGCTGGACCAGCGGCGCCCGGTCACGGAGTCGCGCAAAATGTCTCCCTTCCTCCTGTCAGGCATCACATACTGCGGCTATTGCGGCAACAAGATGATCGGCGTGACGCGGAAGCAACGATGGCGACGGAGCGATGGCACGACGCGCACGGCGCAGTACCGCTATTATCAGTGCGAATCGCGTACCAACAGAAGTCTTTGCGATTACCATACACGCAGGGCAGAAGACCTAGAGGAAGAGGTCCGGAGCGGCCTGAAGTCGCGGGGAACGATCAGATCCAGGGCAGCAGGTAACGGCACGCAGACCGTGGCTGAAGCTGAGGCGCAAATCCGGCGTTTGCGAGACAAGGCTCGGCGCCTGGACCGTCGACTCGAGGAGTGTCTGGAATCGGCGCTCTCCGGACGGTTGAATCCGGAAAAGCTGAGACTACTGGGGTCGAGCATAGCCGGCGAGCAGCTGCAACTGGAGGACAAGCTTCTGGAGTCGCACCGGCTCGCGGAATTGCGAGTAACCGAGGCGCAGAGACAAAGGCAGCGCGATCAAGTGCTGCGTCGGTTGCGCGACGATTGGGCCTCTCTGACGTTTGGCGAGCGTCGCGAATTGATCCGCAAGGCGCTGGACCGTATCGTCGTCAAGGACGACGGCATCGAGACGGTGCTGAAGTCCTGACATCCGCTGCGCAAGACGGACTTGTCGTCTATACGGACGGCGCATCGAGGGGCAATCCTGGTCCCGCTTCTATAGGGGCGGTCATCTACGACGCGTCGGGTCGAGAAGTACACACGATATCTCGACGGATCGGGCGTGCAACTAACAACGAGGCTGAGTACCAGGCAGCGATTGCCGGCCTGGAGGCCGCTCTCGCGCTTGGTGCCTCACGAGTGAACCTGAGAATGGACTCAGAGCTTGTTGTGCGCCAACTCGAATACAAGTACAAGGTACGCAATCCGCGGTTGCAGCCGCTCTTCGCGAGGGTGCTGGAGTTGCGAAGGCTATTTCAAGGGTTCAACGTGGAATCGATACCGAGGGCCGTCAATAAGCGGGCAGACCAGCTTGCCAACCAGGCCCTGGACCGGCCGACGTGATTCATACGGCTGGTATACTGAACAAGGTCCAGCAGACCGGGCGATCGCCCCGATTTCATCGGGGAGGAAGGTCCGAGCTCCTCCGGGCAGCGCGCTGGGTAACACCCAGGCCCTTAGCGGCGTGAGCCACGGGGACGGAAAGTGGCACAGAAACATACCGTCCTTCCTCGGAAGGATAAGGGTGAAATGGTGGGGTAAGAGCCCACCGGCTGTGGTGTGAGCCGCAGGCCGGCCAAACCCCGCGCGGAGCAAGGCCAAATAGGAGGGTGTTAAGGGTGCCCGGCCCAAACCCTCGGGTTGGCCGCTTGAGGCGGTGGGTAACTGCCGTCCTAGATTGATGATCGCCGTCCTGCCGTCAGGCAGGACACAGAACTCGGCCTATAGGTCTGCTGGGCTAACCTGCGCACAACCCAACGGCGGGGAGAGTCGTTCTCACTATCGAAATGCGATTAACCGATCTTGTGCCTGAAGTGCCCGGTGCGCGGATCCAGGGGCCAGCACATTCGGCGATAACAGCGGTCGCTTACGATTCGCGCGCGGTCAGCGCCGGTTCCATTTTTGTCGCCGTGCCGGGCTTCAAGTCAGACGGCCATGATTATCTCTCGGAGGCTATCACAGCCGGGGCATCCGCGATTGCTGTGCAGGCTAATCTCGAGTCGCGATGGCGCCCGGTGCTTTCCGCGAACAAAGTTGGCGCTCTCATCGTACGAGACTCGCGAGTGGCACTGGCCCAGATATCGGCCGCTTTTTATGGCCACCCTGGGCGGCGCCTTCTGACTGTGGGGGTCACCGGCACGGACGGAAAGACCAGCCTTTCTCATCTCCTTACCCACGTGTTCACCGGCGCCGGTCAGAAGGCAGGACTGATAAGCACCGCAGAGTGCCGCATTGGTGATTCGCTGCTCTCTGACACAGGGCGATTCACGACCCCGGAGGCGCCCGAGGTGCAGCGGATGCTGTCAGAGATGGTTGTGGCGGGCTGCCGCTGGGCGATCATCGAAGCTACCTCGCACGGACTTGCCCTTCACCGCGTCGACGAATGCGAATTCGACATCGCGGCCGTCACCAACCTGTCGCAAGACCACGTTGACTTCCACGGCAGCGTGGAGGCGTACATGGCGGCCAAGGGGCGCCTGTTTCAGATGCTGAAAACCTCCGCCGGCAAGGGTCTCGAAAAGACAGCTATCATCAACCTGGATGACCCTTCGTTTCACTATTTTCGGAGCCTATCGAACGCCAGGACCGTAAGCTACGGTCTCAGCGCGGAGGCGGATGTCGCGGCCAAACTCCTTTCGGAACAAGGATGGGCATCGCGCTTCCTGCTGCGTCTGGACGGCCAGGAGCGCGAAGTCGTTATGCGCAAGCCGGGAGAGTCCACGGTTTACAACGGCCTCGCCGCCGCAGCAACGGCCCAAGTCGCCGGGGTTTCGTTTGATGCCATCACGTCCACTCTTGAATCGTGGCCCGGCGCTCCGGGGCGGATGGAGCTGGTAAATGAGGGCCAGCCCTTCACCGTCGTCGTTGACTTCGCGCATGCGCCCGACTCCCTGAGCCGAGTGCTCCGTCTCATACGGGAACGTTCGCCCGGCCGCATCATCTGTCTCTTCGGCTGCATTGGCGAAAGAGATAAAGACCGCCGCTTCCGGATGGGGCTGGTAGCCGCTGAATCGGCAGACTACACGATCGTGACCGATGACAACCCGTATTCAGAAGACCGGTACGCCATCATTGCGGAAATCGGTGCCGGACTTCGGTCAGGCGGAAGGCGTGAAGGGCACGACTTCGCGCTAATTCCCGACCGCCGGGAAGCTATCGCCCAGGCGCTGGCCATGGCAGTTGATGGAGATGCGGTCTTGCTGGCGGGGAAAGGGCACGAGCGAGAAGTGCATTTGCCCGAATCCGTCTATGCATGCCACGATCCCAGCGTGGCGCGGGAGGTGTTGCGTGAACTGGGGTACAAACACTGAATGCCGAGTGCCGAGTGGCGGTCATCCGATAGCTGACGGCAGACTGCTCGCTAATTTTTCTTAACGAAGCGAGCTTTCCTCTTGTGGGGCCGTCCAGCCATCTGGTACGATGCTTGGCAGGAAAGGAGGTGATGTGAATGGACGACAATACGAGCTCTGGCCATAGGCCTGTCCGTTCACACCTTCACCTCTCTGAGGTGCTGGTGTAGTAGCTGAAAGGCGCGTAGGACAGGCCTGCGTGCCAAGCGCAAGGAGCCAGCCCGAAAGGGCTGGCTTTTTGTTTACCCGCCCACCTATCCTTGAGCCGCCATGTGGCTGAACCTCCGCGCCGTTGAGGAGCGCCTCGAAACCAGATTTGTCGGCCGGCACATCGTCTACCTGACAAGCACCACATCGACTCAGGATGTCGCGCGCGCAGAGGCTGAGGAAGGCGCGCCCGCCGGCACATTAATCCTGGCTGAGGAGCAGACCGCCGGGCGCGGCCGCTTCGGCCGGACCTGGGTCTCGCCAGCGGGGAAGAACCTCTATCTCACCGTGATCATGCGGCCTGAAGTGCACCGCGCTCGCTGTCTGGGCATTGTCGCTCCTCTGGCAGTGGCGGAGGCCGTCGAAGACGTTACGGGGTTGTCGCCCCGGATCAAGTGGCCGAATGATGTGATTGTCGAAGGCAGAAAGCTCGCGGGCGTGCTGATCGAGACGGAGGTCCAGGGCCAGTCCCTTAAGTACGCCCTCGTTGGCCCCGGCATCAACGTTAACTTCGAAATCGACGAGGCGTCCGACATCGCCGGCATAGCGACCAGTTTGAAGCGCGAACTGGTGCGAGATACATCGCGTGAGGAGCTGCTCGCCGTTTTCCTCAATCGGTTCGAGATGCTTTATGAGAGCGCACCCGAAGGTGGGCACGTCCTTCAGGAATGGCGCTCGCGGCTCGATACATTAGGGCGGCACGTCAAAGTTACGTTTCGGGACCACGTTCAGGAGGGGCTGGCCGAAGATGTCGACGCTGATGGCAACTTGATACTGGCCCAGCCGGATGGCCGTCGTGTGGTCATCGAGGCTGGGGAGGTAACGCTGCGTGGGTAAGCGCGCGTGGCTGGGTTCAGCCCGCGGCGTCCTCTTCTCGGGCGGGGACTTCGCGCCGCCGAGGGCCGCGTCCGCCAGCGCCATCTGTCCGGCCGGCCAGGAACATGTTCACCAGGTCTATGGGAATCGGGAAGACCACCGTGCTGTTTCGTTCGGATGCTATCTCCGTGAGCGTTTGCAGGTAGCGCAGCTGCAGCGTGGCCGGCTGTGCTGCCATTACCGCGCCGGCCTCCGCCAGACGCGCCGCGGCTTCGAACTCTCCCTCGGCATGGATCACCTTGGCACGCCTTTCGCGCTCCGCCTGTGCTTGGCGGCTCATGGCGTTGATCATGTCCGCGGGCAGGCTCACGTCGCGCACTTCCACCAAAGTCACCTTGATCCCCCACGGCTCGGTCGACTCATCGATAATCTGCTGAAGCCGCTGGTTCACCTCCTCACGCCTGCTGAGGAGCTCGTCCAAGTCCGACTGACCGAGGACGCTTCTGAGGGTGGTCTGGGCCACCAGGGATGTCGCTCGGATGTAGTCCATGATCTTCACGACGGCGTCTTCGGGGTTCACGACGCGGAAGTAGACGACGGCGTCTACTTTCACAGTGACGTTGTCTCTGGTAATGACGTCCTGCCGCGGGACGTCCATAGTGACCACGCGCAGGTCTACCTTCACCATTCGCTCGACGAAGGGCAGGATGAAGAATAGTCCCGGTCCGCGCGCTCCTACCAACCGCCCAAGGCGGAAGATCACGCCTCGCTCGTACTCCTGGACGATCTTGATCGCCAGGAAGAACAGCGGGAACGCGAAGATATAGCCGAATGCTGTGAGCATTCTCGCCAGCCAGTTGGGGGCGGCCGCTTTTTCGGGCAGATTCGCATTCGTCATTCCTTTTCTCCTTCCGGGTTCTGTTTACGCACCTTTAGCTTGAGGCCTTTGATCTCGGTAACGATTACGCCCTCGCCGGGCTTCACGGTCCCGTCCTCCGCCTCGGCAGACCAGTATTCGCCGTTCATAAACACGAAGCCCGATGGCTCTAGCGCGGAGCGGGCCACCGCTCTCTTTCCGACCATCGTCTCGACGCCCACTTGTGCGGGCATGCGCCGTATCCGCAGGATGTTGATCGCGATGACGACGACGAAGGCAGCCAGCGCGCCCGTCATTCCGAACACGAGCCACTTCGACACTTGAAAACCCGGTGGGTTGTCGCTTGTAAGGATCAGGCCGCCGAGGAGGAGCGAGATCGCCCCCCCGATTCCTAATATGCCGTGGCTCGTTACGAACATCTCCAGGCCGAAGAGGATGAACGCGAACAGAATAAGCGCGACTCCCGCCCAGTTGAAGGGAAGCACGCTCAGCGCGAAGAAACCGAGCAGTAGCGAGATGACGCCGAAGGTGCCGGGAAAGATCGCCCCCGGGTTCACGATCTCGATGAAGATGGCAAGAGAGCCGAGCGAGAGCAGCAGGAAGGCGATGTTGGGATCGGCAATGATGTCGAGGAAATCTTCGATGAAGTTGGTGTTGTTGTACACGACTCGCGAGTCAGCGGTCGCCAGCGTCACCTCTCCTGAGGCAAGCGTCACCTTCCGCCCATCAATGGCGGCGAGCAGGTCATCGAGATCATCGGCTTCGAGGTCCACGATGTCTTGCTCGACGGCCTCGTTCGTGTGCGCGGATATGCCTTCGAGCACGGCGCGCTCGCCCCAGTCGGCGTTGCGGCCGCGAAGGTCGGCGAGGCCACGGATCTTGGCGACGGCGTCACCCTTGATCTTGTTGCCAAGGTCGCCTTCGATGTCACCTCCGCTGGCATCAATAGGGGTGGCGGAGCCGATACTCGTGGCGGGTGCCATTGCGGCGATGTGGCTCGCGTAGGCGATGTAAGTCCCGGCCGACGCCGCCCGTCCGCCCGCGGGCCAGACGTACACGATCACGGGGACCTTGGAGTCAATGATCCGCTTGATGATGTCGTCCATCGAAGTCGAGAGGCCGCCCGGAGTGTCCAGCCGAATCACCACGGCGCCCGCCCTCTCATCCTCCGCCGCATCGATCCCGCGATCTATGTACCGGTGCATGATGGGGTTCACCGTGCCGTCTGCTGTCAGGACGTGCGTGGCGCCGGCCGGCGCGTCAGGTCCACCCGCGCAGGCTAATATGCCGAGAGAAGCGAGGAGAAGGAGCGCCGCGAGCGAATAACGTATCCTCCGGCTCGAGCGGAGGAACTCGGTTGTGTTCATCTGTGTGACCAATCGCGCACATGAATTATACGCTGTGGCCAGATGCGAACGCGTTCAGTGGATGCCCACAAGCGCCGATGCTAGAATGGCCCTATCCCGCTGGAGCATAATCTAATGACTGATTCGATTCGCTGTCGCGGCATGCGCGATCTGTTGCCCCCTGACATGGAACGCTTTCGGCAAGTCGAAGCGGCGTTCAGGACGGCCTGCCTGGGATGGGGTTATCGCGAGGTGAGGACGCCAACAATCGAGCACCTGCACCTCTTTACTGTCGCGGGGACGCTCTCGCCACACATGCTCGACCGCGTCTATTCGTTCCTTGATTGGGACGGTTGGAGCGGCGAGCGCGTGGTGCTTCGCCCAGACTCCACGATTCCGGTCGCGCGCCTATACGTAGAACAGCTGCGGGAGTGGAAGACGGCCAAGCTGTTTTACGTTCAGAATGTCTTGCGGTTCGCGGAGGGCGACGATTCGCGAGAGGACTGGCAGTGCGGCGTCGAGCTGATCGGAGACACATATCCACTCGGCGATCTTGAGCTGATCCTCATCGCCTGTGAGGTGTTGCAGCGGCTGGAACTGACACCGGAGATAAAGTTGTCCGATCCCGGCATTCTTAAGACCGTGTTCTCCCGGGCGGGGTTCGACCAAGTTGAGCAACTGGCCCTGTACGATCGCGTGCTCGACGGCGATCTCAGCGCTTTGAACGAGATTCTTGAGAGCCTGCCGGAAGCCGGCGCTGCCGCGAGCAACCTTCTTGCGATGGAAGGGGACGGGTCCGCCTTTCTCGCCAACCTCCTAAGCGCCCTCAAGCCGGCGATTCCTGAGGTCTCGCCCGTGATCGAGGAGCTATCTACCATCGCTGACGTGCTGTCGGACATGGGCTTTCGGCCGATAATTGCGCCGGTCCTCGTTCGCGACTTTGAATACTATACCGGCCCGGTGTTCCAACTAACCGTGAATGGACGGAAGGTGGCCGGTGGTGGGCGGTATGACGCTCTCATCTCCCAGGTGGGCAGCGAAAGCGTTCCGGCGTCCGGATTCGCAGTGGAGATCGAGGCGCTTGGGTCGCTCTTGCTGGAGAGCGAGGCCGCGACAAGAGCCACCACGATCCGGACGGACATGCGCAATGGCGGAGATGCTACAGCGACATTCGCTTTGGCCCGTGCATTGCGCGAGGCCGGAGTGACGGTGGATGTCGCGTCCGGACGGGGACACGACAACGAAGCTGAGATCATCGCTTCCTCAGATGGCTTTTCGGTGAGGGCGGGGAAGGCGAATCCGCGCCGGCTGGCCCGGGTGGACGAAGTGGTCCGGGCGGTGGCCGATGCCGCACAGAATTAGACTCGCCTTACCGGCTGGAGACCTTCGCGGACCAGTCTCAGAGATCCTCACAGCTCGCGGCTTACGCGTCGAAGGATACGGCGATGGGTCGCGCTCCTACAGATTGAAGGCGACGGAACGCGAAGAGATTGATGTTCGCGTGTTTCGAGAGAAGGACATTCCCATTCAGGTCGCCATCGGCAACTACGACCTCGGAATCTGCAGCCTGGCGTGGGTGAAGCAGATGGAGGTCCGCTTTACCAGGCAGCCCGTCGTCTCGCTCTGCGATCTGGGCGTTCAGCCCTCTTTTCTCTTCGCCGCCGCAGCGATCGGGCACTGTGAGCGACTCGAGGACCTCGCTAACCTGGGTGTTCTTCGGATCGCGAGCGAATATGCCAACATCGCTGAGGCGTTCGCGCGGTCGGCTCGATTGCCCAGATACCGCGTCCAGCCGGTCTGGGGCGCGGCGGAAGCTTACCCTCCGGAGGATGCGGACTGCGTCATCGTCAGTGCCGACAGTGAAGAGAGGCTATTGAGTGCAGGGGTTGCCCCACTCTTCACGCTTCTAGAGAATTCCGCCTGGCTTGTCGGCAACGCTTCGGCTCTCGCGGAGAAGGACCTCAGCGCGCTGACCGGACCGCTGATGTCCGGAGCCGTTCCAAATGGTGTCCGTAACGGCTTAAGTCTACCGGGACCTCTGCTTCGTTGCACTTCGGATCGCACGCGGGGACGTAGCGGCTCTTTGCGAATGGCGGTCCCGGACGGTCACCAGCAGCGGCACGTCGTAGACGCCCTGCGAGAAGCGGGGCTGAACTTTGGAGGATACGGTGAAGGGGAATTGCTTCGGCGTCCCGTAAGCTCTATCGATGGTCTCGAGGTCAAAGTCATCCGGCCTCAAGATATGCCGGCGCTTGTTGCGACCGGCGAGATGGACCTCGCTATCACCGGCCGGGACTGTCTCATGGAGCACCGCTACGCCTTTCCTTCAAGCCCGGTGGTTGAGGTGCTGGACCTGGGCCGGGGTCAGTACAACCTCTCGGCGGTTGTAAGCGAAGACCTGCCGGCATCTACGATCAGCGAGGCGATGGATTGCTGGCGGCGTCAGGAGCGGTTGCTAATTCGCGTGGCGTCGGAGTTCCCGGTGACAGCAGACCATTACGCCCGGGCCTGTCATTTTTGGCGCTATCAGGTGATACCTATATCGGGTGCTTCTGAAGGCTATGTGCCGGAGGACGCGGACCTTTTGATAGAAGGGACGGAGACGGGCAAGACGCTGGAGGAGAACCGCCTTAAGCCGATCGACTTGCTGTACAGGTCCACGACGTGTGTTATTGCCCGCAGCGACCGCGAGCTGACCGGAAGACGCGGCCGGGTGTTCGAGGAGGTGATGGGCGCCCTTAACCCGAGCACCGGAGCCCGCAGGACCGTTTGATACAATTGCCCCGAGGAGACCAATATGCCACCGCTGGCCCTCCACACGGCCATCGCCAAGGACATCGCCGACCGACTCAAGCTTGCCGCCCTCGATGAGGAGCGCGGCAGCCTCTACCTGGGCGCCACCGCTCCCGACATCCGCGTCATCACCCACTGGGAGCGCTCCCGCACCCACTTCTTCGACCTCGATTGCTTCGACGAGCAGAGCGGCGTCTCCGCCCTCTTCGCCGAATATCCGACGCTCGCGAATCCCGGCGACTTGAGCCCGCAGACCCGCGCCTTCGTCGCCGGCTACCTCACCCACCTCGTGACCGACGAGACGTGGATCACGACCGTCTACCGCCCGCATTTCGGCGAACGCTCGCCGCTCGGCGGCGATATCCGTGCAAACATCATGGACCGAGCGCTTCAGTTCTCTCTCGACGCCGAGCGACGCCGCGACCGCCACCTCATGCTCCACGTCCTCGATGCCGTCACCCGTACCGACATGGGCCTCGACATCGACCTCATCGATGCGGACACACTGCGCCGCTGGCGCGACGTCATCGCCGAAATCGTCCAGAACGAGCCCAACTGGGAGCGTTTCCGCCAGGCCGCCAAGCGCCACCTGAAAATCGATGCCGACGGTGACGGCGTGGACGACCTGATGGCCTCGCTCCCCGATCTGGTCGACGAGACCCTGACCTACCTGACTCCCGAGCGCGTTGAGGCGTTCATGGACGACTCTCTCCGCGGAAGCCTCGACGCCGTCCGGGACTACCTCCAGTGCGCATAGTCCGCGGCGCGCAGGAGGCGCGATCCACTCTCCTCCGCCGCTCCCCTCTCGACGATAGTGAGCTCCCGCCCGCCGCGCAGGAGATCATCCGCCGCGTCTTCGGGGCAGAGCTCGGCCCAGCCGAGGTCGTAGACCGCATCCTCCGGGACGTCCGCGAGAACGGTGACACCGCCGTTCGCCGCTATAACGAAGAGATCGACGGCATGACATCCGCCGCGGCGAAGATGCCCCTCGAAGTCTCGCGCGACGAGATCGAGCAAGCGCGATCCCAGGTTGACCAATCGCTCGTCGAGGCCCTAACCATAGCGGCTGACCGCATCCGCGCGTTCCACGAGCAACAGCTGTCGCACTCCACACGTAGCTTTGAGGACGGCGCAGTCGGCCAGGTTGTCAGACCCCTCTCTCGGGTGGGTTTCTACGTGCCGGGGACGATCGCGATATATCCGTCTACGGTCCTGATGTCCGTCATTCCGGCGCGCGTGGCTGGCGTGCAGGAGATAGTCATGACCACGCCGGGCACCACAAGCGGTGAAGTGGCGCCGCTCAAGCTCGTCGCGGCCGACATCGCCGGCGTGGATCGCGTGTTCAGGGCCGGCGGCGTTCAGGGCATCGCTGCGATGGCGTATGGGACCGAGACTATTCCGAAGGTAGACAAGATATGCGGGCCGGGCAACATCTTCGTGACGCTTGCGAAGAAGAGGCTTCTCGGCGAGGTTGGGATCGACGGCATCTTTGGGCCTTCGGAGACGGTGGTGATAGCTGACGAGCATGCAGACACGTCACTGGTCGCGGCGGACCTTCTCGCCGGGGCCGAGCACGATGAGCTTGCCACCGCCGTGCTGCTCACGGATTCGCCGCACCTTGCGAAGAGCGTATCGCGTCTCATCGATGCGGACGTCGCCGCACTGGAGCGGTCGAATGTAGCGCTGACAAGCCTGGACGCGCGCGGAGGTGCGGTGATCGTCGATAGCGTCGAGCAGGCGATCGATCTCGCGAACGAGTT
>WNFV01004061.1_pt1 | contig 18389 bp, 16 predicted proteins | sample 5400101 | NCBI WGS metagenome assembly WNFV01 (sample SAMN13153361, study PRJNA577476) | soil metagenome | isolation source: 115 cm soil or saprolite under grassland replicate 1 | place: USA:California | collected 2016-06-15
GTTCGCCACGTAAGCATGAATTTCACGGGTACACTCTCCTTAACTTCATTTGACGCGTGGAGCGGACGTCGCAACATACCACGCCACGGCATTGACGTAGGAGGCTGACCAGCCTATCCCATAAGTCTTGCCTGGTCGCTAGCGTTCATCGGAAGTGCCTCGGCGCGAAATGTCCGGGCTTGGTCAGATGCCGATGCCGAGGCACTTTCGATAACGAGACTTGAAGGAAGCCGCTGGCGCGGCGGCCGGCTATGGAGCTGCGACTATCCGGTCCGGAAACGCGGCGAGCGATCCCGATGCGATGGTCGATCAAGGACGTCGCCGTTGGTCCGCGTCCGAGCCGATGACATCGTCGCGGGGGCGCGCTGATCGACGTCGCCAGGAACGCGCGCGCATACAGGCACCGTCACGTGCTGGCGCACGCCGACAAGACGGTGACTGACGTTGCGTCGAGCACGGATCATGACGTATCGAAGACGAGCGTGCGGGCGAGTTGAGGCCCGTTGAGGATCGGGCCGATCGTCATCGGGCCGCCGCACCGTGGACACGTCCAAGTGCGCGGTGGCGGCAGGCTGGTCCGATCGTGCCGGCATCGGAGTACCCGGCGCGCGACCGCGAGGTGGGCGGTCCGACAGTGATTCGCGAGAAATCCAAACTGGCGAATCCGGACGAAGCCGCGCGGCAGCACGTGCTGGACGAAGCGCCGGAGAAACTCGCGCGCGGTGAGCGTCATGGTCCGCTGCGCGCTGTCGTGCGTGTAGTCTTTCCAGCGGAACGTCACGTGCTCGCCGTCGAAGGCCAGCAACCGGTGGTTGCTGATGGCCACGCGATGCGTGTAGCGGCCCAGGTAGCGCAGCACCGCCGTCGCACCGCCAAATGCCGGCTTCACGTACACCACCCAGTCGGTCCGAAAGAGCGCATCGATGAAGGTCCGCCATAGCGTGGGATCACGAAGCCGGGCCGCCGCCCCATCCAGATCCAGCTCCCCGCGATCGGGTGCACGACGGAGGGCGGCGACATACTTGCCGCGAAACACGCGACTGAGGACCTTCACCGGGAGAAAGAAGCCAGCGTACTTCGGTCGGATCCATCGTGTGTGGTCGGGGGCCAATCCGCCCGCGGGCACGACGCAGTGCACGTGCGGATGCCGGACGAGCGTCTGTCCCCACGTGTGCAGGATGCTCAGAAACCCAATCGTCGCGCCGAGGTGTTTGGGATCGGCGGCGACCTCCAAGAGTGTCGCGGCGCTGGCGCGGAAGAGCAAGGTGTACAGCAGCGCGGCGTTCCGTCGACACAATGGATCGAGCGCGTGCGGCAGCGTGAAGACGATGTGGACGTAGGCGACGTCGAGGAGCTCGCGCTCGCGCGCCGCCAGCCAGCGCTCGCGGGCCTGCGCCTGGCACTTCGGACAGTGACGATTCCGACACGAGTTATACGAGATCGCCCGATGGCCGCACGCATCGCAGTGATCGACATGGCCGCCCAACGCCGCAGTCCGACAGCGAGCCAGTGCGCGTAAGACCGTGCGCTGCTGGACGGTCAACCAGGGATGGTCGGCGATGAAGGCATCACCCTGCGCGTGGAGGACATCGGCCACCTCCACGGCGGGCCGGCTCATGACTCGGTCGGCTTCCGCTTCAGGCGGGACCGCGGCACGACGGGAGGTCGCGTCACGTGTAACTGCTCAAGGGGATTGGGCGCTGCGTGGAGGTGTCGCCGTGAGAGGTGAAGATAGACCGTGGTGTGGGATAAGTCGGCATGGCCGAGCAGGAGCTGAATCGTGCGCAGGTCGGCACCCGACTCCAGCAGATGGGTCGCGTATGAGTGTCGGAGCGTGTGCGGCGTCACGCGTTTGTCGATGCCGGCCTTCCGCGCGGCGAGGCGCACGGCCTCCCATATCACCTTCGTGGTGATCGGGGCATCGGCCCGCCAGCCGTTGCGCGTGCCCGGAAAGAGATAGATCTGCGGCCGCATCCACCGGTAGTACTCGCGCAGCGAGGTGAGCAGCGTGGGGCTCAGCGGGATCTCCCGATCACGACCGCCCTTGCCCTGCTCGACGCGGAGCACCATGCGCCGGCTATCGATGTCGCGGACTTTGAGCTGGCAGGCTTCGCTGCGGCGAAGACCAGCGCCATAAAGCGTCAGGAGCAGCGTCCGGTGATAGAGATTCTTCGCCCCCGCGATGAGCCGCTGGACTTCGTCGGGACTGAGCACGACCGGCAGGCGCAGTCGCTGCTTCGGATACGGCAGGTCCTCCCGTACATCGTGCCGGTGCAAGACGTAGCGACAGAAGAACCGGAGCGCGCAAATCTGTGTGACGACCGTGCCCGGGGTCAGCCGCCGTTGCTCGAGCAGAAAGAGGTGATAGCGCCGGAGGTCAGCTGGCGTGATGCGATCGAGGCGCGTGCCCGCGTACTCGCGGAATGCGCCCACGATCTGCACGTAACTACGGATGGTCGACGGAGCGTAGTCGCGACGAACCAATTCGTCGCGCAGACACTGCAGTAGCTTGGTCACAGACACCTCCTGTGACCACGCACCCTATCCTCTTACGAGTTACCCGGATGCCCGTCGGCCGCCGCGCCAGCGGCTTCGTTCAAGTCGCTAGTTGTTTATCTATCGGTCCCGAGCCGGTTCGGGACTACTGGCCCCGCTTGCGAAGCGCCGACCAACAGCTGACCACTATTGCTAACCCCCAAAATCCGGCTCAGTGGTGGGCGCAGCTGGTGGCTTGCCGGCCGAAGCTCTCGGAGGTCCGCCTTCGCGCTACGCGCTTCGGTGGACAGCCTTCGCGTGTACGAGGAGCGAAGGCTGGGCGCACTTCGAGTTCACCCGCATAAACATTGAGCCGATTATCCTCCGCAAGAAGATCGAGGATTTGCGAGAGGCGCGCCCGTATCCGTCCGTTGCAACTTAAGATCGCGCGATGGGGAAGTGAAAGTCGGTCCGTTGCGCACTGACCCGAATGGTGAGAGGTCGAACACGATCATCCGCCCGAGTAGGTCCCCCCGGTCGCTAACGTTTACCAGCCGTGACTGGAACGGAAAGCGAGATGCTCAATTCTTGTGTCGCCGGTTAAACATCACAAAACAGGGCGCGTTAGATCGCGCGACGGCGACATCCGGCCATTCGTCGCCATTCAGATCGCCGGCCGCCATGCCATAGATCGCGCCCTTGCCGTCGCCGAACCGAACTGGCTGATACTTCTTTCCCGTTCCATCGTTGAAATACACCACGCCCGGCGCCTCGACGTAGCCCACGAGGATCTCGGGGCGTCGGTCGCCATTCAAATCGGCGGCGATCATCGAGTAAGGCACCGCCTTGGGCGTCTGGAACTGGATGCCGTTTCGGAAAGCGCCCTTGCCGTCGTTCAAGTAGACAAAGCATCCCAGTCCCTCGGGGCACGCGGCGATGTCCGCGTGTCCATCGCCGTCAACGTCGGCGACCGCCATCGCGCGTGTGGATGATTTCGGCGGTCCCCAGGGTTCCCTGCGATCGAAGTTCCCTTTGCCGTCATTGAAATAGACGACGCTCTGACACGAATCGCGGCACGCATACACGACGTCGTTCGCGCCATCGCCGTCCATATCCGCAATGACCACCGTCGCCGCGCTGGGCGAGTCCTTCAGCGGACGGCAGTCGAAATGGACAGCGCCATCGTTGAGGCACACGAAACTGGTCATCCCGCGATTGGCCACCGCGATGTCCGGATGGCCATCGCCGGTCAAGTCCCCAACTGCTGCGTTTCTCGTCGACCACTTCGGATCGCCGTAGCGGCCGCCGATTGTGAAGTGTCCCTTGCCGTCGTTGACCAGGACCAGCTTCGGATCCGGCTCGTCGTTACTCAGCACCATGTCCAGATGACCGCTGCCGGTCATGTCCGCCAGCGACGCCGAGTAGCTCTTGATGGCGTTGCTGGGGAGCGCTGGCCCCGACGTGAAATGTCCCGCGCCGTCGCCGAAAAACGTCCGGCTCGTCACCTGCCAGTGCCGCCCTTTGACCAGCACGATATCCGGATGCCCGTCGCCATTGAGATCGCCGATGCTAGCGTTGGAGGACGTCTCCGACACGGTCTCCAGCGCCACGATGTCGAACGAGCGCAGGCCGCCGGGCTTGAACGATGTCGCGGTGCCCTGGTCGCGCGCGGTCGCCCGAGTATTCGCGTGAAACACGACGACCGCTGCGACGAAGGAGGCGAGCAGATACCCGCCAAACACAAGAGTGCGCTTCATGGTGCGCGATCTTACTCTTCCGCCGGTATGTTCCAAGAGATTGGCCTTCCAGTCCGGCGGCCAAGATTGGTCATCGCGCTCGATAGGTCCTGCCAACGCGCTAGCGTTTGCTGACGGCCGGCCACGGCCCGAACCGGTCCACTGGTGGGCGCACCTGGTGGCTTGCCGGCCGAAGCTCTCGGAGGTCCGCCTTCGCGCTACGCGCTTCGGTGGACAGCCTTCGCGTGTACGAGGAGCGAAGGCTGGGCGCACTTCGAGTTCACCCGCATAAACACGACGCCGACCATCCTCCGCAAGAAGATCGAGGACCCTGCCCACCATTGACGTGCGCGGGGGGGCACGGTGGGATAATCCCACCATGGTCGTGACCCTTGATGCCAAGCGGCGCTTGACGGTGCCGGCAGCGCTCGCGCCGGCCAAGCCCGGCGACTACTTCGATGCACACTTCGATGCCGAAGAGGACGCCATCGTCACGGGGAACGACAGGGACTTCAAACGGCCTGGGCTCAAAGTCTTCAATCCATTCAAGGAGTTGGCATAGCCACGCCGTCCGCTCGGGATGCAACAGGTCAGAGAGTACGGACGAGCCAGGGTGGAAAATCAGTTGCGCAAATCGTCCAGAACGGTGAGCCAACCTCAGCAGTTTCAATTCGACGAGAGAGCGATCAAATTCCCATGTACCACGCCCACCCGTTTTGGATTTCTCCCTTAGCGCCGCCATCGTCGAATTCGTCCTTGACCACGATGCGCTGCAGGTATTTCAAGCTCTTTTGTCCCAGCTGCGTTTCGAGGCGCAGCCGCACGGGCGCGCCGTGCGGGATCGGCAGATCGCGTCCGTTCATTCCGTAGGCCAGGATGGTCTGCGGATGCAGCGCGTCGGAGAGATCGATGCTCGTGAGCCAGTCGTCGTACGAATAGAGCACGACGAACCTCGCTGTCGGCAGAATGCCTGCCGCCTCGAGCACCGTGCGGAGCGCCACGCCGGTCCACTGGGCGATGGCGCTCCAGCCTTCCTCGCAGACATGTCGCGTAATCTGAGTCCGGGAGGGCAGTTGTTTCAGTTCGTTCAGCGAGAACGCGCGCGGCGTGTTGACGCGTCCCTCCACTGACAGGCGCCAGTCGGCAAATCCGCCGTGGAGCAGGCGTCGATAGTCGTCGACGATCTTCGGTGCGTTGGCCGCGCCAAGGTCGATGACGCCTTGTGCCGGGATCGAACTGATGTCTGCCAGCGTGTACTCTTTCACGAGGCGTTGGCGTGGCAGCAGGCGAAAGGCGGCGTACGTGAGGTTGTCGCCCATGCGCAGCGAATTGCCGTACGTGGGCGGCATATCGCTCCAGTCGCGCGTCACCGCCAGTCCGCCGACCGCGGCCAAACCCGTGAAGAGGGCGCGACGCCTCGTGATGAGCCTGCTGTTCATGTCACTCCCCCACAGTCATGCCGCGGATCTGCCTTCTGAACCCTGATGCCATCACCATTACAACGTGCACACACACGAACAGCGCGAGCGAAACGAACGTGAGGAAGTGGATTGTGCGGGCGGACTGGTAGCCGCCGAAGATGTCCAGCAGCGTGGGAAACGCCGCCGTAAACGCCGGCGCCATCGTCACGCCCGACAGCACCATCATCGGCGCGGCGACGAAGATCACCAGCGCGTACGACGTTTTTTGCAGCACGCCGTATTGGGGGCCACCGCTGGCTGGCGGGATCCGGAAGTAGATGTGATCGACGACGTCCCGCCAGACGTGACGTGGCGCGAGCTCCCGGGCCCTCGGCCAGATGTGCACGCGAATGTGACCGCCGAAGACCCCGATCAGTAGGTAGATCGCGCCTGGCAGCAACATCCCCCAGGCGGCAAGGAAGTGCAGACTACGGCCCCAGCCGTTCTGATTGAAAATCTGGTAGGTGCGTCTGGCACTGACCGGGCCAGCGACATCTTCGAAAAACGGAACCGGTGTGCTCCATCCCCCGTGTTTGTAGTTGCGGCTGATGGGCAGCTCGATCCACGCCGGCGTGAGATCGTTGCCGACTTCACCCCAATAGAGCCGCGGGTGCACCATCAGAATTTCGAACCCGCTGAAGACGAGCGTCAAGACGCTCGCAGTCACGATCCAATGGGAGACTCGCACCCAGAGCGCATGGCGCTTGGAAGCACCTGCCGGCGCGGCGTCGGCGCGAAGGGCCATGTACCGGAGACGCTACCATAAAGAGCGCGTGAGTGATCCGCCCTCGTGGCACAGGGACTTGGTCAGCCGCAGAACGGGTGACCCGGGAGGCAGCGCCGCGAAATCCCTGTCGCGTGTTTACGCGGCCTCACGGGTCGAACTGAAGATCTCCGGGCGCGACGACGGTGAGCACTGCTCCGCATCGAATGCTCATATCGACCACATCGGTGTGTACGCGGCACGTACCGGTCGCGAGCAATGCTTTTCAAAGTACGCAGTGAGCCCCGGACAACTGGCGGCCGTCCTGCTGGAGCGGAGCCTCTCCGACCGAGAACGGCAGCGTGGGAAATCGGTCGCGCAGTCCGACGCCGAATCAACCAAGAAACTGTGACATGGATGCCCGCTCGCGCACGCGGTCTGTCGCGAGCATCCGGGGCATGTACTTTATGCAATTCAACTTCGTCGCGAGCACGAACGAGCGCGCGATTCAGATACGGCGGCCCAAGGGCTTCGAGGGCGTCGGGCGCCAAGCGCAGATCCGTCGTCTCAAGGTGGTAGGGCGTGGCGGGTGGTCGCCTGCTGACGCGGATCAGCAGATGCTGACGGACGGCGCCATGCAGCACGGCCGCCTGTTCCCACGGACGCAGGGCACCCCGCAAGGCGGGGTGTTTCTCCCTTGCTGAGAGCAACATTCCCTAGACGCCGTTCGATCGGAGATGCGCCGGCGAGGCTCTGCCGGTCGCGGAAATCCGATCGAAGGCGCGACGCGCGGCTGTCCGCGTATCCGACGCAGAACTCGATCGGTTCAAGGACTCGGTCCGCCGGAACACGCACGTCAAGGTCGGTCGCCCATGCCGACTGACGTGCGGCCGCAGCCTTGAAGCGCCTGCTGGGCGCTCCACTATCCACGAAGCAGTCACTGATGGCCGCTCAGACCAGGGCTGCCGCCTCGCGCCGTATAATCCACGCACTCCCTTGCCGATTGTGCCTGGCACCCGGATCGGCAGCTATGAGGTCATCGCGGCGATTGCCGCCGGCGGCATGGGCGAGGTGTACCGTGCACGCAACGCGCGGCTAAACCGCGACGTTGCGCTCAAAATCCTGCCCCATGCGTTCACAAGCGATCCGGACCGCCTCGCCCGGTTCAAGCGGGAAGCGCAGGTGCTCGCGTCGCTCAACCATCCGAACATCGCTGCAATCTACGGCTTCGAAGAGGCGAACGGCATCCAGGCGCTGGTGCTCGAGCTGGTGGAGGGCGCGACGCTCGACGAACGGATCGCGCGCGCACCGATCGAGCCGACCGACGCGTTGCCGATCGCCGCGCAGATCGCCGATGCGATCGATGCGGCTCACGAGAAGGGAATCGTCCATCGCGATCTGAAGCCGGCCAATATCAAGCTGACAGAGGACGGCCGCGTCAAGGTTCTCGACTTCGGTCTCGCCAAAGCGCTCGGCGACGATGCCGCGACCGATCCGTCCCTCTCGCCGACGACAATCGCGATTGCGAGTCGACTCGGCGTCATCGTCGGCACGGCGGCGTACATGGCACCAGAGCAGGCAAAAGGGAAACCGGTTGACAAGCGGGCGGACATCTGGGCCTTCGCGTGTGTGCTGTACGAGATGCTGACGGGGCGGCGCGCCTTCCCGGGGGAGCACGTAACCGACTTCGTCGTCGCCATCATGACGAAGGAGCCCGACTGGGCACAACTGCTCGCCGACACACCGTCAAGAATCGTCGAACTGCTGCAGCGATGTCTCAGGAAGGATCCGCGCGAACGGCTGCGCGATATCGGCGACGCGCGAATCGAGATCGATTTCGTTCGACGCATGCCGGCCGGCGAGCGTGCGGGAGTGCCCGTTGCCGAACCGCCCGCGCGCCGAGACGTCCGATTCCGATGGGCCATGACCGCACTCGCCGTCGCCGCCGCTCTCGCGCTCGCGGCTCGATCGTTCCTCGGCTCGCCCCAACGCGCGGTGCCGATGTGGCGCGGCGACCGGCTTGGCGGGCCGGCATTCGCGACGGATCCGAGGGTGTCGCCGGACGGGCAAATGGTGGCGTTTCAGGTCATGGTCGACGGGCTGACGCAGGTCGGCGTCATGCGACCGGATGCAGGCCAGTGGACCACCCTCACGAGCGACAGGGCACACGGCTCGGTGATGGAAATCGCGTGGTCGCCGGACGGGTCGGCAATCTACTTCGATCGGCTGAACAACGCGCCCGCGGGCGTGTTTCGCGTCCCGATCCTCGGCGGCGAACCGCGCCTCGTGCTCGACAACGCGATGACGCCCGCGCCGCTCGCGGACGGATCGCTCGTCGCGGTCCATCTCGATGAACAGCGGCGTCGGCAACTCGTGCGCTTCTGGCCTGACACGGGACGGATGGAACACCTCGGCGTCGCATCGGCGCCGCTGCTGGCGCCGGCCGTTCGCGTCCTGCCCGACGGCCGCGAAGCCGTGTTTTTCGGACACTCGCTGGATCAAGCCGGGACGGCTGACGATGTGATGGTTGTCGATCTCACGACGCGAAGCGCGCGATCGATTGGGGCGAACCAGCACTTTGCTCGTACGACATGGACGTTCCCGCTGGCCGTCACGCCCGACGGCGCCGAGGTCCTGGTCGCCGTACCGGATGGGGACGCGCAACAGATCGTCGCGCTGAGCCGTTCCGAGCGTCGGCCGCCGCGGCGACTGTTCGAGCTGACGGGTCGCGCGAACTACATCGACGCGGCGCGCAACGGGGAGGTTTACGCCGATCTCGTGTCTCAATCGTTGGAGGTGTTCAGTTCTCCACCGACGGCTGCAGCGCCGGTGCGCACCGCATTGCCGAGTCTCATCGTCTCGGCGACAGACAGGTTGCTGCCGCTGCCCGACGGCCGGCTGCTTGTCAACGTCGTGATCGGCGGACAGAACCACATGATGGTGGTGACCGGGACCGACACTCTGACGCGATTCCTCGCGGCGCAAGAGCAAAGCCGCGCGCCCATCACGATGCTGGGTCGCGATCGCGTGGCGTTGATCATCGGATCGGCGCCGAAGGAACGCGTGGCGATCGTTTCAATCCGGGATGGCCATATCATCAGCACCCTCGACGGCGTCGATGCCGCGACGGTCCAGGCGCTCGCCGGATCTTCCGACGGCACACGGCTGTTCTATGTGACGGCGGGCGCAATCTGGGTTGTCGAAAATAGTCGGCCCGCAAAGCGGTTCCACGCCGGTGACGGCATCGCCATCGATCCCGAGAGTCGGTATGCGATCGTGGAGGTCGGCGCAGCGAGCGGCGTCCGGCTCATCCGCGTCGCGTTGGACGGGTCGAGCGAGCAGGAGATCGCGATCCGCTCCGATTTGCGTCCCCGTACGCGCGGCCTTCGCGCCAACGCCGTCGCACGTGACGGTCGGATCATCGTCACCGCCTCGGCAAGAGACTCGTGGTTCAGTCCAGTGGCCACCCTCGACCCTCGCACGGGGCGTCTGCAGAAAGTGTGGCCGGATGTCGAGGCGGACATGTTCGGCGGCTGGACGACAGACGGACGCGTTCTCGCTGTCGGAGGCTCGACGCACAGCATCCTGTGGCGGTTCAAACCCAGCGCCGGTCGGTAGCCGGGATTAAGCGATCGTTGCGTCGACCGGCAATCGGGCGGCGTTCCAGCCCAACCCCGTGCAGGCAGCGGCCGGCGCCACGGTCATGTCCGTAACGAGGATGGGCGCCTGCACCACATCGTGATGGACGTTTGTTCTTCTGTTGCAATAAAACACGAATGACATTGTGATCGGCCGGAAGTCAAAATGCCCGCAAGAGCAGAAGCTGAAACGACATTGAATAGCGTGTCCTCCTTGGGGGCGTCACGACGAAGCCGGCGGAGCGATTGTGAAGCAACATCGTGGACGTTGCGTCCGGTCACAACACTCCCGCACATCGCCATCGAGAAGCACTCCGATGAGACTTTCTATCGCCAGGCACACAGCGGGATGATTTCCGGTGAGCGCGGCGAGCGGACAACCGTAACCTTGCAGAGTGTACCTACCGTTAGCCTTTTCGACCTTCATCGTCGACCCGAATTGGTCATTCATCAGCGCACTGACGGCTGTGACGCGGGCGGCAAATGGCGCGTCGGGGATGGTTGATCTGGCTAAAGCGGCCGCAAGCCCTCGCCCAGTGTTTCGCATCAACTCTTTCAATTGTCTGGTTGAGAATCGCGCGGCGGACTGGCGCACCAGCTCAAGTAGCAGCGGGAGATATGCGCCGGATAACAGCTGATCCACCTCAAGTGTGAGCTCAAACGTTTGAGATGGTCGCGTCGCTCCCAGACGCTGTCCCGCCCGCTGAACGATGCCGTCACGCTGCATACTGGTGATCTGCGCACGAATGGCCGTGGCGGTCAGTCCCAATTTGGAGGCCATCTCATCCGCCGTCAGGGCACCACGTTGAAGGATAGCTACGATTCGACCGCGGCTGCTGCCATCGAGAAGTTGTCTTCTTAACATTGGGTCAACTCGCTGCTCACTGCACCCTGCTCGTTGGATTTTTGCACTATCCATGCTCGGCGCGCGTCTTGCTAGATGCGCAAGATAGTACTTGCGTATCTTCCGAAACCCGGCAGTCCCGAAAGCTGACGCCAGCATAGGGAAGGACGTGCATTGTGTTTCGAATTATCGCTGTAGCCGTAGCTATTTACGTTGTGACGCTATCGGTGGTGCTCCCGCACGCGCAGTCCTCGACGGACGGCCAAACAATTTTTCGATACGACACATTTGGTGACGAGCAACTATGGACTGGTGTGCTTCAGATGCAACACGCCGTGGAACAGGTCAGCCCAGCAACGGCCTTATCGGTAGGGTTGAAAGTTGACGTAGAAGCTCTTCCACCGACGGTAATTAACGCTCTGAGAGCCGGTCAAGTCGATCTCAACGATCCCGCCGTGACAATCCAGTTGCTGAAACTCAACGCGGTGGTGGGCGTGATTGGCAAGGTCGTTGGAGCCAATGACAATCTCGCTACTGTCGGAATCACATGCGCTCTCTGTCACTCGACCGTCGATAACTCATTCGCGCCCGGCATCGGTAAACGTCTCGATGGTTGGGCGAATACGACGCTGAACGTGGGTGCGATTGTCGCGCTCTCTCCGTTCATCGCGGACAAGGCGCCATTTCTCGGTTGGGGACCGGGGAAGTTCGATCCGCGCTTCCACATTTTCGACGGCACGAATTTGATCGAAATCAACAGCCCGACGCTTCCCGTCGTAATTCCTCCAGCCTTCGGCCTGCAGGGCGTGGGTTTCGAGACGTTCAACGGCGATGGCCCGATTTCCTATTGGAACAACTATGTCGGCGTGACACAGATGGGCGGACACGGCAGCTTCACCGACTCACGTATCGGCGTGAGCGTCACGCAGACTCCCGACTTGGTGACGCCAAAGTTACCGGCGCTCTTGCAGTATCAACTAAGCTTGCAGACTCCGCCGACGCCCAACGGGAGCTTCGACCGCGCGGCCGCAAGACGTGGCGCGGATCTGTTTGCGGGCGCAGCCGGATGTGCAACGTGCCACAAGCCACCCACTTATACCGACGTGTTGAGCGGGCCGAATCCAAACGTGCCGTTCCTGCACGATCCGTCGGAGATCCCCACCGATCCATCATATGCCGCGCGGAGCGCGACGGGAAAATGGCGGACGACACCGCTGCGTGCGCTCGGGCAACACCCGCCATACTTCCACGATGGCAGTGCGGCGAATCTTCTTGATGTCGTCAATCGTTATAACGACGATCCGCGGTTTTTGTTGAGACTTACTGAGAGGCAGAAGGCCGATCTCGTTGAGTTCTTGAAGACACTCTGATCGGGCCATCGCAGGGCATCATTTTGAGCGCGGCATGCGCCACGGAGCGAGTCGCTACGCAGGCTCGATTTATGCTGGAAGTTCAGGCGGCTTCGTTATCGGTTCCATCCGTAGGCTCACGAAGTTCTCGTTCCGCACGAAGCCAATCATCAAGCTCCGCACCGGGTTCGCCTCCACGAGCCTCGTAAAGCTGACAGGCGCGACTGCGAATGGCGTGAATTCCCGTTTGATCGCGGACGGGCCGGCGACGGGGAATGCTGACGCCGTTTCATAGCGGATACCGTTTCGCCGCGCCTTCAACGCTCGACACGTGCATGGGCTTTTCCGTCGAGAATATGACGAAGACCTGCCGCGAGTTCAGCCCCACGATGCGGAGAGGGGCGGTTTTGAAGGAGGTCGTCTGTGTCCGATCAGCAGCCGCATGTTCCCACCAACCTCGAACAACAGCACGAGCTTGCCAAGGATCTACTTCGGGGCGCCAGGAACGGCGATCCCGCCGCTCTTGTTCGACTGAAAGCCGTTCGCTCGGACGCTGGCGCCACGCTTCAGCTCGCGGACGCGCAACTCGCCATCGCGCGCGAAACCGGTTTCGACTCGTGGCCGATGCTCGTTGAGCATCTGCAGCGGCGCGACATCAAGGCGTTCCGCGATGCAGTGTCTCACGGTGAAGTCACCACTGTCAGGCGGCTCCTCGGGTTGCCGCACGTCAAGGAACATGTCAACGCGCCGATGTTCGCGTTCGGTCAGCGTGCCGCGCACATCGCCGCGAAACATGCGCCGATGCTCGAGGTGCTGATCGCCGCCGGTGCAGACCTCAACCTGGAAAGCGAGTGGGAGAACGGACCGTACACCGTCCTGGACAACGCCACCGAAGAGACCGCACGGTTTCTCCTCTCGCGCGGAGTCAAACTGACACCGAACGTGGCTGCAAGACTGGGCTGGATCGACGAGCTTCGGCAGTTGCTTGCCTCGGATCCCGCGCTCGTGCACGCGCGCGGAGGCGACGGGCAGCAGCCGCTCCACGAGGCGGCTACGGTTGCGATCGCCGAGTGCTACTGGATCGCGGCGCCGACGTGAATGTGCGCTGTATCGACCATAAGTCCACGGCCGCGCAGTACGCGCTCGCCGAACGGCCTGAGATTTGTCGTCGGCTGCTCGAGCGCGGTGCCAGCGCCGACATCTTCATGCCGGCCCGCCTCGGTGACGTTGGCCTGGCGACGCGCGTGCTGGCTTCCGATCCGCAGGCCATCGCTGCTCGCATCAACGAGCCGGGCTACGCGCCGGTGCAGCCGCTCCACATCTACTGCTGGACGCTCGGCTTCGGCCTGTCACCACACGACGTGGCCCTGAAGTTCGGGCATCGCGATGTCTACAATCTGCTCGTGCACCGCAGCCCGGCACACGTGCGCTTCATCAACACGGTGCTGGCTGGCGACGAAGCAGGCGCGCGGGCGTTCATCGACCAGGATCCGTCGATGCTGACCTCGCTCACACCTGCCGATCACTCACGTCTGGCGCACGCCATTTTCGATGGTCGTCGAGAGGCGGCGCACCTCATGCTCCGCCTCGGTTTCGACGAAACCGCCGGTGGTGTTGATGGGGGCACGGCGCTTCACGCAGCAAGCTGGATAGGCGATGTCGAGCTGGTAGAGGCGATCCTCCAGCGCGGACGCGTCGCGGTCGAAAGTCGCGATCCCGTTCACCTCAGCACGCCGCTCGGTTGGGCGGCGTTCGGATCGGTCCATCGCAGGGCGTGCGGTGGCGACTACTCCGCAGTCGTTGATCGACTGGTTGCAGCTGGAGCGGACATCAACGCGCCGGGTAACAGTGAGCCCATGTCGCTCATCGCAATGGCCGAGGGGAATCCGGAGGTCCAGGCAACGTTGCGGAAGCATGGCGCCAGAGGGTAAATCGACGCGGCGCCCTCGGTTCCGACTGCTCGGTCGTGGCTGGTGGACGGAGGGCTCCCACGTGGGGATAAACCGCCTGGCGGCGAGTACTGGTTCGACTTGGCGATGACTTTCAATCCGCGGGACATGGCCAAGGTGAATCGCGTTTTTGCGGAACTGCTCGCCCCCAAGGCCGGCCGGCGGCATCGGACCGTGCAGACGAAGTTCTATCTATCGGCTGACACCTACGACGAGGGGTCATCGAGCCAAAGCGGGAATCGCCACATCCGAGATCGGACCTCGGGGTCGTTGTCCGTGACTTAGAATCGTACCCGTGCTACTTGAACCCGGCCAGAGTCTCGTCCACTTCCGCCTTGTCGACAAGATCGGCCAGGGTGGAATGGGCGAGGTTTGGCGGGCCGTCGATACGACGCTCGACCGCGAGGTCGCAATCAAGGTCCTCCCCGCGGCGCTATCGGCCGACCGCGAGCGCCGGGCGCGGTTCGAGCGAGAGGCCAAGCTTCTCGCATCTCTCAACCATCCCAACATCGCGGCGATCTATGGATTTCCCGATGCCGAGGTCCGCTTTCTCGCGATGGAGCTGGTGCGAGGCGAGGACCTCGCCGAGATCCTCGCCCGCGGACCGATGCCGACCGACGCGGCGATCGATGCCGCGAAGCAAGTCGCCTCCGCCCTCGAAGCGGCGCACGACAGCGGCGTGATCCACCGCGACTTGAAGCCGGCCAACGTCAAGAGAACGCCCGAAGGCCGAATCAAGGTCCTCGATTTCGGCCTCGCGAAGGCGCTGATGCCGGCGGCCGGGAATTCAGGTCAATCGGCGACCGTCGCTTCGGCGGGAAGCGTTGATGGGCTGATCCTCGGCACCGCCTCGTACATGAGCCCCGAGCAGGCGCGCGGCCAGACGGTTGACCGTCGCACCGACCTCTGGGCGTTTGGATGCCTCGTGTACGAGATGCTTTCCGGAGCGAAAGCGTTCGACGGTGCGACGATCACCGATGTGCTCGCAGCGGTCGTCACCGGCGAGCCCGACTGGGAGAAGCTCCCACCCGGGACCCCGGCATCGGTGCGGCGCCTTCTGAGGCGTTGTCTCGAAAAGGACGTCCGGAAGCGCCTGCGCGATGCGGGCGATGCCGCACTGCTGCTCGAGGACGGCAAAGAGGATGCGACGCCGGCGCCGGTTGCCCGCGTTCCATCCGCGCGCTCGCCGGTTCTGGCGGCGCTTGCGCTGGCCGCAATGGTCGCTCTTGCAGCCGGCGGCTGGTGGCTCGGTCGCCGCGGCTCGACAGCCGCGGCTGCCTCGAACGTCTCGTTCCACCGCTTGACGTTTTCCCGCGGCATGATGCGGTCGGCTCGGTTTGCACCGGACGGCCAGACCATCGTCTATAGCGCGGCGTGGGGCGGCCCTCCCATCAAGCTGTACTTGGCTCGCATCGAATCGCCGGAGGCGACGCCCATCGCGATTCCTCCGGGCGAGCTGCTCGCGATATCGAAGACAGGGGAGCTGGCGGTGGCGCTGGGCTTCGAATACGCCGGGTGGATGGGAGACGGCACGCTGTCCCGTACGTCGCTTCTGGGCGGAAGCCCGCGCGAGATCCTGGAGCACGTCCGTGTGGCCGACTGGTCTCCGGCTGGATCGGAACTCGCGATCGTGCGCCGCGTCGATGGATTCGACCAGCTCGAATACCCGGTCGGAAAGGTGCTGTACAAGACGGCCGGGTACATCGGGGCGATCCGAATCGCTCGCGATGGGGAACGCATCGCGTTCGCCGACCACCCCGTTTACTCTGATGATCGTGGCGATCTCGCGGTCATCGACCGTTCGGCCAAGAAGCAAACACTGTGGGCCGATTTCGCCTCCATTCACGGCGTGACATGGAAACCAGGCGGCAACGAGATTTGGTTCAGCGGAACGGAAGGGGATACAGGCTCCGGTGTGTACGCATCCGACCTGGCCGGCAACCGGCGGGTCGTCTACTCGAGCGCCTCCCCGATCGAGCTCCTCGACATCGCCCCGGACGGACGCGTGCTGCTCGCGAGTCATACAAACGAACGCCAAGCGCAGGCGCTCCTCGCAGGATTCACCCAGCCGCGCAACTTGATCGTCCCCGCACAATCCTCCATGGCTCGGGCCATTGCTCCCAGCGGACGGGCGATTCTGGTGGCCAGCCATCTCGGCAAGGAGTATGAAACCTTCCTCGTGCGCTCCGACCGGCCCGGTGCGGTTCGGCTGAGCGCGGGCGATGGCGTCTCTATCTCGCCGGATGGATCGTTGGCGCTCGTCCTGTCGGCCGACTCGAAGACGCTGCGCCTGTGCCCGCTGGGGATCGGAGAGATCCGCACGATCCCGAATCCCAATCGCATCGGCTACGAGAGCCTTCCGGCCTGGCTTCCCGACGGGAAGCGATTCGTGGTGGCCGGACGCCACGGAACCGAGGAGTCGCGCGCGTACGTCGTCGACGCCGCGAGCGGTTCCGCCAAGCCGTTCAGCGCTCCGAGAGTGTTCTGGAACGACTTCGGACAACCCCCCGTGTCGCCTGATGGCAAGTTCGCTGTCTTCCGCGACAAAGACGGGAAGGCTCTCCGCTGGCCAGTTGACGGTGGCGCTCCGCTCCCAATTCTAGGAATCGACGCGGGAGACCTGCCGCTCGCGTGGACTGACGACGGCGCCGCGCTGTACGTCGGCGGGAGCTCGATTCCCATTCAGATCTCGCGCCTCGACTTTGCGAGTGGCCGCAGGACGCCGTGGAAGACCATCGCGCCGGACGATGCTTCCGGCTTGCGGTATGTAGTCGCGACCATCACACCGGACGGAAAGTACTGGGCCCTGAGCGTCGCGAAGCTGCTCACGGATCTGTATCTCGTCGACGGATTCCGGTAGAGATCTTCCCATGACCACGCGATCATTCAAGTCTTGCTCGTCTCCGACGGCATCGGGAAGCGTTCTTGAATCCACGCTTGCCAGAGCGGTGTCTCGCGGGCGACGGTCCCGGCCGCTTGATCGCCGTAGAGGTAGAAGCTTAGCGTGACCATCGAACCGCCGTAGTTGACGGCGCCAAGAGCGGCGGTGCCCGGCCCCGGCTTGTCGAGCCGCAGCAGGGCGTTGCACGGACTCTGGCTGACGTGCTCCACCACGCCGCTGAGCGCGGGGACGCCCGCCGGGGCGGTCCATCGCTGCCCGGCGCTCACACCGTTCAGCCCCAATGCCGCGGTCAGCGTTTCCCAGGCCTCCGCAACGGTTCCCGCGGCGGGGGTGATCCATTGCATCATCGCGGAGCGTTGGCCGCGGAAGTGCGTGAGATAGATCCGCAGGATGCGGAAGAAGTCAGGCCAGCCGGATTCGATGCTTTCCAGCTGGTCGTCCCAGTCGTCCGTGCTGGCGAAGAGGCTATGCACCACGCGGACGACGCAGATGCCTCCCCCGCGCGCTTCGACGCTCCACTCGTCCGCGATGGGCGGCGAGCCCGGGCCCCAGCCCTCGCCCTGCACGGCAAACCGCCGTGGCGGATCCCAGGCCGTCACGACAGAACGGGACTCCATGCCCGGGCCGAAGTTCAACGTCACCGCAACGGGCTTCCCGTCGCGCTCCTCGAACTCAGCCGGCACGAACCAGGACGAGATACCCGGCCCGGTGGCGATGGCCTGCCAGACTTCCTCCGGCGTGCCGGGGACCTCGACTTCGACCTGGACCGAACGGCGTCCGGAGGCCTCTTTCTTCACGCTCATGATGGCTCCTTGCGATCGGGTTTCTGCGGCACAGGGTGCGCCACGACCACCAGGCGATGCGCGCGGCCGCCGGGGGCGGATTCATCGTGGTACTTCGAAACCAGTTTCGTGATGGCCTCGGTGAGTTCGTTGCTGAAAGCCGCCCGGTCCGTCGCCGACCGGAAGCGAACCTCGGTATCCACCGCCAGGGTCGCCAGGCGTTTGCCCGCCTCTTTCGCACGACGAACAAGATCGCCCACCTCGCGGACGACTCGAGCGCCCAGGGCGATGAGATAGCTCGCGGACAGCCTATCGATGTCCCGATTCGGATCCGCGGCGACCGGACCCAGGGCGCTCGGCGAAACGACGTAGGAAGCGGCGCTCGCCACGAGCAGCCGTTCCGTCAGCCCGCCCCATTTCCGTTCCTGGACCAGCCGCACCAGCCCGTGCGCCTCCAGCGCGTGCAGGTGGTAGTTGACATTCTGACGAGCCAAGCCGACACGCGTGGCCAACGTCGCCGCCGAGGCGGGCACGACGAGCTCGGAGAGGAG
>WNFV01010300.1_pt1 | contig 18389 bp, 18 predicted proteins | sample 5400101 | NCBI WGS metagenome assembly WNFV01 (sample SAMN13153361, study PRJNA577476) | soil metagenome | isolation source: 115 cm soil or saprolite under grassland replicate 1 | place: USA:California | collected 2016-06-15
GCAGCAGGAGAGGAGCGCGTCATGACCCCCTCCGTGGCCGCGCGCATCACCGTCGTCATTGCCGGTGAACCGGTGGCGAAAGCTCGGCCGCGGGTTACGCGCCGCGGCATCGCATACACGCCGGCCCATACCCGCAAGTACGAGGCGCACGGACGGCTCGCGGCGCAACTCGCTATGGGCGACCGGCCGCCAATTGAAGCGCCGGTCCGGCTTGAACTAGTGGCAGAGCTTCCCATTCCCGTCTCGTGGTCGGGGCGCAAGCGGTCACTTGCCGTCAGTGGGGACGTGCTGCCGACCTGCCGACCAGACGTGGACAACTACGTCAAGGCGGCGATCGACAGTCTCAATGAAATCGTCGTGCGAGACGATAGCCAGATCGTCGAGATTACCGCGCGCAAACGTTTCAGCATCGCGCCAAAACTAGCGATGACGGTGTTCCTGCTCGATGCGGGCTGCTCAAACAGGGGCGCGAAATGAACGCGCGCTCCGCCTCCCCCACCGTCGCCGCTGCCGCACCGTTCGCCGTTGTCAGCACAGCCGCGCATGACCGCGAGTGGTGGGCCGCGGAAGCAACCCGTTGCGGCACCGACTGGGAGGGTGTCGTCGAGGGCTGCCGAGATCTCCTGGCCGTCGGCACGAACAACATGGACGACACCTTTGAACGGGCTTGCCGCGACGCGGACCGCAAGACCGCCTCCCGGCCCGAAGATCCAAGGATACTGCGCGCCCGCCGTCTCCTCGCGGACGACGTTTCGTACGAGCGCGCCTATGCGGAGTTCATGCGCGAGCGGCCGACGCCAGAGGCCACCGTCGATGCGCTGGTCTACTCGCTTCGTCGCCGTATAGCCGAGTTAACTAAGCCCGACACATTGCGGCCGGAACTCGACAAAGGCCAACTCAAAGCCATCTGCCGCCGCCTGCAGAATTTCAAACCGGAGATTGCGCCGCCGTGGTCGCTAGAGGATGTGGCCGCGCTCATTGCCAAATGGAGAGAATTGCATGGATAGGCTTTCAGATGCCGATGTCGATCGGCTGATCAATGGTGGTGCCAGCGCCGATAATGCTTCTTCCAAGCAGAAGGCGGCGGACGATTGGCTGGCAGCTTTTGCTAAGAAATCGCAAGAGGCCCTAGCCAGGCGTGACGCAGAGCAGAAGGCTGCCCCGCGGCCAGATGACAAGATGCTAATCGAGCGGTTGGCGCGCAAAGACCACACCGAATACGACCGGATGCGAGCCGACCTGGCGGAAACACTCGGGATTCGCGTCGGCACGCTAGACGACAAGGTCAAGGCAATCCGCAAGAAGCTCGCGGTGGAGGACGACGAGGAGGCCCTGCCGCACTGGAATGTCGAGCCGTGGCCTGAAGAGGTCGACGGCGACGCGCTGCTCGAATCGATACGGCGAGTACTCCGCCGTTATATCGTTCTGCCCGTCGGCGCCGACATCGCCATCCCGCTATGGGTACTTCACGCTTGGACGTACGATGCGGGCGATATCTCACCGTTCCTAGTGTTGGTGTCGCCCACACATCGCTGCGGCAAGACCAGCACCATGATCGTCTTGCAGTACCTTACGCCGCGCTCGGAAATTTCGAACAACATCACGGGCCCCGCCCTCTTTCGCTACATCGAACAGGCCCATCCCACGCTGCTGATCGACGAGGCTGACTCCTTCGTGAGGGACAACGAGGAGCTGCGGGGCATTCTCAATTCGGGGCACACCAAGGCTTCCGCCTACGTCCGGCGCACCGTCGAGGTGAATGGCGAGCATACGACGCGCCGATTCTCGACATGGACGCCTAAGGCTGTGGCGACCATCCGGGGCTTGGCCGTCACGCTTGAAGACCGTGCAGTCACCCTCATGCTCCAGCGCAAGTCGCCGGGCAAAAAGGTCGAACGGCTTCGCCGGCGTGACAACGGGGAATTCGCGGAGCTGCGCAGGCAGGCAAAGCGATGGGCTTCCGACAACTTTGACAAGCTCACCGACCCGGATCCGGAGACGCCCAAGCAGTTGAACGACCGCGCCGCCGACAACTGGCGCCCGCTGCTGGCCATTGCCGAGCTGGCTGGCGGAGAGTGGCCGAAGCTGGCGCGCGAGGCTGCGTGCCTACTCTCGGGTGAGGTGGATACTGACGCTATGGGGATCGAGCTCCTCAAGGATATCCGAGCAGCATTCGGGGACGATGACGAGATTCGTTCTGCCGATTTGATAGCAAAGCTCACCGCCGACCCTGAGCGGCCTTGGGCGGAATGGAAGCACGGCCGGCCGCTAAGTCAGAAGCAGCTCGGCAGTTTGCTGAAGCCGTTCTGCATCATCTCGACAACGGTCCATCCGCCTGGGTTGGCGCATGGGAAGGGCTACCGTCGGGGCGACTTCAAGGGAGCCTGGGACGCCTACTGTCCTGGTCAAAACACCCCTCTCCCCCAACCCGGCACTTCCGAAGCGTGCAAGCGTGCAAGTGCCGATGAAATGGGCATAACTCACGATTTTCGAAGCGTGCAAAAAGATATCCCGCACGGATCGAAAAACGGCAACGTGTCCTACAGCCATGCGGGTTTGCACGCTTGCACGGATCGAAATGGGGAAAACGGTGCGGACCATGGTTCTGACCAGGAAATTGCCCCGGCCGACGTCCCGACTGGTCGCGTCTGTGTCCAGTGCGGCCGCGTCCCGCCGGACGGGCTGGAGCAGCTATTCCCCGTCGGCCGCGATCTCGTCTGGCTGCACACCGAGTGCCGCCGGTTCTACCCGCCGCCGCCGTCAAAGCCGGATCGGCGCCCCGCGCTCGGTCCGGCGGGTGACAGCTTGGACGATCTCACAACATAGGAGGCGACGATGGCTACGGATGAAACGTCGAAGGCACTGCTCGAGACCCTGATTTCCCGAACGAGAGCGACCGCAATCTTGAGGCGGCGCTATCCGACGGGAGCTACTCTGAAGAGTACTTCTGCCTGGACTGCTACATCGCGCGAGGCGGTCGCTTGCCGCGTAACTCGCTCGACTGACCGCTGATAAGCAGACTTATTGACACCCATGGCGCGCGCCCCTTCTACATTTCGGCAGCAGGACGTGACCCGAGCGATCCGGGCCGTGGCTGCGGCGGGTGTGGGTATTGCGCGCGTTGAAGTCGACAGGGCCGGCAAGATCACCATAATCGCGCTCGGCGCTGAGCCGCCCGGCGAGGATGGTAAAGGGCCAAACGAATGGGACACGGTGCTGCGCTATGACGAAAATTAGGTTGCGCTTTGTCCAGGCTTTCACGGCACATGGGAAGCCGTATTACTACTTCCGCAAGCCGGGCTGCGCGCGCATCAAATTACCGGGGCTGCCGGGCAGCGCGGAATTCATGGACGCATATCAAGCCGCCCTTGCTGCGAGCGCGCCCCCATCGGACATCGGTGCAAAGCGCAGTGGTCCAGGGACAGTTACCGCCCTTGTGGCGCTCTATGCGAACAGTTCGCAGTTTAAGCACGAGATCGCCACCGAGACGCGACGCACCATGTGGGCGATCCTACAAAAATTTCGCGACGAGCATGGCAGTAAGCGGGTCGCGTTGCTCAGGCGCGAACATGTGCTCGCAATCCTTGATGGCCGCCCACCCTTTGCCAAACGAAACTGGCAGCGGGCCCTGCGACCGCTCTTAGACTTCGCGGTGTCGATCAAATGGATCGCCGAGAACCCCACGACGGACATCAAGGCCAAAGTCCCGAGGAAGGGCGAAGGTTTCCGGGCGTGGGGTGAGGAACAGATCGCGGCATTTCGTCAACGCCATGCGCTCGGCACGCGCGCTCGGCTTGCGATGGAGCTTTTTCTCAACACGGCACAGCGGCGCGGTGACGTTGTGCGCATGGGGCCACAGCATATCCGCGACGATCCTGAGCATGGCCCGATCTTGCACGTACGCCAGCAAAAGACCGACGTATTGTTGCATCTGCCGATCTTCCCCGAGCTGCAAGAGGCGATCCACGCTATGCCGAGCAAGGGCAGGCACTTGACGTTCCTGGTGACGGCGTCCGGCAAGCCATTTTCGCCCGCTGGCTTCACCAATTGGTTCCGCGACGCCTGCAACGAAGCTGGCTTGCATGGTTTTAGCGCGCACGGTTTGCGTAAGGCGAGCCTGACGCGCTTCGCGGAAGCCGGCTGCAGCGCGCACGAGATCGCTGCGTTCGGTGGACACAAGACATTGAGCGAGATCGCGCACTACACGCGCACCGTCAAACAAGCGGCATTGGCGCGCGAAGCAATGGCCAAAGCGCGAACAAAACTGTCAAAAACTATGGGCCCGACTGTCAAAAACCGCAAAAAAGCCAACGAAAACAAGAGCTGAAAACACGCATGGTGGGCCCGGGAGGACTCGAACCTCCAACCAGACCGTTATGAGCGGTCGGCTCTAACCATTGAGCTACGGGCCCGTGCGAGCAAAGCAACGCACCTGCGACCCAATACAATGCTTGCCCACGCGCGGCAATTCCATCGCGAGTAGCGCGGCCGAGGCGAAGATGGGGACACGGGTATCGGCCGCAAGGCGACGCTGGAGCGCTGAACCCTACATCCTGAACAGCCGCTTGGCGTTGCCGCTCAGGATCTTGGCCTTGTCCTCGTCGCACAGCGGCACGGTTTCCATCCATTGCACCGCCGGCTTGTTGGCGACGAACGGCCAATCCACCGCGAACAGGATGCGGTCGATGCCCATTTCCATGACGCAGCACAGCAGCGCGGGGTTGGAGAAGTTGCCACTCGTTGTGATGTAGAAGTGGCCGCAGAAGGCGTCGCGGAAACTCAAGGTCTTCGCGCCCGGGCGGGCGAGCGCTTGATCGACGCGCCACACCAGGAACGGCAGCGTTTCCCCGAGATGGCCGAGAATGACCTTGAGCCGAGGATAGGCGTCGAACACGCCGCTCAGCACGAGCCTGATCGCTTGCGTCGCGGTTTCGACGGTGTAGCCCCAGGCCGCCCGCACCACCATCGGAAAGTCCTTGGCATAGTCCTTGTAATACGCGTCCATCACCGCCGGCAGCGGAACGGACGGGTGCAGGTAAAGCGGAACGTCGAGGGCCTGCGCGCGCTCGAAGATCGGCCAGAAGCGTTTGTCGTCGAGAAAAACGCCGTTGGCGAGGCCGTGGATCATCGCCCCCTTGAAGCCGAGCTTGATGGTGCGTTCGAGTTCGTCGGCCGCGGCTTTGGGATCACTGGTCGACAGCGCTGCAAAGGCTGCGAAGCGCTTCGGGTTTGCAGTCACCACCGCTTGGAGCCGATCATTCACGCGCCGCGTGATGTCAGCCGCGTCGGCGCCGGAGAGCTTCTGCGCCGACGGCGCGCCGTGGGAGAGGATCTGCACGTCGATCCCGGCTTCGTCCATCTCGCTCAAGCGCAACTCGCCGAGATCGTACAGGCGTTTGAGCGTTTGCGGATCGCGCACGCCCTCGGCGCCGGCAAACAGCGCCGCCAATTCTTTGTCCCAGTAGTGCTCTTCCGCGCGATCACCGGACATTTCAGCGTTCGCAGCATGATTCCCCCGTTCGGCAGCCGGACGAGTTTTCCTAGCAACCGCAAACGGCGCTGTCACGGAGGCAGTCTTCGTGCGACTTGCGCGGTGGCCGAGAAAGTCCAGTCGGGAAGGTAAGCAGCATCGGAACGCGGGCCCCCGATAGCCGTTGTCTATGCGGTCAGCGATCCGTTCCTTTGCCCGGCAAATCAGACGGACAGCGAGTGGCTCTGCGTAAAGCGCGCATAAACGAGCGGCTGAGCCACGCGCGAGTTGCAACCCTGGTGTGCGGCTGGACGCTTGGCTGTACGGTGGAATCAAGCATTACATGTGTCCGGGAGCGGGGGCGACTCGAAGGCATCCCATGGCCCATCTGGTCGATAAGGAATTTGTAGAACGCGCGAATACAATGCTGCTGCTCGGCATCTTCTGGGCCGGGTTTGCGGTGTGCGTGCTCGGCGCGGTGGCGTACGATATTGCCTATTGGGTGCAGGGCTGGTGAGTCGCGGATCGGGCGCATCGCAGCGCGGTTCGCATTGGTAAACCTCGCTGCAAGTCACACGCTACATCGCCGCAAGATCTCGCGCACGGTCGGGGGCTTGTCCAGCCGGGCGTCTAAGCCTGTCTTTTCCGCGGCAATTCAAGGTTAGACGGGGTTTACACAACGAAAGCACGTAGCCGCAGCTTTCGGACCTTCTTCCCGCGCCCTTTTGACCCGACAAGTATGCATCAAAGAGGATGAGGCGCGCGCCATCAACGCGAGCGCTGAGCAATTCCGAGCTCACTTAACAACGGAAGGCACGTGGCAGCCGCTCTTTGTCCATCTCCCTTCCTCATGCGCCGCATCAATCACGCGGAGTGCCGGCCGCCCAAAGGCAATTTTGCGAGTTGGCGGAGTCGCGGCCGGGCAGGTATATTGATGCCTGAGTTCGGCGTAGGCGCAACACCGGCGAGGGAGGTCTGACATGTCGATGGGCTCGGGCGACGCCAATGAACTGCAGCGCGCGCTGGCACAATCGGTCCGCGAGCATTGGGTTTTGTTCCTGATCGAGGGCATCGTTCTCGTCGTGCTCGGCGTGTTGGCGATCATTATCCCGCCGATCGCCACCATCGCCGTCACCATTTTCTTGGGCTGGCTGTTCCTCATCAGCGGAATCGTTGGTTTGGTCACCACGTTCTGGGCGCGGCATGCGCCGGGATCTCGATCATGTACGCGCTCGAGCACAAGAAGGAGCTGTCGGGCCGATGGGGCTGGATGCTGATCAGCGGCATCATCGATCTCATTCTGGCCGCCATCATCTGGGGCGGGCTGCCCGGCACCGCCGCGTGGGCGCTCGGCTTGCTGGTGGGCATCAACATGTTGTTCGGCGGCTCCGCGATGATCGCGATGGCTTTGCACGCACGCCACGCCGACCCCACGACAACCGCTGCTCCAAAAGCGCTCTAAACCGGCAGAGCGAGCAGGCCTGCGGCCTCGCCTTGCCTGCCGAGCAAGGCGGGCGCGCCCAACGAGAAGCGGAGCGCCGTCGAGCTCCAGGGTCGCCTGCGCCGAGACAAGGGCACCCGGGGCATGAGATGAAACATGAAGACTTTCATCGTGCGCTGCCTCTCGCATTATTGCTTTGTTGTTAGCAATTGTATGTGGCCGGACATCGTTTTCTAGTCGCGCTCGTCCGCGCAACGATCTTCGCTTTGTCGTCTTCGCGTAAGCGGGGACCCATATTCCAGAGGCCGGTGGTTATGGGTTCCCGCTTTCGCGGGAATGACAGGGGAGAGGCCCAAAAACGAGAACATCACAATCCCAGGTAGGAGCGCGCCACCGCACTATCGCGCGCGAGCAAGTCGGCCTCGCCTTCGCCGACGATGCGCCCGAGCACCAGAAGATAGGCGCGATCGGCCATTGCGAGCGCGCGGCAGGCGTTCTGCTCGACCATCAGGATGCTGACGTCGTGGGCGATGCGCCCGAGCGCTGCAAACAGCTCGCCGGAAAGGCGCGGTGAGAGCCCGAGCGAGGGCTCATCCAGGAGGAGCAGCCTGGGTTGCGCCATCAGCGCGCGAGCGATCGCCACCATCTGCCGCTCGCCTCCGCTCATGGTGCGCACGGCCTGGCGACGGCGCTCGGCAAGCCGCGGGAACAGCGCGAAGACGCGTTCGAGCGCCGCCGACGCGCCGCCGCGCGCGCGATCGACATAGGCGCCCAAGTTGAGGTTCTCGATCACCGACATCGGCTCGAACAGGCGCCGGTTCTCCGGCACGGTGGCAATCCCCATCTCGACGATGCGATGGGGGGAGAGGCCCACGAGCTCGCGGCCTTCGAACCAGATCGAGCCAGCGGTCGGGCGCACCAGCCCCGCGATCGAATTGAGCAGCGTCGTCTTGCCGGCACCATTGGCCCCGAGGATCGCCACCGCCTCGCCCGCGCGCAGGCGAATGCTGACCTCGTCGAGCGCCTTGTGCCGACCGTAGGCGTGGCTCAGTCCATGGACTTCAAGCATGGCATACCGCAAACATCAGGAGCCGCCGGCATCGTCGTCACCGAGATAGGCGCGGATCACCTCCGCATCGCGCAGCACCTTGTCCGCCGGGCCCTCGGCAATCCTGAGTCCGGCATTCATCACGACCACACGCGAGCACAGCGCGCGCACCGCCGTCATCACGTGCTCGACCAGGATGACTGCGAGGCCCTGCGCGGCGAGGCTCCAGACCACCGACATGCCGCCTTCGAGCTCGCCGGGACTCAAGCCCGAGAGCCATTCGTCGAGCAGCAACACGCGCGGCTTGGTGGCGAGAGCGCGCGCAAGCTCGACCCGCTTCTGCTCGATATAGGTGAGCTGGTCGAGCCGATGGCCGGCCTTGAGCAGCAGGTTGAGCTCGCCGAGGATGCCGGCCGCCTCGTATTCCGCCTCCTTATAGGGCTTGGGCTCGGCGCCGTACATCACGCCCGCCATCACGCCGACAATCGCAGGCAGGTTCGGCGGCATGCGCACGAGCTGGAAGGTGCGGTTGATGCGCCGGCGGACGCGCAGGTGATTAGGCAGCCGGGTCACGTCCTCGCCATCGATGCGGATGGTGCCGGCATCGCAGCGAAGGGTGCCGGCGATCAGGTTGAGCAAAGTAGTCTTGCCCGAGCCGTTCGGACCGATCAGGCCCAGCACCTCGCCGGGCGACACCGCAAGCGACATGTTGCTCACAGCGACGAGACCGCCGAATGCCTTGGTCAGCCCGTCGACTTCCAGGAGGGCCGCCATCACCGCCCTCCACTTGGCTGGCGGCGAATGAGACGCGCCCAGACATCTTCGATGAAGCCCGCGATGCCGCGGGGAAGCGAGATCGGCTGCGACAGCCACGCCCAGACGTCGATCGCCGGCCCGGTGACGCCGCGCGGCAGCGAGATCGGCCGGCGCAACGTCTCCCAGGCATCCTCCACCAAGCCGGTGACGCCGCGCGGAAGGAAATAGACGATGACCATGAAGATGAGGCCGAGGATCACGCTGTACCAGAACGGCGCCCGCACCTGCAGCAACTCGGACAGCAGGATCAGGGGAACGATGCCCAGCACCGGCCCCCACAGCCGCTGCATCCCGCCGAGGAGCGCCATGATCACGACCTGGAACGAGATCAACGGGTTGAAGACGAAATTCGGCGTGAGATAGCCGAAGCGCGGCGCCATGATTGCGCCCACGATCGTCATGAACACCGACGAGACGATGAACATCACGACCTTGGCCAGCGGCACGTTGATGCCGGCCTGGCGCGCCATGGTCTCGTCGTCGCCGATCACCAGAAGCGCGATGCCCAGTCGCGAGCGTCGCAGCAGCCAACCGACGAGGAAAACGAGCACTGCGAGGCCGAGCAGGTGCCAGTAGATCAGCGTCGTATCGAACGGCACGAACACGTAGCGGCCAAGCGTCTTGGTCTGGTTGATCTCCCACCAGATCAAGACTTCGCGCATCAGCTCCGACAGCCCGAAGCCGAACACCACAAAGAACATGCCGGAGACGCGCAGCGTGACGAGCCCCACCAGTGACGCCATCAGCGTGCCGACAACGAGCGCTACACCGAAGCAGGCGTAGAGCGGCAGTTCCTTGACCAGCATCGCGACCGCATAGGCCCCGATGCCGAAGAAGGCTGCCGTGGCGAGCGAGACGTAGCGCGTGGTGCCGGAAAACAGCGCCCAGGCGATGGTCAGCACCAGATAGCACATCAGATTGACCATGAAGCCCAGGCCGTAGTCTGACACGAGCCATGGCACCGCTGCGAGCACTGCCACCAGCACGGCAAGCGCAACGACAGCGATCGTGCTCCCAGCGGTCATGGAGTCCCGAACAGGCCGCGCGGCCGGACAAGGAGCACGATCAGGAACAGGAAATAGGCGACTGCGAGGGTGAGGCCGGAATCGACCAGGTACGAGCAGAGCGCTTCCGCCACGCCGAGCAGAATGCCCGCGACCAGACTGCCGACCATGTTGCCGATGCCGCCCATCATCACCACGACCAGCGCCTTCATGGTGAACTCGACGCCGATCGACGGATTGAAGGTCAGGAACGTGCTCACCAGGGTGCCGGCCACCGCCACCAGCGCTCCCCCACTCGCAAACGCGATCGCCGACATCGCGATGGCATCGACGCCGACGAGACGCGCGCCTGTCGGTTCGATTGCGAGCGCCCGCATCGCGGCGCCGAAGCGCGTGCGCTTGAGGATCAGCCAGATCGCGAGCCCGAACGCGCAAGCGACGCCAAAAGCCAGTACGCGGTTGGCCGCGAAGGTGAAGCCGATGATGCGCACCGGCGTGTTGAGATAGTTGTAGAACCGGTTGTCCGGCGTGAACGCGAGCTGCGCCGCGCCCTTGAGCACAAACAGCAGTCCGAAGGTCGCCAGGATAGTGTCGCCCTCGAGGTCGTCGCGGGTGCGCGCGCGCAGTACCAGCGGCAGCATCAGAAAGCGATAGACCAGCCAATTGGCGCCGAACGTCACCGGCACGGACAGCAGCATGCCCAGGATCGGATCGATGGATGCAAGCGTGAACATCCAGAACGCGGCAAACGCCGCGGCCATGAGAAATTCGCCATAGGCGAGATTGAAGATGCGGGCGACGCCGTATTGCAGATTGAAGCCGATCGCGATCAGGGCGTAGAGGCCACCGAGGATCACGCCGCTCAGAACGACTTCGATCAGCGACATGCCAACCCTCGGTGTCATGCCCCGCGAAAGCGGGGCACCCAGTAACCTCCGGATTCGGAAGCTATTACCACATGCCGGCGATTACTGGATCACCCGCTTGCGCGGGTGATGACACTCAAGGAATCACCACGCCGGCTTGGGGAACACGATCGGCTTGGCGCCCGGCAGGTCGCTCGGCCCGACGCCGACGAATTGGCCGCCCTGCCACTGCCCGACGCTCCATTGCTTGCCGCGCACGTGGGTCTTGAGATCGACCGGCCCCACGATGGTCTGATACGGACCGCCGTTCGCGATTGCGTCGAGCAACTTCTTGCGATCGAGGCCGACCTTCTCGATCGCCTGCTCGAGCACCTGCAAGCTCGCATAGGTCACCGGCGCGGCCCAGGCGTCGCCGGGTTGGTTGGTCAGGGCCACCAGCCGTTTCTGGTAATCCTCGGCGCCCGGAGCCTTCGCGTCCCAACCGCCGAGCCCCATCACACCTTCCGCCTTCTCCTTCATCACGGCGCCGTAGCGGGCAAAAGCGGTGCCCACGCCGACGTGAAACACCTTCGGATTGTAGCCTTGCGTAACCGCGGTATTGGTCAACATGAAGGTGTCGGGCGGATAGCTGTAGGCGACGAAGCTGTCTGCACCGGAGGCTTTGGCTTCCTTGATCTCGTTCGTGAGGTCGGCGGAGCCGGCGGGATAGCTCTTGCGAAGGGCGAACTCGAAGCCCGCGCTTTGCAGGACCGGGGTGACGCCCGACGTGAACTCGGCGCCGAACTGGTCGGCGATGCTCAGCATCACGATCTTGTTGTTGATCTTGTTCTCGCTCTTGAGCTTGCTCAACACCTCGCCGAGCGCGGCGCCGAAATGGCGCGGCTCGTTGAGGAAGAAGAACAGGGTCGGCATCTGCTTGACGAGATTGGCCGCGTCGTTGGAGTTGGCCGTCACCGCAAGCTGAGGATAGGCGTTGCGCGCGAACACCGGCGCCGTCGCGAGATTGAAACCGGTGCTCCACGGCGGCAGCACGAAATCGACCTTGTCCTGGGTCATCAGACGCTCGACCAGCCGCACCGCGTTCTCGGCATTGCTTGTGTCGTCGTATTCGACGACCTCGATCGGGATTGGTTTGTCGAAGCCCTGGACTTTGAGGCCGCCCTTCTTGTTCACGTCGTCGACCCACAGCTTGTAGCCGCTGAGCGTCGTGATGGCGGCGCCTTGTGCATTCGGGCCCGAAAGCGAGATCGCGTAGCCGATGCGCACGCTCTTCGGCGGATCGGCGGCAAGCGCGGAGCACGCCGTCCCGACGACACCGATCGCCGCGGCCAGGGCCAGTGCCAAGCCGCTCAATTTGCTACTCATCATGTCCCTCCCTCGTGGATTACTGCGGCCGCAATCGTTCCGCATTCAAAACGGATATGGATTGGGCTTGTCCTTGATCGTCACCCATTGCCAGTTCGTGAACTCCTCCCAGTTGGCCGGGCCGCCGATGCGCGTGCCGTTGCCCGACGCGCCGGTGCCGCCGAACGGAATGTGCGGCTCGTCCGCCACCGTCTGGTCGTTGATGTGGAGCAGACCCGTGCGCAGCCGGTTGCCGAGCGCGAGCGCGCGGCCGACCGACTTCGAGAACACGCCGGCGGAAAGGCCGTACTCGTTGCTGTTGGCGAGCTCGACCGCCTCGTCCTCGGTGGCGAAGCTGGTGATCGCCGCGACCGGGCCGAACACCTCCTCGTCGAAGGCGCGCATGCCGGGCTTCACGCCCGAGAGCACGGTCGGCCGGTAGAACGGACCATCGAAGGTGCCGCCAGCGCTGAGCTTCGCTCCGGCCGCGACTGTATCCTTGACGATGCCGTGGATGCGATCGACCTGTGCGCGGCTGATGACCGGCCCGAGCGCAACCTGCCCAGAGGTCGGATCGCCCACCGGCAGGTGCTTCGCCTTGGCGACGAGCTTCTCGGTGAGGGCGTCGGCGATCTTCTCGTGCGCGATGACGAGGCCGGTGGTCATGCAGATCTGCCCCTGGTGAAACCAGGCGCCGAAGGCGATGGCCGACGCGACCGCATCAAGATCGACGTCCTCGAGCACGATCACCGCGTTCTTGCCGCCGAGCTCGAGCTGCACCTTCTTGAGGTGTTTGCCCGCAAGCTCGCCGATGCGGCGCCCGACCGCGCTCGATCCGGTGAACGAGACCATGGCGATGTCGGGATCGGTGCAGATTGCCTCACCGGCCTCGGCGCCGCCGGGCAGGACCTGCAGCACGCCCTTGGGGAGGCCGGCCTCCTCGAACAGTCGCGCGATGATGAAGCCGCCGGTGAGCGCGGTGCGCGGATCGGGCTTGAGCACGACCGCGTTGCCGGTGGCCAGCGCGGGCGCGACCGCGCGGCTCGACAGGATGAGCGGGAAGTTGAACGGCGAGATCACGCCGATCACGCCGCGCGGCACGCGCCGGGCGAGCGAGAGGCGGCCACCGTCACTCGGCAGCATCAGGCCCTGCGGCTCCGTGCACATGGCGGCGGAGCGGTGCAGGATGCTCACCACCATCTGCACCTCGAAGCCGGCCTTGGGCTCGATGCCGCCGGTCTCGCGCATGATCCAGTAGACCAGCTCCCCCTGGTTCTCCTCCATGAGCGCGGCGACCTTGCGCAGGATCGCGGCGCGCTGGTCGTAGGGCGTGGCCGCCCATCCCGGCTGCGCGGCGCGCGCCTCGGCGGCGGCTTGGCGCACGTCCTCGGCGGTGGCATTGCCGACGCGCGTGATCACCGCTCCGGTCGCCGGCTCCAGCACATCGAGCGAGCCGCCAATAGCGGGACGCCACTGCGCGCCGAACAAGCGGCCGCGCCACGTCGACTCGATGAGTATCCTCGGTATCGGCGCGTTCATTCCGCATCCCCTCCCGGCGGCCTCGTTCCGGTTCGTTCTGGCTCGGCGCTATATCTTGGATCCGCTCCCGTCCGCGGCCGACCGGGAATTCGGGCCATCCCGCGTTGCGAGCGACGATACGATCGTATACAGCCCACCGTTGGTGGGCAAGATTGCATGCCCTCATCGGGTGGCAAGAACCGCGTCCGCACAAGCTTGCGTAGGGAGACGCGTCGCTTGCCATCGGCACGGGCGCTCGAGCGTGCGGCAACGGCGCGCGGCGCCGCTCCGCGCTCAGCGACCTTTCGCCACAGATTCGGCGTGTCACAGGCGCTGGAACGCATACGGAAAGTCTTTGCCGTCATACACCCAAGGTGGGAGCCGTATGCGGGAAAACCGCACGTACGGTTCTATGCGGGGGGCGTGCGATGAAACGCACGTCCCTACCGCTACGCAACTGTGATTTTGTCGCAGCGAAATCGCTGATCGATTTGGTCGCGTCAAGGCTGGCGCTTCGCGCCCCCGCGCTGCGCGCGGCTACGGCCTTGACTCGGCCAACTCGATCAGCGCAACGCCTACCGAGCGGTCGTCACGCTGTGCCGACCGCTGGGCGAACGCCGGCAAAAACGACGCAGGCTCGAGAAACGTTCTATGATGTCGCGCCGTTCGGGCGGCATCTGAGGAAAGGGATGATGCTTCGATGAGCGGGCAAAGCAACTTCGCCGGCAACATTGCCTATGACGACCTGCGCGAATGGCTCGCCATGGCCGAACGCCTCGGCGAGGTTCGCACGGTCAAGGGCGCCAATTGCGAGGAGGACATCGGACTAGCGGCCGAGGCGGTGCTGCGCGCCGAGCACGGCCCCTGCGTCATGTTCGAGGACATTCCGGGCTGTCCGAAAGGCTTTCGCCTGCTCATGAACGTGTTCGCCGGCAAGCGGCGCAACATGACGCTCGGCTTTCCCGATCACCTCAGCAAATGGGAACTGAGCGACGCCTACCGCGAGGCCTACCTACAGCAGCAGCGCATCGTGCCGCACGTCATCATCGACGACGGCCCGGTGTTCGAGAACGTCATGACGGGTGGCGACGTCGACGTCACCATATTCCCGGCGCCGAAGTGGCACGAAAAGGACGGCGGCCGCTACATCGGCACGGGCACCTACAGCATCACCCGCGACCCGGAGGAAAACTGGCTCAATGCCGGCGCGTATCGCGCGCAGGTGCATGACAAGAAAACCGTCGGCATCGTGATGGCCGCGGGCCACCACGGACGCATCCATCGCGACAAGTCGTTCAAACGAGGCGAGGCTTTGCCGGTGGCAATGGTGCTCGGCGGCGATCCGATCGCGTTCTTCTTCGGCGGGCTGGAAGCGCCGTATGGCGTATTCGAACTCGATCTTGTCGGCGGCCTGCGCGGGCGGCCGGTCAAGATGGTGCGCGGCAAAGTGACCGGCCTACCCTTTCCCGCCAATGCCGAGATCGTGCTCGAAGGCTACGTGCCGCCCGATCGCACGCATGCGGAAGGCCCGTTCGGCGAATGGACCGGACATTACGCCGGCGGCATGCGGCAAATTCCGGTGCTCGAGATAAAAGCGATCTATTATCGCAATGATCCAATCGTGCTGGGCGTGCCGCCGATGGGCGCGGGGCCGGACGAGATGGCGCGCTACCGCGCCGTGATGCGCTCGGCGACGATCAAGCAGAACATCGCCAATGCCGGCGTTCCCGGCGTGCAGGCGGTGTGGTGCCATGAGGTTGGCGGCGCGCGCATGCTGCACGGCGTGTCGATCGCACAGCGCTATCCCGGCCATGCGGTGCAAGTCGCGCATGTCGCCGCCCAGTGCGGCGCCTCCGCCTACGCGTCGAAATATATCGTGGTGGTCGACGACGACGTGGACGTGACCAATCTCGACCATCTGCTATGGGCCATGCTCACGCGCACCGACCCCAAGGAATCGATTCAGTTCATCACCGGCTCCTGGGATTCGAGCGCCGATCCGGCGCTGCCCCCGGAGCGGCGCGCCGTCGGCAACATGACCCATTCGGTGGCGCTGATCGACGCCTGCAGGCCGTTTCACTGGCGCGACAAGTTTCCGCCGACGAACGTGCCGAGCGCAGAGGTCACGCGCAAGGCGCGCGAAAAATTCGGCTGGCTGCTCGACGGCAACGGCAGGTAGGTCAATTACACTGTCTCATTTGTTGCAACCGATTTGCAAACGGCGCTAGTCTTTCACGCGTCATTAAGCTGCTCGTCGGTTCTGCCGCAGCTTTGAAGACCAGTAACACTGCCTTCCAGGAGCAGACGTCGGGTCGGCTCCATGCGAGCAAGGCTCAAGAGCGGCGCGTCACGCCGCCGTTCACTAGGGAGGAAGATCTCATGACCATTCGCAAGCGCCGCAAGGTTCCGCCGCTCGAGCCGGTCGCCGGCAATGGGCTGCTCGATCGCCGTGCGCTGCTCGGGCGCAGCATCATGTTCGCGGGTGCCATGACGGCCGGCGCCGGTGCCTCGCTCACCGGCGCCGCTGCCGAGCCGCTCAAGGACGATCCGTGGAGCGAGGAGGTTGGAGCGCTCGTGCCGCCGCTCCAGGTGCCGTCGCGGTTCGAAAAGGACGTGCTGCGCACTCTCAGCAACCCCAACCGGGATTTCCGCACCTCGCATGCGCGCACGCCGCACCACCTGCTACGCGGCACGGTCACGCCCAATAGCCTGTTCTTCTCGATCTGCCATACCGCTGTCCCGGACATCGACCCGGTCCAGCACAAACTGGTGATCCACGGACTGGTCAAGCAGCCGATGGTCTATACGCTCGACGCGCTGTCGCGATATCCGATGGTGACCCGCATGGCGTTCGTCGAGTGCAGCGGCAACAGCGCGCCGATGTTCTCGAACCAACCGGTGCAGGCGACCGTCCAGGCGCTGCATGGACTCGTCTCGAATGCCGAATGGACCGGCGTTCTGCTCTCGACCTTGCTCGAGGAGACCGGAATCGATCCCAAGGCCAAATGGCTGCTAGCGGAGGGCGCAGACGCCGGCGCGCTGCATCGCAGCGTGCCGGTCAAGAAGGCATTGGACGACGCCATGATCGCGCTCTACCAGAACGGCGAGCGCATCATGCCCGGTTCGCAGATCCTGCCGGGCGGCAAGATGTGGCGGTTTCACTTCCTCCAAGAGGTCAAATCGTTCATTACGCAGCCCTCATTCGGCCACTCGCTGAAGGGGCCTGGCTATTACGAAATTTCCGGCGTCGCTTATTCCGGCACCGGCCGCATATCGCGGGTCATGGTCTCGGCCGACGGCGGCAAGAGCTGGGCTGAGGCGGCGCTACAGAGCCCGGTGCTTCCCCAGGCCTTCGCCCGCTTCCGCATGCCGTGGCGCTGGGACGGTCAGCCGGTCGTTCTCGTGAGCCGCGCGTGGGATGAAGCCGGCAACGCACAGCCGACGCGCGCGGAGTTTGTCGCCGCCCGCGGCGAGACCCAGGCACCCGTGCGCAACCCGCTTGGGTTTCCCAACCAGCACTACAACAGCACGACGAGCTGGGCGATCGACAGCAGCGGGGAGATCAAGCATGTCTACGCGTAAGCTCCTGCTCGCGATTGCGTTCGCCTGCGCCGCGCCCGCTGCGGTCGCCGAAACACCCGGCCTGGGCAAGCCGATCTCCGAGGCCGACATCAAGGCGTGGGACATCGCCATTCTTCCCGACGGCACCGGTCTGCCGGCCGGCGGCGGGACGGCCATGCAGGGCGCCCCGATCTACGCGCAGAAGTGCGCCATATGTCACGGCGACAACGGGGTTAATCCGCGGCCGGGTTATGTGCCGATGGTCAGCCCTCCCAAGTTCGATCGTATCGACGCGCCCAAGACCGTCACCTACTACGAGCACGCGACGACCCTGTTCGACATCATCCGTCGCGCCATGCCGTATCAGACGCCGCGAACGCTCACCGCCGACGAAGTCTACGCGCTGTGCGCCTATATCCTCGCGCTCAACAAGATCATCGGCGAGAACGACACGATGAACGCGCAGACGCTGCCGAAAGTGAAGATGCCGAATGCCGGCAACTTCATCGTCGCCTATCCGGACAGGATATAGCGGAGTGTCCGATTAGATTGCGGCAATCCCGCCAGTGAACTCTGCTCTTTCCCGCGAAAGCGGGAATCCAGGAGCAACTGGGTCGCCCGCTCTCGCGGGGACGAGCGACCGGCGGCACGCTGCGCCCTCTTCATTCCCTTCCTCGGCAATGTCATAAGCTCCGGCCGCAAAGTGCGTCCGCCTCTGAGCAAACACGAGGAGCTGTGAATGGAGCTTGGATTGAAAGGAAAGGTGGCGCTCGTGACCGGTTCGAGCCGCGGCATCGGCCGCGGCATCGCCTTGGCTTTTGCCGATGAGGGCTGCGATCTCCTGCTCACCGGCCGCGACGCGCAAGCGCTGCAAGAGGTGGCAACGTCGATCCGCGGCAAGGGACGAAAAGCCGCGGTCTGCGTGCTCGATCTGCGCGAGCCCAGCGCAGCCGAGACGCTGGTCGAGGCGGTGCAGCGCGAACTCGGCGGCCTCGACATCCTCGTCAACAATGCCGGCGCGACCAAGCGGGGCGACTTCTTCGAACTGACCGACGCCGATTGGGCAGACGGCTATGCGCTGAAATTCTTCGCGCATGTGCGACTCGCGCGCGCGGCTTGGCCGCTGTTAAAGGAGCGCCGCGGGGCGCTGGTCGCGATCGCCGGCACCAGCGGACGCAAGCCGGAAAAGCGTTTCACCATCGGCAGCTCGGTCAATGCCGCCGTTGCCGCCTTCACCAAGTGCTTGGCCGACCTCGGCAAGGAGGACGGCGTGCGGGTCAACTGCATCCATCCCTCCCTGGTCGAGACCGAGCGGCAGTGG
>WNFV01021942.1_pt1 | contig 18386 bp, 15 predicted proteins | sample 5400101 | NCBI WGS metagenome assembly WNFV01 (sample SAMN13153361, study PRJNA577476) | soil metagenome | isolation source: 115 cm soil or saprolite under grassland replicate 1 | place: USA:California | collected 2016-06-15
CCTCCGGCCACCATGTAGGCGTCGCCGACCGTCTTGATCTTCTCCAGACCCTGGCGTTCGGCGAGCTGGTCGAACGTCGTGAACAGATCGTTCAGGATCGCCACCACCTGCTTCGGGGCGATGCGCTGGCTGCGCCGTGTGAAGTCCACCAGGTCGGCGAACAGCACGGTGACGTCGGGGAAGCCGTCGGCGATCACGTCCTCGCGTTGCTTGAGCCGGGCGGCAATCGGCGCGGGCAGGACGTTGAGCAGCAGCCGCTCGGATCGCTGCTGTTCCGCCGCGAGCGCGCGGCGGCTGCGCACCGCCTCCCCGAGCAGCAGCACGGCCGCCAGCAGCGCCAGGTCCGGCACGATGTCGCGGAGCGCCTGGGAGAGAAAGTCCCGCTGGAACAGCGAGAACCAGATGAGCGGGGTGCTGCCGACCCAGACGGCGACCAGCAGCGCCCAGACGCGGTGGCCGGAGGCCCAGGCGGTGGCGAGCGCCACCGACAGCGGCACCGCGGCGAACAGGCCCGGGTTGTCCTGGATGTTGTAGATCTGGAGCGTCGCCACCGAGGCCAGCAGCACCGCCACCGGCCAGCGCCGCCGGAACAGCGCCAGGGCGGCGATCGTCAACCCCAGCCCGTAGCTGAGCGCGTTGGGCGGCCTGCCCTGCTCCGGCGCCACGGCGATCGCGATCGTGACCGCGACCGCCAGCGCCACGGCCAGGCCGGCGTCGACCACCCGCGCGGGATGCCGCCGCAGCCTCCACCGCAAGGACGTCACCTCCATGGCCCATGGTTGTACACGGCCGGGGATCACGGTGCCGCCGTGGACCTCCACCGCGTCACGGCCGCCGTGGCCTGCGGCCCGTCCGTGCGGGTTCAAGCATCCGCGTCCTCGGCGACGCGGAGGACCAGCTTGCCCGGCCGGTGGCTGCCGAGGCTGCGCTGGAACGCCTCGCGGGCGTCGGCAAGGGCGAAGACCTCGCCGACGAGTGGCCGCAGCTCGCCGCCGTCGATCAGCCTGGCGAGCTCGACGAGCTGCTCGCGGTTGGGCTCGACCACGAAGTAGCGGGCGGTGATCCCGCGCCCATCCGCGGCCTGCCGCGGGGGCTCGGCCGCGACCGACACCAGCCTGCCGCCCGGCCGCAGCAGCGCCGGCGACCCCGCCAGCCGGTCGCCGCCGGCGGTGTCGAAGACCAGGTCGACCTCGCCGACGGCGTCCTCCAGCCGCGTCCAGGGGGGCTCGACGACCAGGTCGGCGCCGAGCGCGCGGGCGGTCTGGGCGCTGCCGGCCGAGGTGGTGGCGATGACGTGGGCGCCGCGCCAGCGGGCGAGCTGGACGGCGAAGCTGCCGACGCCGCCGGCCGCGCCGTGGATGAGCACCCGCTGCCCCGCGGCCAGCTCGCCGTGGTCGAACAGCCCCTGCCAGGCGCTGAGCCCGGCCAGCGGGACGGCGGCGCTGTCCAGGTGACCGAGGGTCCGCGGCTTGGGTGCCAGCAGCGCCGCCGGCACCACCGTGTAGTCGGCGGCGGCGCCGTCGCGGTCGAAGCCGGCGAGCGCGTAGACGGGCGCGCCGACGGCGGGACCGTCGGTGCCGGGGCCGAGGGCGGCGACCACCCCGGAGAACTCGTACGAGGGGGTCGCGGGGAGCCGGTCGGCGGGCCAGTCGAGCTCGTCGCGGGTGATCGCGGCCGCGTGGACGCGGACCAGCGCCTCGCCGGCGCCCGGCTGTGGGGTGGGGAGCTGCTCGGCGACCAGCCGGGCGGGGTCGCCGGGCGCGTGCAGCCGGATGGCCCGCATCACCGGGTCGATGCCCGGAACCTCCCGTCCAACCACGCAGATCCCCTCCATCTGGCGCCGACGAGCCTCGCCGGCGGTGCGTCGAGGAGCGTAGCCGCGGAGCCGGGATCAGCGCGAGAGCCAATCGGGAGCGAGCCCACCAGGCCAATCCGACGGCGCTGGCGGTGGGCGTGCCGCTCAGTCCTCGCCGATGTCCTCGTTCCAGATCTCGGGATGCTCCCTGATGAACCGGTCCATGAGCTCCACGCACTCGGGCGAGTCGACCACGGTGACCTCCACGCCGGCCGCCGTGAGCCAGTCGACCCCGCCGGTGAAGTGCCGGTTCTCGCCGACGAGGACGCGGGGGATGCGGAACTGCCGGATCAGGCCGCTGCAGTACCAGCAGGGGGCCAGGGTCGTCACCATGGTGGTGCCGCGGTAGCTCTGCTGGCGGCCGGCCTTGCGGAAGGCGTCGGTCTCCCCGTGGATCGAGGGATCGTCCTCCTGCACCCTGCGGTTGCGTCCCCGTCCCAGGAGCCGCCCATCGGCCGCGAACAGGGCCCCGCCCACCGGCACGCCGCCCTCGGCGAGCCCGATCCTGGCTTCCTCGATGGCAACCGCCAGCATCCGCTCGACCGCCGCCGCTTCCTCCGCCATCAGCCGCCTCCTCTCACACCTCCAGGGCGAGCCTGCCGACGGCGTTCGCCCCGAGGATCTGCTCCTTCTCCCCGGTGGAGAGCACCGGCAGGCCCATGACCAGCTCGACCGTCCGGCCGAGGTCGTACCAGGGGAAGTCGGTGCCAAGCATGACCCGCTCGGGGCCGATCTCCCTGATCATCCGGGCCAGGTCCTCGTCGGTGGGAGCGTTCGGCGCGCCGGTCCACTCGACGATCTCGCAAAGGTCGAACAGCACCTCCGGGAACGCCAGGGCCAGCGCCACCGTCTGGCGCCAGCTTCCCCCACCCAGATGGGCGAGGACCACCACCAGCCGAGGATGCTCCTGGAGCACGCCGGCGAACGCGCCGGGCTCGGCGAACGGCTCCCCGCCCGGTGCCGACCCGGTGTGGGACAGGACCACCAGCCCCAGCTCCTCGCAGGCGTCGTAGACGGGGCGCATGCGCGGGTCGTTGGGCTCGAAGCGCTGCGCCACCGGGTGCAGCTTGACGCCGCGGGCGCCCCGGTCGGCCATCTCCCGCAGATGCTCGACGTTCTGCCTGGGCGACAGGGCCCACGGGTCCACGCCGACATAGGGGGTGAGCTGCCGGACCGGGGCGAGGGCGTCGACCAGCCAGCGGTTGGCGGCGCGGAACCGCTCGGCCATGGTCGCCTCGATCTCGGCGGCGGCCTTGGCCCGGTCGTCGCCGTGGAGGTCCTCCGGCAGCATCGCCAGCGCCTCCTCCCGGAACAGGTCCACGCTCAGCAGGTTCACGGCGATGCCGTGGCTGAACCCGGCCTCCTCCATGGCCGCGAGCGCGTCGCCGACGGTCCCGCTGAAGCGGCTGAACGTCACCCCGTCCTTGTCGCCGTACTCCCAGATCTCGTAGCCGGCCTTCCACCAGTCGCCCGACGCCGCCGACGGGTACAGGTGCATGTGGACGTCCACCCTGACCGGGCCGCTCATCTCCGCTCCCTCCACCATGGCTGGTCGCAGATGCGGCCGAGGGACTCCACCACGATGTGGGCGGCCAGGTAGGACGTCAGCCCCGTGCGGACGTCCAGCAGCGGGTTGACCTCGACGAGGTCCAGGCCGATCACCCGGGTCCGCTCGGCCACGGCGAGCATGGCGTCGCGCAGCTCGGCGTAGCTCATGCCGTCCGGCTCCGCCGAGACGCAGCCGGGGATCAGGGACATGTCCAGGACGTCGATGTCGACGCTGACGTAGCTGGTGAACTCGAGCCCGTGGACGAACGGCATGTAGTCGATGTGGGCGTCGAAGTGGACGACGTGGAAGGGCTCCTCGCCCTCGAACGCCCGCACCACCGGGTAGGTGATGGCGTGGTCGCCTCCCAGCGCCACCGGCATGGCGCCGCGCTCGATCACCCCGCGGGTCAGCGCGGTGATGTTGGCGAAGGTGTCGACCACGTTGGTGGGCAGCACGTCGGCGTCCCCCACGTCGGCGATCCGCCCCTCCACCATCTCCCGCTCGAGGAACCGCCGGCGGGCCCGCGGGTCGTAGTAGCCGCGCCCGTCGGTGACGAAGCGGAGCGAGTGCTCCCGGATCGAGCGGGCGCCGAACCGGGATCCCGGCATGAACGGCGAGCCTTCGTCGGTCGGTGCGCCGAGGACCGCGATGTCGGCGTCGAGGCTGTCCAGGTCGGTGCAGATCGCCGACCCGAGGAACGAGGGGATCCCCACGAACGGGAAGCCCACCCGGCCGCCGCCCTCACCCTGTGGCATGCTCTGACTCCTCATGGCAGACGAGTTCGTGCTGGTGCCGGCCCGCCAGGCCCGCGCGGTCCAGGTGCCGTCCGGCGGGCGGTTCCGGGTGGTCGACGTCGAGGGTGGTCAGGTCGTGGACCTGTTCGCGTTCGTCGCCGGCGACGTCGGGGAGTACGCCAGCGCCGAGCACACCAGGATCTGGGTGAACCGGCTGTTCCCGCGGGTGGGCGAGGCCTTCGTCACCAACCGGCGCCGCCCGATCCTCTGGTTCGAGCAGGACGACTCCCCCGGCGTCCACGACATGCTGTGCGCGGCCTGCGACCCCACGCGCTACCGCCTCCTCGGCGTGGACGGGTGGCACCCGTCGTGCCAGGAGAACCTCCAACGCGTCATGGCCGGGCTCGGTCACGACCGGATCGAGGTACCGCAGCCGATCAACCTGTTCATGGCGGTGCGGGTCGAGCCGGACGGCTCCTTCACGTGGAGCCCGGCGCCCACCACGGCCGGGGACGGCGTCGTGCTGCGCGCCGAGCTCGACTGCGTCGTGGTGGCGTCCGCGTGCCCGCAGGACCGCAACGAGATCAACCACTACCGGCCAACGCCCATCGGCATCCAGCTCCTCGGCTCCCGGCCCAGCTAGCTCCCCGCGACCACCATCGCCTTGACGCAGACCTTGTCGCGGCTGGCCTTGATGGCCTGCTCGGTCTGTTCCACCCCGAACGTGTGGGTCACCAGGTCCTCGAACGGGTACACCTCCGAGTACCGCGACAGGAACGCCAGCGACGTGCCGAGCTGCGCGTTCGGGTAGGCGTAGGACCCGAGGATGTCGACGTCGAGGTTCACGATCTGCTGCGGGTTGAGGGCCATCGTGCCGTTGTCGGTGAAGTGACCGAACTCGACGACCCGGCCACCCCTGCGGACAAGGTGCAGGGACTCGGCGAAGGCGGCCGGCAGCCCCACCACCTCGACCACCACGTCGGCCCCGAGGCCGCGCGTCAGGGAGCGCACCGCGCCGGCCCGGTCCTCCACCTCCGGCAGCTCCGCCAGCGACAGCACCTCGTCGAAGCCGAACCGCCGCGCCATCTCCAGGCGCATCGGGATGCGGTCGATGCCGACGACCGGGCTGGCCCCCATGGCGCGGGCCGCGGCGCCGGTCATGATCCCGATGGGCCCGAGGCCCTGCACCACCACCGACTTCCCCAGGCCGACGCCCTCCCCCGCCCACGGCAGCCCGGGCGCGAACGCCCGCTCCAGCGCCCGCGTGCCGCAGGCGATCGGGTCGGCCAGCGCCGCCATCTTCAACGACACGTTCGCGGGCAGCTTGAACAGCCACGTCTGCGGGAGCAGGTACAGCAGCTCGCTGTAGCCGCCGCGGACGTGCGGCGCCTCGGCGGCCCCCAGCGTGATCCCGTAGATGTTCACGGCCTCGCACAGGTTCTGGCGCTGCGGGACAAATCTACAAAACCAGCAGGTCCCGCACGCCAGGGTGGTGCCGACCGCGACCGCGTCGCCGGGGCGGAGCTCCCGGCCGTACACGTCGCGCGCCGGGAAGTCCGGGCCCCAGCCCTCGAGCACGCCGGAGAACTCGTGCCCCATCACCAGCGGCATGGGAACGGCAAGGTGCCCGCTGTACATGTGCGGGTCGGTCCCGCACACGCCGCAGTGGGTGGGGCGCAGGAGGGCGCCGTCGCGCGGCGGTCCCGACTCCGGGAAGCTGGCGATCTCCAGCGTGCCCGGAGCGGTCAGCACCGCCGCGCGGATCATGCCCGGCGAGCAGGCGGTCGCCTACGAGCCGGCCACCGGTGGCGCCGCCAGATCCTGCTGCGCCGGGGCCGCCGCCCGGCCCCGCATCCCGACCAGGTAGACGCCCGCGGCGACCACGATGCCGACCAGCCAGGACAGGTCGGCGCCGTCGAGGAGGTTCTTGGAGACGAACCCCTGGAGCGGCGTCACCAGGCCGAACTCGAACAGCCAGCCGGCGACCAGCCCGACGACGAAGGCCCCGATCCCGACCCAGTTGACGTCCCCGTAGCGGCTCTGCTCGGGCTCCGCGTAGAGCTCGTCGATGTCGATCCGCTGCCGCTTGAGCAGGTAGAAGTCGGCCAGGACCACGCCCGCCCATGGCGACATCCACAGGATCAGCCCGACCATCCAGTTGTCGAAGGTCTGGGCGAACGAGGGCGCGCGCAGGAAGTAGAGGGTCACCGCGTAGCCGACGGCGCCGGCCAGCAGCCCCAGCGCGAACCGGGAGGCGCGGATGCCGGCGCTGGCCGCCGCCAGCGCCGAGGAGTAGACGTTGAGGATGTTGGTGGCCACCGGCCCGTGCAGCACCATCAGCATGACCAGCACCGCGACGACGCCCCCGAACACCGACGTCACCAGCCTCGCCGGGTCGGTGGACTGGCTGACGCTGGCGATGGACGCGCCCAGGACCGCCAGCCACACGGTGGGGACGAACATGCCGACGTAGCTGTACCAGAACACCGTCTTGGAGGAGACCCGCCTGGGCACGAAGCGCGAGTAGTCCGACGCCCACGTCACCCAGGAGATCCCCCAGCCCACGCCGATGGCGGTGACGAGCCCGGTGATGGAGGAGAAGTGCGCGGCCCCGGTCAGCTTGGTCGTCAGGCCCCAGTCGACGACGCCGTCGCGGGACCAGGCCAGGAAGCTCATCAGCACCATGATCGCCGCCGTGACGGGGACGGTGTACTTCTCGAAGGTCCGGATCAGGTAGAAGCCGTACACCCCGATCCCGACCTGGATGACCATGATGACGGTCACGACCAGGAACTTGACCGCGAAGGTGTCCTCGACGCCGAAGTGGCCGAGGATCGCCACGGCCAGGACCACCGGGAAGTAGGTGTTGACCCCGATCCAGCCCATGGTCATGAGGAACTGCATCCACGACGACAGGTAGCCGCCCCGCCGGCCGAACGCCGAGCGGGACAGGACCATCTGGTTCACGCCCGTCTTGTGGCCCATCACGGTCATGGCCGCGAAGATCGCGCAGCCGACGAGGTTGCCGAGGACCACGATCAGGATCGTCTCGACGAGACCGAGGCCGAGCACGATCCCGAGCGCGCCCAGGATCCAGTTGATGGGGGCGATGTTGGCACCGGCCCAGATCCACATCTGCTGGATGCCGGTGGAGTCCTTGTCCTGCTCGGGGATCGGCTCGATGCTGTGTGCGTCGAGCCGCACCTCCGAGGTGCTCGCTGCTGCCATGTCCGCCTCCTCCCGCTCTTGGTGTGCAATCCTCCACCAATGTTTGGGGGAGGTTTTGTCAACTGTTGTGGGTATCGGGGCACGGGTCGGCGAGGCCGAGCGGGCGCGGCGGGGGGTCGGCGCTGTCGAGCTCCAGGAGGTCGTGGGGGTTGCGGCTGATCATGGTGACGACGTCCTGCTCGCTCACGCCCTTCTCGAACACGGTCTGGGCGAAGACGCGCAGGGCTTCCGAGGGCATCGGGTTGTGGCGCTGCCCGGTGTCGGACACCAGCAGGCAACGCGACGCGCCGACCCGCCCGATCGCCGCGACGATCTTCTCGGGGGCGGCGTACTGCCAGGCGGGCGAGATGGTGCAGTAGCCGAACTCGGGCATGGCGCCGAGGCGGGCGACCTCCTCGACGGTGTCGAGGTCGAGGTTGGGGACCTTGAAGAACGGGTGGGTGACGACGATCTTCTCGACCCCGACGTCGCGTGCCTCCCTGACCAGCGCGACGATCTCGGCGGGCGACAGATGGCAGGTGCCGAGGATCGCCCGGTGCTCGGCGACCAGGGCGAGGACCTCCTTGACCGTGGGCGTGAGCCGGCCGTCGGCGTCGGTGACCCAGATGCCGTCGGCCTGCCGGCGGCCGCCCTGCTGCACGTCGTAGCCGCCGGTGCCGCCGTGGACCTGCGCGTGGTAGCCGGCGTCGACGGTCGGCATCCACACCTCCTTGCCGCCGAGCCGCAGCGCCGCCTCGACGGCGGCGGGATTGATGCCGCCCACATAGGAGTTGAGCACCACCCCACCGAACACGCGGATGCCGGGCACCATCCGCTGGACCAGGTAGGCGCGGGACACGGTGCTCTCGTGGTGGCACTTGAGCACCAGCGCCTTCATGCCGGCGTCGCGTGCGGCCAGAGCGATGTCGATGTCGTCGGCGAGCCGCGGGAACAGGTCGGGGTAGGGATGGCAGTGCAGGTCGACGGCGTCGTCCAGGCCGATCAGCGGTCCGCCGTACGGGTTGGTGGTCATGGTCGGGTCCCTCCTACGATCCGCCGGTAGGCCTCCGGGTCGGTGGCGCCCTCGGTGCACAGCAGCAGGACGCGGGCCTGCGCCCCGAGGCCGAGGACGCGCCGCAGCCTGCCGGCCTCGCGCCCGCCGGTCGCCTCGGCGAGGCCGGCCAGGGACGCCGCGCCGGTCTCGCCGGCGACGATGCCGGCCGCGGCGAGGTCGCGCATCGCCTGGCGCGCGCGCCCGTCGGCGACCGCCACCACGGCGTCGAGGCCGGCGTGCAGGAACGGCCAGGCAACCAGCGACGGCGTGCCGCAGTTCAGCCCGGCCATGATCGAGTCGTGCGGGCCGGGGACGGTGACGATCCGGCCGGCCCGCAGCGAGCGCAGCACGCAGGCGGCCGCGAGCGGCTCGACGCCGAGGAGGCGCGGCGGCCGCCGGAGGGGTCCGGGGAACCCCATAGGGGTGCCCCGGTGGATCAGGCGCCCTCGGTGGCGCCAGTGGCGCACCGCGGCGGCCGCGAGCCCACCCACCCCGACCGGGACCACGACCACGTCCGGCCCCTCCTCGCCACGGGCGGCGAGCTGGTCGTCGACCTCCCAGAAGATGGTGGCGTAGCCGTCGACGACCCAGGCCGGGACCTGCTCGTACCCGGGCCAGCCGACGTCCTGGATCGCCAGGCAGCGGTCATCGGCCATGGCCGCGGCGGCGGCGACCGCGCGGTCGTAGTCGCCGTCGACGACCGTGACCCCGGCGCCCTCACCCTCGATGGCGGCGATCCGCGCGGCCGTGGTCCCCCGTGGCACGTAGACGTCGGCGTCCAGGCCGAGCAGGGCGGCCATGCGGGCGACCGCCCGGCCGTGGTTGCCGTCGGTGGCGGTGGCCAGGGTCAGCGGCCGCAGCGGCGCCAGCGTCCGGCGCAGCTCCTCGACGTCCGCCCACGGCTCCGGGTCCCTGCCGAGCCGTGCGATTAGCGCCCGGTAGGCGGCCCAGCTCGCACCGAGCATCTTGAACGCGGGCAGCCCCAGCCGGGAGGACTCGTCCTTGACCCACACCCGGCCGACGCCGTTGGCCCTGGCGAGGGCGGGCGCGTCCCGAAGCGGCGTGACCGCGTAGCCCGGCAGGCGCCGGTGCAGGCCGAGCGGCGCCCGGGGCGGCTCGGTCGCGGCGGCCGCGCGCGCCGCCCGGTTGAGGAAGACCTCCCCGGCGGTGCGCCCGGGCGCGGCGCTCACCGGGCGTCTTCGCCTTCGGCGTCGATGGCGGCGAGCAGGCGCTCGGGGGTGATCGGGAGCTGCGTGACCCGCACGCCGGTGGCCGCCGCCACCGCGTTGGCGATGGTCGCCGCCGGGTTGCCGATGGTCGGCTCGCCGATCCCTCTGGCCCCGAACGGGCCCTTGCCCTCGCCGCTCTCGACGATGATCGCGCGCACGTCGGGCAGGTCGGCCGAGGTGGGCACGAGGTAGCTGGCGAGCAGGGTGGAGGCGGTCTGGCCGTCCTGCACGACGACCTCCTCGCCGAGGGCGTAGCCGAGGCCCTGGTAGGCGCCGCCCTGGATCTGCCCCTCCACCCGCAGCGGGTTGATCGCCCGCCCGACGTCGTGGGCGGCGGCGTAGGCGAGCACCCGCACCTCCCCGGTCTCGGTGTCGACCTCGACGTCGGCGGCGTGCGCCCCGAAGGTGTAGTCGGGGAAGCTCGCGCCCTGGCCGCTGGCCGGGTCGAAGGTGCCGGTCTCGGCGCGCCAGGTGCCCAGGTGCGAGGTGGGCACGCCGCGGCGCTGGCACGCCGCGGCCAGCTCGGCGAGGTGGACGCCGCGGCCGTTGCCGCGTTCCCGCACCATCCCGTCCTCGAAGGCGAGGTCGCCGGGGTCGGCGTCCAGCAGCTCGGCGGCGACCGGCAGGAGCCCGGCCCGCAGCGCCCGGGCCGCGGCGAGCACCGCGTTGCCGGACATGTAGAGCTGGCGGGTGGCGAAGGTCCCGCCCGCCGGCGGGGTGAGCTGGGAGTCGCCGATGTGGACGCCGATCTCCCCCAACGGGACGCCGAGCACCTCGGAGGCGATCTCCGCCAGCGAGGCCGCCTGGCCGCCGCCGAGGTCGGTGACGCCGCTGCGCAGCAGCAGGCTGCCATCCGCCTCCAGGCTGATCCAGCAGGCGGCGCGGTCCCGGAACCAGACGGTGCGGCCGTAGGGCTGCATGTTGACGGCGAAGCCGCGGCCGACACGCCGGCCCGGGCCGCTCGGGCGTGCCGGCTCGCCGAGCGCCGCCAGCGCCCGTCGTAGGCACTCGGCGGCGGCCACGGCGGTGTCGAGCCGCTCGCCGGTCGGGATCGTGTCGCCCTTGGCGAGGAAGTTGCGCTCGCGCACCGCCCGTGGGTCCAGGCCCAGCCGCGCCGCCACCCGGTCCATCTGCTGCTCGTACCCGAAGGTGACCTGCATCGCGCCGAACCCGCGGAAGGCGCTGGTGGGGACGTTGTTGGTGAACACCGCGCGGGCCCGGTGGCGCACGTTGGGCACGCGGTACGGTCCCGACGCGGTCACGCACGCGGCGAACAGCACCCGCGGGCTGAGGTAGGGGTAGGCGCCGGCGTCGCCGACGACGTCGACGTCCTGGGCGACGACGGTGCCGTCGCGCCGGACGCCGGTGCGGTAGCGCATGACGAACGGGTGGCGCTTGGTGCTGGCCATGATCGAGTCCTGGCGCTCCCATACCATCCTGACCGGCCGGCGGGTGCGCCAGACCAGCAGGGCGAGGTAGGGCTCGACGGTCATGTCCTCCTTGCCGCCGAACCCGCCGCCCATGTAGGTGCCGATCACCCGGACCTTGCTCTCGGGCAGCGCGAGGATGGCGGCGATGGTGGCGGCGTGCTCGACCACCTGGGTGGCGACGCGCAGGGTGACGACCCCGGAGGTGTCGATCCAGCCGACGCCGGCCTCCGGCTCGAGGTAGGCGTGCTCCACCCGCTGGGTGCGGTACTCGCCCTCGACCACCAGGTCGGCCGCTGCCAGCCCGGCCTCCACGTCGCCGCGGGCGATCGTCCAGCTCACCAGGACGTTGCCCTCGTCGTGGACCAGCGGCGCGCCCGGCTCCAGGGCACGCTCGGCGTCGAAGACGCCCGCCAGGTCCTCGTACTCGACGTCGACCAGCTCGGCGGCCTCGGCGGCGACCTGCGGGGTGACGGCGGCGACCAGGGCGATCGGCTCGCCCTGGTAGCGGACGCGGTCGGCGGCGAGCACCGGCATGGCGACGGCCAGCTCACCGAGCCCGCCGGTGGCGCGCTCGACCACCTGGTTGGACGGCACGTCGGCGGCCGTGAGCACCGCCACCACGCCCGGCAGCGCCCGCGCGGCCGACACGTCCATGGCGGCGATCCTGGCGCACGGCACCTCGGCCCGCACGACCCTGCCGTGGAGCATGCCGGGGAGCTGCCAGTCGGCCGCGTACAGCAGCGACCCCTCGACCTTGTCGACGAAGTCGTGGTGCGCCGGGCGCTGCCCGACGACCCGGAACGCCTGCTGGCGTGCTGGGGCCTCGGTGTCAGCCATGGCCGCCGGTCTCCTCCGCCGCCTGCGCGGCGTGCTCCTGGACCGCGTCCAGGATCTTGCTGTAGCCGGTGCAGCGGCACAGGTTGCCGGTCAGCTCCCGGCGGATCCGCTCGCGGCTGGGCCGCGGGTCGCGCTGCAGCAGCGCCCACGCGGTGAGCAGCATGCCGGGCGTGCAGAAGCCGCACTGCGCGGCGCCGTGGCGGAGGAAGCACGCCTGCAGGGGGTGGAGGCCGCCGCCACCGCCGCCCGGGGCGAGGCCGCGCACGGTCACCAGCGAGCAGCCGTCGGCCTGCACCGCCAGCAGCAGGCAGCCGCTGACCGGCTCGCCGTCGAGCAGGACCGTGCAGGTCCCGCACACCCCCTCGCCGCAGCCGTAGCGGACCTCGTGGTGGCCGAGGTCGTCCCGGAGCACGTCCAGGAGGCTGTCGTGCGGGAACACCCACGCCTCCCGCTGCTCGCCGTTGACGGTGAAGACGACGCGCTGCCTGCCGGGGTCGCTCATCGGGCCGGCCTCCCGTCGTCGCGCGCCCGCGCCGACGCCTCGGCGAGCGCCCGCCGGCCGAGGACCGCGGCCATGCGCCGCCGGTAGGTGCCGGAGGCGTGCACGTCGTCGTCGGGGTCGAGCATGGCGGCGGCCGCGTCCGCCACCCGCGCGAGCCGCTCCCCCGCCGGCGGCGCACCGAGCAGGTCCGCGAGCACCTCCGCCGGGACCGGCCAGGGACGCTCGGCGACGCCGCCGATCGCGAACGAGGCGGCCGCGACCGTGCCGTCGGCGTCCAGCTCGACCAGGGCCGCCACCCCGACCACCATCCAGTCGCCGCTGCGGCGGCACAGCTCCAGGAACGACCAGCCGCTGCGCGGCCCGAGGGTGGGCACGCGCACCTCGGCGACGACCTCGTCGGGCGCGAGCGTGGTGGTCAGGTACGACACCAGCAGGTCGCCGACCGGCACGTCGCGGGCGCCGTCCGGCCCCTGCACGGTGACCTCCGCGCCCAGCGCGACCGCCACGCAGGGCAGCTCGCCGGCCGGGTCGGCGTGGGCGAGGCTGCCGCCGATGGTGCCGCGCGTACGGGTGCGGACGTTGCCCACGCATGCCGCCGCCGCCGCCAGGATCGGGCAGCGCCGCCGCACCACCTCGGCGGCTTCGATGGCGCGGTGCCGGGTGAGCGCGGGCAGGCGCAGGTACCCGCCGTGGTCCTGGATCGGGCCGGCGCCGACCGGGTTGATGTCGATCAGCCACGCCGGCCGGGCCAGTCGCAGGTTCAGCATCGGGACCAGGCTCTGGCCGCCGGCGATGACCTTGGCGTCCTCGCCCCGCTCGCGCAGCGCCCGCGCGGCCTCCTCGAAGGAGGTCACGCGCTCGTACCGGAAGGGGGCCGCGACCATCGGTCACCCGGCCTGGCGCGCCGCCCTGATGGGGCGGTTGAGCGCGTCCACGTACGGCGTCACCACCCCGACCCGCCGCGCGCCGCTGGCCGCGATCGCCTGCCTGACGGCGGCGATCACGCTGACGGTCGGCACCCCGGACAGCTCGCTGATGCGCGCGCACAGCTCGGCGTCGTAGCGGTTGCCTCGCAGCGCGCCGGCGCTGGTGCAGCCGAAGACGACGAGGTCGGGACGGGCGGTGGCCAGGTCGCGCGCGGCCGGGAGCGCGTGCTCGTCCAGCATGCGGCGCTCGCCCTCGGGGGTGGTGTCCTCCAGGTACATGCGAGCGGTGTGCAGCGTGGCGCCGGGCGGCAGCGCACCCCAGACGTCGGGTTCCATCACGGTGTTGGAGGACGGGACCAGCAGCCCGACCCGCCGCCCGCTCCCGGTCGTCCCCATGCTCGGCTCCTCAGTTCCCGTCCAGCTCCCGCAGGAGCTCCAGGTCGGTCGCCGCCGGCGGCTCCAGCTCCCGCACCTCCGGGTGGACGAGCAGCTCGAAGCCGGTGTGGGCGTGGACGTCCTCCACGGTGACGCCGGGCTGCAGGCCGCGCAAGCGCATCTGCCTGCTGTGTGGCTCGAAGTCGAGCAGGGCCAGGTCGGTGACGACCAGGCTCGGCCCCCGCGAGATCAGCCCGGCCTTCTCGCGGGCGTCGCCGCCGCCGAGGTGGCCGGGGCTGGTCACGAAGTCGACCCGCTCGACGAAGCGGCGCGGTTCGTGGGGAGTGACCACCAGCACCTCGGTGCAGAGCGAGGCGATGTCGTTGGCCCCGCCCGTGCCGGGCAGGCGGACGCGCGGCCGCCCGACCGGGCCGATGACGCTGGTGTTGATGTTGCCGTGCATGTCGATCTGGGCGGCCCCGAGGAAGCCGTAGTGGAGGAAGCCGCGCTGCGCCAGCAGGAAGACGTCGGTGATGGCCGTGAGCATGGTGGCGTGGTGCGCGGCCCGCATCTCGTTGGTGGAGATCGGCAGCCTGCCCGCCAGCATCCGCGGGCCGATGATGCCGCCCTCCAGCACGATGGTGAGGTCGGGCGCGTGGCGGCGCTTGGCCAGCACCGCCGCGAGCAGGGGCACGCCGACTCCGGCGAACACCGCACGGTGGTCCCGCAGCAGGCGGCTGGCCGAGACCGTCATCAGCTCCTGCGGCGTCCAGCTCACCGCGCGATCAGCTCCGCGGCGCGCGCCCGCTGGCCCTCCAGCCGCGAGCTGCCGAAGCTGGCCAGGAACGCGGCGAAGTCGGGATGCCGGTGGACGTGGCGGTCCAGGTAGGCGGAGACCGCGGCGAGGCCGTCGCGCCTGATCGCGGCCACGTACTCGTCGAAGTGCGCGAAGTCCGCCTCGTAGCGGCCGTAGCACTCGTGCGGGAAGGCCCCCATCGGCGCCTCGACCACCGCGTCCACCAGGAAATGCGGCAGCACGGTCGCGTCGGGCCGCGCGGCGATGCGCTCGGCGTCGACCAGCTCCTCGGTGCTCACGATCACGGTGCGGGCCGCCGCCGCCATGTCCGCGTCCATGTGGGTGTAGCCGTCGATCTGGGCGTTGCCGAAGCGGTCGGCGCGGTGCACGTGCACCAGGGCGACGTCCGGGTTCAGCGCCGGGACCAGCAGCACCTTCTCCCCGGTGAAGGGGCAGGTGAGCTCGTGGGTGTCGACGAGCTCGACGAGGTCGGAGCCGAGCATCGTGAAGGTGGGCAGGAACGGGACGCCCATGGCGCCGGCCTTGTAGCGCAGCCCGAGGGCCAGGTGGCTCCACTCCTCGTAGGTCGCCCGGCCACCCTCCACCAGCTCGCGCACGACCCGCGAGATGCCCCACGGCAGGCCGATCCCGACCCAGCTCGTCACGATCCCACCGGCCAGGCCGCCGACCAGGAACAGCTCCGCCTCGTAGCAGGACAGCGGACGGGAGAGGGTGAGGCCGGCGCGGCCCTGGCGCAGCAGCTCGAACAGCAGCGCCATGGGCGTGCGGGAGTACAGCGTGCCGCCGACGGCCACGTGGTCGCCGTCGCGGACCAGCCGCGCGGCGGCGTCCGCCGGCAGCAGCTTGTCGGCCGGCGCCGGCGGCTTGCGCGCGAGCTCCTCGCGGAGCCGCCTGGCCCGGAGGCCGCCCATCAGGCGCGCTCCCGGGCGGAGGGGTCCGGGGGACCCCCCTGGGGTCCCTTGGTGGGACGAGGCCCGGTTGATGGGGCCTGGAGCGCCGGCAGCACCTCGGCGGCGACCCGCTCGACCTGCTCGAGGGCGTAGTCGCAGGGGACCAGCACGATGTGCCGCTCGCCGGCGGCCACGTGCTCGGCGAGCTGCTCGGCGCACTGCTCGGGCGTGCCGCGGATGGCGCTGTCGGGCGTGGACTGGCTCCACTCGGCGACGTCGAAGTACTCGGCGACGAACGCCCGCACGCGCCGGTCGGCGTCCTCGAACGAGGACGAGACGCAGATCGGGAGCTGGGCGACGCTGCTGAGCGAGTCGGGGTCGCGGCCCGCCTCGGCGGCATGGTCGCGGATCCTCGCCCACGCCGAGCGGAAGCTCCCCGCGGTGTAGAAGTAGGTCAGCCAGCCGTCGCCCATGGTCGCCACCCGCCGCAGGACCCGGTCGACGTAGCCGCCGATGAGCACCTGCGGGCGCGGGCGGCTGGCCGGCGGCGGCAGCATCACCACCCCCCGCAGGTCGAGCTCGTCCCACACCCCGCTGACCTCCGGCGCGCGCCACAGCCGGTCGAGCACCTCCAGGTTCCGCTCGAACAGGCGGCCACGCGCCCGGAAGGGCACGCCGCACGCCTGGAACTCCCGCTCGTACCAGCCCGCGGCGACGCCAAGGGCGAGCCGCCCTCCCGACAGCAGGTCCACGGTCGCGGCCACCTTGGCGAGGACCACCGGGTTGCGCAGCGGCAGCACGAGCACGCCCGTGCCGAGGGTCACCGTCGAGGTCCGGGTGGCCAGCGCGGCCAGGGTGGACATCGACTCCAGGAACGGGAACGGCCGCCGGTTGCCGAGGAACAGGTGGTCCCACACCCACAGCGAGCGGTAGCCCAGCGACTCCGCCGCATCGGCGTACGCGAGGATCCGCTCGATGCTCGGGCGCTTGCTGGCGGGGGTGAAGTTCTCGACCGCCAGACCGAACTCGACAGGCAATTTCCCAGGCTCTTTTTCTCAGAGGAATTGTCGCGGGGTGGTGCGCGCACGCAAAATGGTAGGGGCGCCACGCGAGCGAAGGCACTGGCAGATCCCGCCGAAGCTTGCCGGCGATGCTTGTTGACTCTTGCCGTGCGAAGGCACCCTTCGTCGTGGTAGCGCCCATCGTCGCACCCGCGGGGAACGGCACGCCTTCAGCCGGCCACGGGCGTGTTATGGTGAGGAATCGACAGCGCCCGCCCGCTGGGTGTCCCAGGAATTCCGTGGAGGCCTCGAGCTGACCGCTCCCAGCGATCCTGGCCGGCCCGCCGGCGACGACCGCTCCCAGGCGGCCATGGGAGCGCTGCCGCGGGGGCTGTCCATCGGCGAGCTGCTGCGGCTGCCCACGCTGTCGTCCGCGGAGGTCGTGGCGGGCCGTTCCGGTCTGCACCGGATCGTGCAGCGCCTCAACGTGATGACCGTGCCCGACATCCTCCCGTGGGTGAAGGAGGACGAGTTCCTGCTGGCGACCGGGTACCCGCTGCCGCGCTCGCCCGCCGAGCTGGCGGAGCTGGTGTCGGCGCTCGACGCCCGCGGCCTGGCGGCGCTCGGCGTGAAGCTCGGCAGCTACATCGAGGCGTTGCCGCGGGCGATGCTGCAACGCGCCGACCGGCTCGACTTCCCGATCATCGACATCCCCCGTCACGTCGGCTTCGACGACATCCTCAGCCAGGCGCTCACCGACATCATCAACCGCCAGTCGGCCGTGCTGGAGCGCGCCGAGGAGATCCACCGCGTGTTCATGCGGATCGTCCTGGAGGGCGGCGGGCTCCCCGAGATCACCGGCAAGCTCTCCCAGCTCATCGAGGGTGCCGTCGCGGTGCTGGACGACGACGGCCGGGTGCTGGCGGCGTCACGGCTGGAGGAGGTCGCCGGGTCGCTCGCGGCCGCGGGGCTGCTCGCCGAGGACGGGCGGATCGTGGTCGGCGACGCGCTGGTGCCGCGGACCCGGGTGCTGGCCTCCGGCGGCGTGCGCTGGGCGGTCGCGCCGGTGCTGGCCGGCTCGATGCGGCACGGCCGCGTCCTCGCCGTCGAGGGCGAGCGGCCGCTGCAGCACGACGTGCTGATCGCCCTGGAGCGCGCCGCCACCGTGATCGCGCTCGACGCGACCAAGAAGCTCGCGGTCTCGGCGGTGGAGCGCAAGTTCCAGTCCGACTTCCTGCACGAGCTGCTCAGCGGCAGGGCGCAGGACGCCCGCGAGGTCCTGAGCCGCTCCAGGTCGCTCGGATGGGACCTCGACCGGCCGCTGGTGGTGGTGGTCGCCGAGCTCGAGCCGGGCCAGGGCGGCGCGCGCGCCGGCATCGAGGAGCAGCGCTCGCGCGCCCGCCTCGCCGACGCCTGGGCCTCCGCGGTGCGCGACTGCGACCCTGGCGCGGCGGTCGCCGGCTTCGCCACCGAGCTGGTGGCGATCGTCGGCGTGCCGGACCGCCGCGACCTCACCGAGGCGGCGATGCCGCTGGCGCAGTCGATCGCGGCCGGCCTGGCGCGGCGCAGCCGCCAGGCCCTGTCCTTCGGGGTCAGCCGGGCGGTCGCCACGCCGATCGAGCTCGCCACCGCCTACGACCAGGCCACCAAGGCGATGCAGATCGGCCGGCGCATCCACGGCCGGGGCGCCGTCACCAGGTTCGACAGCCTCGGCGTGTTCCGGCTGCTCAGTCTGATCGACGATGCCGAGGAGCTGCGCTCGTTCGCGTTCGAGAGCCTCGGGCCGCTGCTGGTCCTGGACCCCACCGAGCGGGACGACCTGCTCCGGACGCTGGAGGCGCTGGTGGAGTGCAACCTCAACGTGGCGAGGGCGGCGCGGCGGCTGTACTTCCACTACAACACGCTCAGGTACCGCATCACCAAGCTGGAGCGGCTGCTCGGCCCCTTCACGACCGACCCGAACCTGTGCCTCCAGATCGG
>WNFV01004066.1_pt1 | contig 18382 bp, 18 predicted proteins | sample 5400101 | NCBI WGS metagenome assembly WNFV01 (sample SAMN13153361, study PRJNA577476) | soil metagenome | isolation source: 115 cm soil or saprolite under grassland replicate 1 | place: USA:California | collected 2016-06-15
GGTCGAACACCGGCCAGTCCGGCCGCGGCTTGCCCATCAGCGAATGCGCGGTGCGTACGCCGATCCCGGAGATGCCGCGGTCGAGCGCCAGATACAGCCCCACCAGCGAGTACGCCACCCGGATCTGCTTCGTGCCGCCGCCCGCGTGCTGGGCGCCGTACGCGTCGACGGTCAACTGGTGGCACCGGGCGAGTTCGGGGTGCTGGGACTCGTACCCCGTGATCTCGGAAAGCAGCACCTCACAGCCGGCGGAGGCGTTCCCGCGACCCGAGGCGATCCAATCGCCGGCGGCTTGTACGACACCGCAGCCCGGGCAGATGTCCACAGCGTCATCCAACACCAGCGTCATCCAAACACCAGCCCCCGTCTGCCGGCGGGATTCGGGCATCCGGCACGCTTAGCGGCATGACCGACACCGCGATATCAGTGCGCGGCCTGCGGAAGTCGTACGGTGGCACCGCGGCCGTCGACGGGATCGACCTGCAGGTGGCCCGCGGCGAGGTGTTCTCGCTGCTCGGCCCGAACGGCGCCGGCAAGACCACCACGGTGGAGATCCTCGAGGGCTACCGGCGCCGCGACGCGGGCGAGGTGAGTGTGCTCGGAGTCGACCCCCGCGAGGCGGGCGCCGACTGGCGGGCCCGGATCGGCATCGTGCTGCAGTCCACCGGCGAGTTCGAGGAACTCAAGGTCTCCGAGGTGGTACGCCACTTCGCCGCGTACTACCCGGCGCCGGACGACGCGGACGCCGTGATCGAGCGGGTCGGGCTCGCCGAGAAGCGGGACGCCCGGGCCAAGACGCTCTCGGGCGGCCAGCGGCGGCGACTCGACGTGGCGTTGTCGATCATCGGCCGGCCCGAGCTGCTGTTCCTGGACGAGCCGACCACCGGCTTCGACCCGCAGGCCCGCCGCGACTTCTGGGACGTGGTACGCCGCCTCGCACAGGCCGGCACCACGATCCTGCTCACCACGCACTACCTGCACGAGGCGGAATCGCTCGCCGACCGGGTCGCGGTCATCGACCACGGCCGGATCGTCGACCTCGGTACGCCCGCCACGCTCGGCGGTCGCGACAAGCAGCCCGCGGTGGTGCGCTGGGACGGCGGCGAGGTGCGTACCGACACGCCGACCAAGGTGGTGGCCGACCTCGCCGCGACGTACGACGGCGCCGAGATCCCCGGACTGTCGGTCACGAGGCCGACCCTGGAGGACATCTACCTGAGCATGATCGCCGCCGAGTCGCAGCCACGCGACGCAGCCGAAGCGGGCGACCGTCCGGTGTCAGCCGACAATCCGGAGCCAGCCGAGAATTCGGAGCCGGCCAACCAGTCGCAGCCGACTGACCGGTCCGGGACGACTGACCCGCAGGCACAACTGAAGGATGGGGCGGTGTGATGGCCGAGCTGAGTGCACCGACCACAGGGCCGGACCACACGGTGGGACCGGGGCGCACGACGGGACGGGCTGCCGCCACCGGGCCGGGGCAGGCGCTGCGGATCGGCTGGCTGCGCGGGCGGTTGGAGCTGGTGCAGTTCTTCCGGGCCCGGGAGTCGGTGATCTTCTCGTTCCTGTTCCCGGTGATCCTGCTGGTGGTCTTCGGCGCGATCTTCAACTTCAACATCGCGCCGGGCGTCACGTTCACGCAGTACTTCGTGGCGGGCATGATCGCGGCCGGGCTGCTGACCACCAGCTTCCAGACCCTCGCGATCCAGATCCCGATCGAGCGGGACCGCGGCGTACTCAAGCGGCTCGCCGGTACGCCGATGCCGCGCTCGGCGTACTTCCTGGGCAAGATCATCATGGTGCTGGTGGCGGGACTGCTGGAGATCTGCATACTGCTGGCGTTCGCGGCGCTGTTCTACGACGTGAAGCTGCCGGACACGCTGGACCGGTGGCTCACTCTGGGTTGGGTCAGCGTCCTCGGCATCGCGGCCTGGACGCTGTGTGGGATCGCGTTCTCGTCGCTGCCGCGGGAAGGCAAGCGGGCGCCCGCGATCGTGACCCCGGTGGCGCTGGTGCTGCAGTTCATCTCCGGGGTGTTCTTCGTGTTCACCGAACTTCCCACCTGGATGCAGCACATCGCGGCGGTCTTCCCACTGAAGTGGATGACCCAGGGGATGCGGGCGGTGTTCCTGCCCGACTCGTTCGCACACCGCGAGGCTGCCGGCTCGTGGGAGCTGGGCCGGATCGCGCTGGTGCTGGGGGTCTGGGTGATCATCGGTCTGGTGCTCTGCCTGCGTACGTTCCGCTGGACCACCAGTCGGGACGGCTGAAACTAATCTTCACATTTCGCGCTTCGGCTGGTACAACGTTGTAAATGCTCTCCGGCCGAGGAGTCGCCATGTCCCCGCTGCGACTGACCCTCCGCACCGCCGCCGTCCTCGCGATCACCCTGCCGCTGCTGACCGGCTCGCTGAACTGGCAGCCGCCCGCCGCCCGGGCTCAGGTGACGCCCAAGCTGCAGATCGCGCAGGACTTCCCCGATCCTGACGTGATCTCCGTCGGCGGAACCTGGTACGCGTACGCGACCAACACCGGCGGCCGGAACGTGCCCGTCGCGACCGCGCCGTCGCCGGACGGACCGTGGACGGTGCAGAGTACGGACGCCCTGCCGCAACTGGGCGGGTGGGCATCAGGCGGACTTACCTGGGCGCCCGACGTGTCCAGGCGCACCGACGGGAGTTTTCTGCTCTACTACGTGGCCCACGACACCGCGTCCAACCGGCAGTGCATCGGCGCCGCGACAGCGGGCTCGCCACTCGGGCCGTTCACGCCGGTCGGCTCCGGGCCGTTGGTGTGCAACCCGGACGAAGGCGGCGACATCGATCCGTCGAGTTTCGTGGACACCGACGGCAGCCGGTATCTGCTCTACAAGAACGACGGCAACGCGGTCGGCGTCACCCCGTGGATCTACCTGCAACCTGTCACCGCCGACGGCCTCGGGCTGGTCGGTGGGCGTACCGGCCTGATCCGGGTGGACCGTACGGAGGAGCACGGCGTGATCGAGGCCCCGGTGCTGGTGCACCGCCCGTCGCAGTACGTGCTGTTCTACTCGGGCGGCTGCTACTGCGACAGCGGCTACTTCACCAGCTATGCCACCTCGTCGAGCATCACCGGGAGCTATGCGAAGGCCTATCGGCCGCTGTTGACGACGGACAGTCTCGACGGGGCGGTGGACGGGCCGGGCGGGGCCGACGTACTGGCCGACCGGATCGTGTTCCACGGGTGGATCGACAACCACTCCGCCCGGGGGATGTACGTCGCCGACCTGGGCTGGGCCGGCGACTACCCCGTGGTACGCGGCAGCCGGGTCCGCTACGAAGCCGAGCGTGGCGCGCTGAACCACTGTGTGGTGCGTATCAACGCGGCCGGGGCTTCGCAGGGAGCGGTGGTGGCGTACATCGACTACCCGGACAGCTGGGTGGACCTCACGGTGTTCGCGGCGAGCGCCGGCAACCACACGGTGCACGTCGGGTACGCCAACGGCTCCGGCGCCACCGCGACGCACTCCCTGCAGGTCAACGGCGGACCCGCGACAGTGGTCTCGTACCCGGTCACCGGCTGGGACAACTGGCAACAGGTCGCCGTCGACGTGGACCTGAACGCCGGCTGGAACACCCTCCGGTTCACCCACCGCGACCTGTACGCCGAACTCGACCACGCCGAGGTCGCCTAGCCGCCGGCGTCAGTCCTTGGCGGTGCCGCCCTCGACCGGGTACGCCGCTCCCCCGGCCGAGTCCACCGTGGCCGGCTTCGCGCCGCCCTCGGGCGGCGCGTCCAGCGAGGCGCCGGGCGCCAGGTGCGGGAACTTGACGTCGAACGCGGGCCGCTCGCTGCGGATCCGCGGCATGTAGTCGAAGTTGCGCAGCGGCGGCGGACACGACGTGGCCCACTCCAGCGAGGCGCCGTACCCCCACGGGTCGTCCACGTCGACGGTGCGCCCGGCCTTGTACGACTTCCACACGTTCCACAGGAACGGCAGCGTCGACACGCCGGTGAGGAAGGCACCGATGGTGGAGATGGTGTTCAGCGTGGTGAAACCGTCCGAGGGCAGGTAGTCGGCGTACCGGCGGGGCATGCCCATGGTGCCGAGCCAGTGCTGCACCAGGAACGTGGTGTGGAACCCGATCGTGGTCAGCCAGAAGTGCAGCTTGCCGAGCCGCTCGTCGAGCATCCGGCCGGTCATCTTCGGGAACCAGAAGTACACGCCGGCGTACACCGCGTAGACGATGGTCCCGAACAGCACGTAGTGGAAGTGCGCCACCACGAAGTACGTGTCCGAGACGTGGAAGTCGATCGGCGGCGAGGCCAGCAGCACGCCCGACAGACCACCGAACAGGAACGTGGTGAGGAAGCCGATCGCGAACAGCATCGGCGTCTCAAAGGTCAACTGACCCCGCCACATGGTGCCGATCCAGTTGAAGAACTTGATGCCCGTCGGCACCGCGATCACGAACGACAGGAACGAGAAGAACGGCAGCAGGACCTGGCCGGTGGCGAACATGTGGTGCGCCCACACCGTCATCGACAACGCGGCGATGCCGATCGTCGCCGCGACCAGGGTCTTGTAGCCGAAGATCGGCTTGCGGCTGAACACCGGCAGGATCTCGGAGATGATGCCGAAGAACGGCAGCGCGACGATGTAGACCTCGGGGTGCCCGAAGAACCAGAACAGGTGCTGCCACAGCATCGCGCCACCGGTGTCGGTGTCGAAGACGTGGGCACCGAGCTGCCGGTCGGCGATCAGGGCGCACAGCGCGGCGGCGAGGATCGGGAAGACCATCAGCACCAGCAGGCTGGTGACCAGGATGTTCCAGGTGAAGATCGGCATCCGGAACATGGTCATCCCGGGCGCGCGCAGCGTCAGGATCGTGGTGACCATGTTGACGCCGCCGAGGATCGTACCGAGGCCGGAGAGCAGCAGGCCGATGATCCACAGGTCGGCGCCGGCGCCCGGCGAGTTGATCACGCTCGACAGCGGGGTGTACGCGAACCAGCCGAAGTCCGCCGCGCCGCCCGGCGTCAGGAACCCGGCGACCACCATGGTGCCCCCGACCGCGTACAGCCAGTACGCGAAGGAGTTCAGCCGGGGGAAGGACACGTCCGGGGCGCCGATCTGCAGCGGCACGATGTAGTTGGCGAACGCGAACAGGATCGGGGTCGCGAACAGCAGCAGCATGATCGTGCCGTGCATCGTGAACGCCTGGTTGTACTGCTCCGGCGACAGGAACTGCATCCCCGGCCGGGCCAGCTCGGCGCGCATCAGCAACGCCAGGAAGCCGCCGATGATGAAGAAGATGAACGACGTGACGAGATACATGATCCCGATCTGCTTCGCGTCCGTGGTTCGCAGGATCCGCGCGAACGCCGAACCCTTGACCGGCCGGTGCACCGGCCACGCCCGGGTCACGACCGGTTTCGGAGCGACCTCAGTCACGCTCACTACCTCCTGGTGCGAGTCGCCGAGTGGCGTGCCGCCACACGGACGGCCGGGCCAACTAGCAGCCCGGCCACACGTTGCTGCAGGATAACCGCCGCCCGCCCCCCGACCTCAGCGGGGGCGCTCGGCGGCGATGCCCAACACCTCCCGGTACGAGGGCACGCCGGGCCAGCCGGTCGCGGCGAGCACCGCGTGACCGATCGCCCGGGCGAAGACATCGGCGGCCGTACCCAGGAGGGTGTTGAATCCGAGCAGATCCGGAGCCGCCCCGGTGGCAGTGGCGAGGCCGAAGATCGCGTCACCGTCGGTCATCAGATGGGCCGGCCTGACTGCCCGCGCCAGGCCGTCGTGCCCGGCGCCCGCCAGCCGCGCACACTGCGCCTTGGTGAGTACGACATCCGTCGCCACCACGCCGATCACGGTGTTGAAGCTGCCCGGGCCGGCAAGCCCGGACCGCCAGGCGGCGAGCCTCCCGGCGTCGACCGGCCCGAGCGGGGGATATTCGCCCGGCAGGGCGAGGCGGGCGGCGTACAGGTCGCCGGTGTCGAGGTCGACCGGCGAGCCGGCCGCGTTGACCACGGCGAGCGCCGCCACGGTGACGCCGTCGACAACGGCGCTGGCCGAGCCGACTCCCCCGGCCAGCTGGCCACCGAGCACAGCGGCGCCCGCACCCGCACCCACATTCCCTTGCGCCACCCCGACCCGACCGGGCCCGACCTGGCCCCACCCAACCCCGCCCCAACCGACCTGGCCGGACCCGGCCTGGTCCGGGTCGACCGCCGCCAGATACGCCGTAGCCCCGAGCGCGGGGCCCGGAGTCATTCGAGGGAGGCCGCCGCGGCCGAGGTCGAAGATCACGGCGGCCGGCACGATCGGCACCACCACGTCCGGCCGGACCGGGAAGCCCACACCGTCCTCGGCCAGCGACTCCATCACCCCCGTCGCGGCCGCCAGGCCGAAGGCACTGCCGCCGGAGAGCACCACGGCGTGCACCCGCTCCACCAGGTTTCGCGGATCCAGCAGGTCCGTCTCCCTGGTCCCCGGGGCGGCGCCGCGTACGTCCACGCCGCAGACGGCGCCTTTCGGCGGCGGCACCACCACCGTGACTCCGGTACGCCAGCCGTCTTCGGTCCGCTGGGCATGCCCGACGCGTACGCCCGCGACGTCCGCCAACGAGTTAGTCGATCCCGGTACAACCCCGGCCACATCAGCCTCCCAACCTTGCGTAAGATCAGTATCTCCTCGCCACAGGGGTGGTGGGTTCGACACGGTCTGTCATCGCCGTGGGGGCACTGCGCGACAGACCAGCCGTCGAAACAGTGGCGTGGGGCTCACTGGCACACATAGGGGAGTGGCGGCTGTCGACGAGCTCGTAGGTTCGGGTTCAGACAGCGTGGGCGTACGCAAGTTCGAGGGGGTAAGTAGTGATGTCCGAGAAGACCGAGGAGAAGCTGGCGCGCGAGGAGCTGCAGGTCGTGCCCGGTTTCGAGGAGCTGGCCCCGGCGTGGTGGGCTGCGGTCGGCGAGATCCACGAGCTGCTGCTCACCGAGGACGCGGGGATCGAAGCGATCACCCAGGCGTACGCCAAGGAGCTGACGGCCCGCTGGGAGTACGCCAAGACCCTGCACGAGCGGGGCTACCAGGTGCCGGAGTACCTCGCCGAGCGGGCGGCCGTCGCTCCGCTGTGGCCAATGCCGGAGACTCCCGCACCGGTCGCCGAGCTGGCCGACGCCGCCTGAGCCAGCGGCCCGGTCTCGTCGACCGGGCCGGCCGAGGTACGAGACGCGATGCGGCCGCCGTCCCCGATGACCGGGGCGGCGCCGCATTACGATCGGCCGATGACGGGCACCCGATCATGGTGGGGCTGGGGCAACCGGGAAGCCGCCCTCGGCGACGAGGAGTGCCGGGCGCTCGCGCCGCTGCTGCCGGGGCTGGCCAGCGAGCCGGTCGGCGTACCCCCGATTGAGCTGCCGCGGTCGCGGCTGAGGGCGCCGGCGACGCTGGCGTCGCTGCTGTCGGCCGACGCGCCGGACCGCGCGGGCCACACGTACGGCAAGGCGTTCCGCGACGTGGTGCGCGCGCTGGCCGGCGACCTGCGGAACGCGCCCGACCTGGTGGCGTATCCCGAGACCGAACAGCACGTGGTCGACCTGCTCGACTGGGCGGCACGCGAGAACCTCGCCGTGGTGCCGTACGGGGGCGGCAGTTCCGTGGTGGGCGGGGTCGAGTGCCGCGAGGCCGGCGACCGGCCGGGCGTGGTGAGTCTGGACCTGACCCGGCTGGACCGGGTGCTCGAGGTGGACCCCACGGCGCGGGCCGCGCGGATCCAGGCCGGTGCGCTCGGTCCGGTGCTCGAAGACCAGCTCAAGCCGTACGAGCTGACGCTGCGGCACTTCCCGCAGAGCTTCGAGTTCTCCACGCTCGGCGGCTGGCTGGCCACCCGGGCCGGCGGGCACTACGCGACGCTGCACACCCACATCGACGACTTCGTGGAGTCGCTGCGGGTGGTCACCCCGGTCGGGGTCAGCCAGTCGTGGCGGCTGCCGGCGTCCGGGGCGGGGCCGTCGCCGGACCGGCTGTTCCTCGGCTCCGAAGGCATCCTCGGGGTGATCACCGAGGCGTGGCTGCGGGTGCAGGACCGGCCGCTGCTCAAGGCGTCGGCGGCCATACGGTTCGACTCGTTCGCCGCCGGTGTCGAGGCGTGCCGCGCGATCGCCCAGTCGGGGCTGCACCCGGCGAACTGCCGGCTGCTCGACCCGGGCGAGGCTGCCTTGTCGGGGGCGGGCGACCGTACCGTCCTGGTGCTCGGATTCGAGTCCGCGCGGCTGCCGGTCGAGCCGCTGCTGGCCCAGGCGGTCGACATCGCCGCAGGTCACGGTGGCATTCGCAGCCCACGCTCCGGCGACGACCCGGTCGAGTCATGGCGTACGGCGTTCCTGCGGATGCCGTACCTGCGGGACGGGTTGGCGCGGCTCGGCGGCGTGGTGGAGACCTTCGAGACGGCTTGCGTCTGGGGCTCCGTGGAAGCGTTGTACGAGGCGGTCCGGGACGAGTTGGGCGCGGCGGTGGCCTCGGTGTGCGGCGCGCCGGGCATGGTCAACTGCCGGTTCACCCACGTCTACCCGGACGGGGCGGCACCGTACTTCTCGGTGATCGCGCCCGGGAAGATCGGCTCGCAGCTGGCGATGTGGGACGAGATCAAGGCCGCGGCGAGCGAGATCCTGCACCGGCACGGCGGCACCATCACGCACCACCACGCCGTCGGCCGCGACCACCGCCCCTGGTACGACCACCAGCGCCCCGCACCGTTCGCCGCCGCGCTGCGGGCGGCCAAACAGGCGCTGGACCCCGCCGGGGTGCTCAACCCCGGCGTACTGATCGACGGCTGAAACCGTTACTCGTCCGGCGGGCGGCGGCGCAACGACTTGGTACGCCCGCGTTGCCGCTTCGCCTCCAGCCGACGCCGTACCGCACGGCGACTGGGCTTGGTGGGGCGACGCGGAGGCGGGGGCGGGGCGATCGCCTCGGACAGCAACGCCGCCATCCGGGCCAGCGCCGCCTCCCGGTTCCGCAGCTGCGACCGGTGCTCCGACGCCACCACCGTCAGTACGCCGTCCACCAGCCGCCCGGACAGCCGCTCGAGTGCGCGGGCCTTGCGTACCGGGCCGATCGCGGAGGTGTTCGCGAGATCGAAGGACAACTCCGCCCGGGAGTCGGTCGTGTTGACCCCCTGACCGCCCGGACCGGACGACCGGGAGAACCGCCACGACAGCTCGGCAGCGGGAATCACCACCGAGGGCCCGATCCGCAGGTCGCCGTCCACCGTGGTCACCTCCCGTCAGCTCGCCGTACCCCATCCCCGGGCGGGGCCAATCTTGGCCGATGCTCCACCGTCCGCGCCGCGAATTACCGACCGGTCCGGCAAACCGGGGCAGTTCACCGTTTTGTTATCCGTCCGAATTGGAGAGTCACCGGTACGCCATGCGACCATTTCCCCCGCACCGTGATCAATGGCGATCAACGGGGCATTCACCCCCCGGCATTTCGTACTGAGGAGTCCCTCCTTGAAGCTGCCCAGGACCATCTCCCTGGCTGGTGGCCTGATCGGCGCGATGGCGATCGCCGCCGTCGTCACCGTACCCACCGCCCACGCGGACGCGGCGCTGAACGGGTCCGCCTTCGCCGTCAGCGTCGACGTCAAGTCCGGCGACGACGCGACCCTGGCCTCCGTCCCGTCACTTCCGTCGGCGACGTACCGGCCGGGCGCGGAGAAGTCGGTCGTCACCCTCCACAGCGAGGACGTGCTGGACAAGTCGCACGGCGTGGTCTCGGCGAAGCTGCTCAACGCCGCCTCGACCGCCGAGGACGGTACGCTCACCAGCCGCGCCAGCGCGGCCGAGCTGCGGATCGACCTGCAGAGCGCGTCGCCGGGCGTCGCCGGAGCCCTGTCGCTGACCGCCGAACTGGTCACCGCCAGGTGCCAGACCGGCCCGGACGGGACCACCGCGAAGGCCGCGCTGGCCGGCGTACGGCTGAAGGGGCTTGCCGGGCTGGAGAAGACCATCGTCGGCGGCGCCGGCGAGGGCAAGGCGGAGGCACCGTCGCCGAACACCACGATCGCCGTACCGGGCCTGGCCAAGGTGGTGCTGAACGAGCAGGTCAAGTCAGCCAACGGCGTCACCGTCAACTCGATCCACGTCTACCTCACGCCCAAGCTCAAACTCCTGTACGGCGACATCATCGTCAGCCAGGCACAGTGCTACCAGGGCGCGGCCGACCAGCCGGGTCCGTCGCCGTCGGAGTCGAGCGGCTCACCGGCACCGTCGGCGAGCGCCAGCCCGGGTGAGACGCCGCAGCCGAGCGACTCGGGCACCGCGGGAGGCGGCGGTGGCGGTCTGCCGACCACCGGCTTCAAGCTGTTGACCTTCGTCGGTATCGGTGCCGGCCTGGTCGTCGCGGGTGGCGGCGTGCTCTGGCTCATGCGCCGGCGCAGGACCGACCCCGATCCCGGCGACGCCGACCTCGCGTAACCGCCTGCCGGGAGGGCCGCGCCGCACACCGGCGCAGCCCTCCCGCAGCCAGGGGTCAGGCGAGGACCGCGAGCGCGTTGCGGATCCGGTCGTCGAGCGGATGGTCGCCCGGCAACCGGGACACGGTGGCGGTGACGAAATCGGTCGACGACAGCTCCCCGGACACGTTGCCGACGGTCACCCGGTACCGGCCGTCGTGCCGCTCGACCTGCGCCCCCGAGTGCCGCTCCCCCAGCACGAACTGCCCCACCCGGGCCCGCCACTCGGTACGCGCAGGCTCTTCGTCCGTGCGTACCGGCGCACCGACGTCGTCGGCGTGCGTGGCGTACTCCGAGCAGTAGTGGAAGGCCTGGAGTCCGACCGGGTACTGCCCGACCGAGGTCTCCAGCGTCGCGGCCCGGCCCCGCTCCCGCATTCGCCGCCGGGTGTCGCCGTTGGCCGTACGCCATTCGTCGAGCACGTCGGCGACGGGCAGGTCGCATCGCTGCTGTACGCACCATTCGTTGAAACCGCGGTAGCCACCGGTGACGCCCTCGCGCTGCGTCATCCGGCGGAAACCGGCGACGTCCCCGTCCAGGCACGCATGGTTGTACGACTCCTCGCCGGCGAGGTGGCCGAGTACGTCCCGGACCGACCAGCCGGTGCAGCGCGACGGGCGCGACCAGTCGTCGTCGCCGAGCGAGGCGAAGAACCGGTCCAGCCGCGCCGCCTCCGCGTCGAAGATGCCGAACGGATCGAGATCGTCTAGTGCTTCGGGTTTCATCTGCCCCTGTTTACCCGCGATGACGGCCGGCAATCGACTGGACCGCTGTAGGTTTCGCCCGGCAAGCCGGTCAGCGGTCCGCCGGTGAGAAGTTGCGGCGGTAGTCCTTCGGGGCGACGCCGACGATCCGGTGGAAGTGGTGCCGCAGCAGCGCCGCGGTGCCGAAGCCGCACCGCTCGGCGACCTGGTCGACGCCCAGGTCGGTCTCCTCGAGCAGGCGGCGGGCGTACAGGACGCGTTGGGTGGACAGCCAGCGGTGCGGCGTGGTGCCGGTCTCGGCCACGAACCGGCGGGCGAACGTACGCTCCGACAGCTGTGCCCGGCGGGCCAGGCTGGCGACGGTGTGGTCGTTGTCGATCGACTCCAGCATCCAGTCGAGCACCGGCTGCAGGCTTTCGCACGCGGTCTCCGGCATCGGCTGCTCGACGTACTGGCGCTGGCCGCCTTCGCGTTGTGGCGGCACCACCATCCGGCGGGCGATCGCCGTGGCGGGGCCGGAGCCGAGCTCACGGCGTACGACGTGCAGGCAGGCGTCGATCCCGGCGGCCGTACCGGCGCTGGTCACCAGGTCGCCGTCGTCGACGAACAGCACGTCGGGGTCGACCTTCGCGTCGGGGAAGCGGCCCGCCAGCGCGGACGCGTACCGCCAGTGGGTGGTGCAGCGGCGGCCGTCGAGCAGCCCGGCGGCGCCCAGCAGGAACGCGCCGCTGCACACCGACAGCAGGGTGGCGCCCCGCTCGGCGGCGGCCCGCACCGCGTCCAGCACGGCGGGCGGGTAGTCGTCGCGGATCTCGCAGGCGGGGATCGCGACCAGGTCGGCGCCGTCGATGGCGTCGAGCCCGAGCGACGGCACCATCGGGATCCCGAGGCTGCTCCGCACCGGCGCTCCGGGAGTCTCGCCGCAGATCCGGAACTCGATCGGCGGTACGCCGTCGTCGGTGCGGTCGATCCCGAAGACCTCGCAGATCACGCCGAACTCGAAGGGCGCGAAGCCCTCGATCAGCACACTGGCGACGCTGCTCAACATGCTGTCAGCCTATCTGGCAGCATCTTGATGCACAAGGTCAGATCTGCCACTGGTGGCAGGATCTGTCAGTACGCAAACTTAGTGACATGACTTCCGTACTGATTCTGCTGTTGCTCGCCGGACTGCTCGCACTCGGGTTCGCCTACGGCCGCCGCCGGCAGCCGTACCCCGGAAAGGGTTTCTTCGGGAGCAGCAACGCCACAGACCGTGACCTGACCAGGGTCCGCGAGGAGCTGACTGCCCTCGCCGGACGGGACGACGACGCCGCCACGCTGGCCCGGTACGTCGCCCACCACGACCGCTACCCCCGGCAGCGAGCCGCCTGACGGCGTTTGCACCAGCCCGGACCAGGGTATTTGATCTTGGCGAGGGGGTGGAGCGGATGCCTAAAGGCAAGAAGCCAGGACCGTCGGTGAAGAACCCGGACACGTACGAGGCACTGCGTGAGAAGGGGATGTCGAAGGAACGGTCCGCCAAGATCTCCAACGCACAGGCGAAAAAACAGAAGAAGAAGAGTTGACCGATGGCCCCGACGCCGAAGCGCCGGGGCCACTACCTGTGTGGCGAGCGTGGTGGTGCCGACCGGGTTGGATCAGCCGGTCCAGATCGACAGCTCGTTCAGGCGGTCGATCGTCGCGCCCTCCCCGGTGGTACGGAGTCGTACGTACCTCGCGGTCACGCCGTGCAGCGCGAGCCTGCCGTACTCGACCGGGTCGAGCTTGCCGCGCCAGGTCCAGTGCTCGCCGTCGTCGCTGGTCTCGACGACCGGGTCGCCGCTGGAGAGCGCCAGGCTGTGGCTGAACACCGCGGTGACCGGCTTCGCCGTACCGAGGTCGAGCTGGGTCGACGTGTTGGCCGGGCAGCGCGCCGCCGACGGCGACGGCGACGATGCGCCGTCGCATCCCTGCGGCGGGAAGCTCTTCGTGTACGACCCGTCGGTCAACGGGCAGGTGTCCAGCTGGTTCATGCCCTTGCCGTCGCGTACGGCGCACTCCGAGCCCCGTGACGCGGGCGCACCGGCCGCACCGTGGAAGCCGACCCGCTGGCTGCCGTACGTGATGTCGAAGGTGGTGTCCGGGCCGGGCAGTTCCCGGTAGGCCGTGACGTGGAACGTGCCGCTCATGTCCTCCACGGCGCGCGCGTCGACCTGGTCTCCCGGCGCGGCTTCCTGGTGCCACACCTCGGCGGCGCCGGCGCCTGCCACGCTGAAGTGCACCTGGTCGGCGGAGGTCGGCTTGCCGTGCGGCCCCGACCAGGCCACGTCGACCTGTGCGCTGCCGGCGCCCGCCGACAGGTCGTCCGGTCGCCAGAACCGCATCCTCGGGACCGTCAGCTCGGTGCGCTGGATCTGGAAGCTCGCGTCGATGCTCGGCGCCGCCCGCTCGCCCGACCGCCTGTGCGCCACCGCGCCGAGCTGGAAGTAGCTCGCCTCCCCGAACATCCCCTGTACGTCGTCGCCGCGCATCCGGAAGACGTACCGGCCGTCGGCGTCGGTCTTCGTGGTCTGGATGGTCTTGCAGACCGGCGGCGGCCGCTTCGACAGGCACGCGGTGCCGAAGGTGCCCGCGACCACGAGCCCCTGGAAGAACACCTCGCCGACGTCGGGCACCCGCATCAGCCCCACCTCGATGTGCGCCGCCGGCGAGCCGTCCGGAAGGGTGAGTGCGCCGCGTACGACCACCTGCGCGTCGGGGTCCACCTTGCTCTGTGCGCAGCCGGCCGTCAGGGCGGCGGCGACCGTGACGATCAGCGCGATTCGTCCATACCTCACACAGCGGACGGTAGCCACCTCCCGCAACCGGCGAGCCGGTACGGCTGAACCACCGGCCCGAGCGGCGGCAGCGGGTTGACCTCGCCGAGGTCCGCCATCGGCAGCCGGAGCGTCTCGGTACGCAGCTCGGTCACGACGGCTCCCCTGGCTCGGTGGTCCCGACCGTCCGTTCTGCGGCAGAGCCGGTCGGTAGCACGGGGCGCAGGGTCAGCGGATGCGGGCGCGGGCCAGCCAGCGGATCGCGCCGGCGGTGGCCTTCACGTACTGGTCGCGGGGTTGGCCGGGTTGCGGGTCGGACACCGGGAACCGCAGTCGCGCCACCGTCTGGGCGTCGGTGTATTTCAGCAGTCCTTCGGCGCCGTGCCGGCGACCCAGCCCGGACCGGCCCATCCCGCCCATCGGCGCGTCGATGGACCCGTACGCCGTGCCGAAGCCGTCGTTGATGTTGACGGTGCCGGCCCGCAGCGCGGCGCCGACCCGGCCGCCACGGCGTACCGACCGGGTGAACACCGAGGCGTTGAGGCCGTACGCCGTGTCGTTGGCCGCGGCGATCCCCTCGGCCTCGGTGTCGACCGGGTAGACCGCTACCACCGGGCCGAAGGTCTCCTCCGCATGGCATGCCATCTCGGGAGTCACCCCGGTCAGCACGGTCGGCGCGAAGAAGTAAGGGCCGAGGTCCGGCAGCGGCTCGCCGCCGACCTCGACGGTCGCGCCCTTCGCCCGGGCGTCGGCCACGTGACCGCTGACCCGCTGCAACTGCTGCGCCGAGGTGAGCGAGCCCAGGTCCAGCTCCAGGTCGGTGTAGCTGGCCCCGAGTTTCAACGCCTCGACGGCGGCGACGAACCGCCGCAGGAACTCCCGGTAGACCGGCCGCTGTACGTAGATCCGCTCGATGCCGACGCAGATCTGCCCCGCGTTGGTGAACACGCCGGTGACCGCGGAGGCGACCGCGCGGTCCAGGTCGGCGTCGTCGAGCACCAGCATCGGGTTCTTGCCGCCGAGCTCCAGGGAACAGCCGACCAGGCGGGCGCCGGCGCGCTGCGCGACGTCCTGGCCGGTCCGGCTGGAGCCGGTGAAGCCGACGTAGTCGACCGCCTCCACCACCGCCGGTCCGATCACCGGGCCGTCCCCGACCACCACGCTGAACAGCTCTTTCGGTACGCCGGCGCGGTGGGCCAGTTCGGTGCCGTACAGGGCGCTGAGGGCGGTCTGGGTGTCGGGTTTGAGGACCACGGCGTTGCCGGCGAGCAGCGCGCCGATGGTGTCGTTGAGCGCCAGCGCGAACGGGAAGTTCCACGGCGCGATGATCCCCACGACCCCCTTCGGTACGTGGATCTCCGTCGCCGTGGCGACGCCGGGGAACGTACCGGCGCGGCGGCGGGGCTTGAGCAGCTTGGCGGCCTTGCGGGTGTAGTAGCCGCCGACCAGCAGCGGATCGAGTTGCTCCAGGAAGGCGTGCAGCCGGGACTTGCCGGTCTCGGCCTGGATCAGGTCGCTGATCTGCTCCCGCTCGTCGTGGATCAGCTCGACCAGCCGGCGGATCACGCGGACCCGGTCGCGTACCGGGGTGGCGGCCCACTTCCGCTGGGCGTCGCGAGCGGTGGAGACAGCCTGGTTCACGTCGGCCACGGTGGACACCGGGAGTTCGGCCAGCGGGCCGCCGGTGAAGACGTGTGTCGTGGTGACGGTTTCGCCGCTGCTGGCGGTCACCAGGTCGGCGAGACGGCGTACCAGGGAAGGGGTTATCGAGGTGGGCAGGGCCAGGGAGCGTTCCGCGGCGGCCGTCACGACGCGGCCTCCTCGGCGTCGACCGCGGGCGCGCTGTGGGCGGCGCGGTCCTCGTAGCCGGCGCGGTCGGCGGAGCCGAGCGAGCCGAGCAGCATCTGGTCGGCCCCGACGGTACGGATCGTCCAGTCCCCGACCCGCCGGCCGAGTGGCCGCATGTAGCGCTCCATCCAGCCGTTCAACCGCGGTACGTGGATCTCGAACCGCCCCGCCTGCACCCCGGCCACGATCCCGTTCGCCACGTCCTCGGGGGTGAGCAGCTTGACCAGTCTGCTGTCGGCGACGCCCGAGGTCAGCTCGGTGCGCACCATCCCCGGCAACACCACGGAGATGCCGACGTCGGTGCCTTTCAACTCATGCCGTACGGCGTCCGACAGCCCCACCACGCCGTGCTTCGTCGCGCAGTACGTCGCCACCCCCGGCACCCCGGTCTTCCCCAGCGCGGACGACACGTTGACGATGTAGCCGGAGTTGCGGGGCTTCATCCGCTTGACCGCTTCCTGAGTGCCGTGGATGACGGCGTGCAGGTTGATCGCGAGCTGCCGCGCGGTGGTCTGCGGGCTCTCGTGCTCCAGCAGGCCGACCGGCATGATCCCGGCGTTGTTGACCAGGACGTCGATCGGCCCGAGCCGGCGTTCCACCTCGTCGAGGAAGCCGGTGAAGCTGGCGTGGTCGGTGACGTCCAGCGGCAGGGCGACCACGTCGTCGCCGAGGCCCGCGGCGGCCTGCTTGGCGAGGTCGAGATCCAGGTCCCCGATCGCCAGCCTCGCGCCCTCCCGCCGCATCGCGGCCGCGGTCGCGGCACCGATGCCGCGCGCGCCGCCGGTGATCGCCACGACCTTGTCCCGCAACTGTCTGCGCGCCATCTGATACCTCCGGGGATCGGTGCCCGGCGCCCGGCCAGGCGGTCGGTTCATGTGGTGCCGCGACCTCCGGCGGTGCCGCGGTCGAAGAGCGCTTCCAGTCGTACGGCGGTCGCGTCGACCTCGCGCAGCAGCTCCGTCATGGCGTCGGCGACCGTACGGACCTGGTTCATCCGGCCCACGATCTGGCCGACCGGCATCGCGATCGCCTTCGGGTCGTCGGCGTACATCATCCGGTGGTGCGCCTCGCTGACCAGCAGGTTCTGCAGCGGCATCGGCAGTGGCTGTGGCGCGTCCGGGGCGGCCCAGGCGTCCGTCCACTTCGTCTTGAGCAGCCGGGCCGGTTTCCCGCTGTAGATCCGGGTACGCACCGTGTCCGACGAGCCGGCCTCGATCAGCGCACCCTGCAGCGCCGCCTGCCGGGTCCCCAGCCGGTACTCCTCCGTGGTCAACCAGTACGACCCCAGCCAGGCACCCGCCGCACCGAGCGCCAGCGCCGCGGCGACCTGCCGGCCGGAGCCGATGCCACCGGCGGCGAGCACCAGCGCGTCGTCGCCGACCGCGTCCACCACCTCGGGGACCAGCACCATGCTGGCGATCTCGCCGGTGTGGCCGCCGGCCTCGTACCCCTGGGCGACCACGATGTCGACGCCGTCGGCCAGTTGGCGGCGCGCGTGCTCGGCCTTGCCCGCCAGTGCCGCGACCGGTACGCCGTGCTCGTGGGCCTGCGCGATCACGTCGGCCGGCGGCGAGCCCAGGGCGTTGGCGATCAGCGCGATCGGGTGCTTCAACGCGACGTCCACGTGCGCCCGGGCCACCGAGTGCAGCCACCCCAGCACCCCGTCGCCGGCTTCGGCGTCGTCCGGCAGCGGCGGCACACCCAGCTTGCGCAGCGTCTCGGCCACGAACCGGCGATGCCCGTCGGGGATGTGCGAGCTCAGGTCCGTAGCCGCCCCTTCCGCCGGCGCCGCCATCGGCATCACCACGTCGACCCCGTACGGCTTCCCGTCGGTGTGCTCGTCCATCCAGGTCAGTACGGCGTCCAGCTCGGCGGCGTCGTTGAACCGTACGCACCCGAGCACACCGAGACCGCCGGCCCGGCTGATCGCGGCCGCCACGTGCTCCGACGGCGTGAACCCGGCGACCGGGTGCTCGATGCCGAACCGGTCTGTGAATGCGGTGCGCACGTCAGACCCCCAGCGGTTCATGCTGCTCGGCGTACTGCTTCGCCCAGCGGTAGTCGGCCTTGCCGCTGGGCGACCGGCCGATCTCGTCGGTGAGCCAGATCCGGCGCGGCGCCTTGTAGCCGGCGAGCAGCCGGTGCACGTACGCGTCCAGCTCCGCGGGGTGCAGGGTGGCGCCGGGCCGGGGCTGCACCACGGCCGCGACCGCCTGCCCCAGCCGCTCGTCCGGTACGCCGATCACCAGCGTGTCGAACACATCCGGATGCGACTTCAGCACGCCCTCGACTTCTTCGGGGAACACCTTCTCCCCGCCGGTGTTGATGCACGTGTTGCCGCGGCCGAGCAGCACGATGGTGCCGTCCGCCTCGACCGTGGCGAGATCGCCGGGGACCGTGTACCGCTCGCCGCCGACCTCGGCGAACAACCTCGCCGTCTTCTCGGCGTCCTTGTAGTAGCCGAGCGGTACGTGGCCGCCGCGGGCCAGCCGCCCGACGTGACCGGACCCGGGCTCGACCGGTTTGT
>WNFV01006738.1_pt1 | contig 18377 bp, 11 predicted proteins | sample 5400101 | NCBI WGS metagenome assembly WNFV01 (sample SAMN13153361, study PRJNA577476) | soil metagenome | isolation source: 115 cm soil or saprolite under grassland replicate 1 | place: USA:California | collected 2016-06-15
TCAGCCGATTTTCAATTGCTCGTTCGTTGTGATACCGCTATTATAGCGAGGCGGGCGGGAGGAGTCAATCGACGCAAGTCAGGATTGGGGGCGTTTAAGTTCTGAATCCAACAACAGCTGTTGAATGATATCCTGAGGAACGGTAGTGCTGGTTCCGCCGCCGAAGTTGAAGATGCTGTAGCAGATGATAATCAGCCATAGGCTGGTAGTCGGCGGCAGGCTGCCTGCGGCAAAGATCGCCAGCAGCATCGCGCTAAAGGCCAACATCCGCGCGACAGCGGCGCGACGGTACAGCGGCAGCTTGTAGGGCATGGCCTGAAGCCGCCCGCCCACCAGCAGCTGTGGCAGCAGGAAACCGCCGATCTGCAGCGCCGGAAGCAGCCCGACCAGCGCCAGCGAGCCGCCTAGCTGGCGCACCAGCAGCGCCAGCACCAGCCCGGCGCTGCTGAGCGAATCGCCCAGCGCGAACAGCACGCCGTTGATCACGCCCAGCCGATAGTTGCGCCGAATCTCGGCCGGCGGCAGAACCAGCGGCACGCGGTGCAGCTTGGATGGCAGGTTCGCCTGCTCGATCGCGGGCGCGGTGGCGTGGGAGGCCATGGCGTCGGTCTTTGATTTCAGCGTAGCTTCGCCTTCCCCCTTCGGCACGCTCAGGATGTGGCTTCGTCCTGCTCAGGATGCACGGCAGCATGGTACGTTACGTTAATGTTGGGTTCTTTGTTCGCCCTGCAAGGCGAACAAAGAACCCAACAAAAGCAGAAAGTGTGTTTGCGTAAGTCCTAATTTAGCTTTTTGTGGCCTCAGTTCGATCTTGTTCCACTCGAAACTGTGCGATCTGGCCGGCGATCACGCTGGGCACGCGGCCTTCGATATGCGTGCCCTCGGCCTCGTAGCGCTCCTCGTCGATCACGCCGCGCTGGTGCCATAGCGCCACCAGATCGTTGCGTTTGTACGGGATGAACGCCGTGATCGCGCTCATGCGCTGGCCCAGCATCTCGTCGACCCGCTTCAGCAGCGTTTCGATGCCCCAGCCGCGCTCGGCTGAGACGGCGACATAGTCTTCCGGCAACCCTAGCTGGCTGGCCAGCCGCCCGACCTCGGCTTCGTCCACGCCATCGAGCAGATCGACTTTATTCAGTACGGTCAGCAGTGGCCGTTCGTCGGCCTGTAGCTCTTTGAGCGTCTCCATCACCGTGTGAGTCTGCTGCGCGGCATTGGCGTGTGTGATGTCCAGCACGTGCAGCAGCAGGTCGGCCTCGCGAATCTCTTCGAGCGTTGCGCGGAAGGCCGCTACTAGCTGGGTCGGCAGCTTCTGCATGAAGCCGACCGTGTCGGTCAGCAGGATCTGCTGGCCGTCCGGCAGTGTCACCTGCCGCGTTGTCGGGTCGAGCGTGGCGAACAGGCGATCCTCGGCCAGCACATCGGCGCCCGAGAGCACGTTGAGCAGCGTGGATTTGCCGGCATTGGTGTAGCCTACCAGCGCCACGATCGGCACGCCGCTGCGACGCCTCCGCTCGCGGTACTGCTCGCGGTGGCGGTGGATCTCTTCGATCTGGCGTTCCAGCAGTGCGATCCGGTGGCCGATCAGGCGCCGGTCGAGCTCGAGCTGCGTCTCGCCGGGGCCGCGCAGACCCACCACGCCGCCGGCCGAGGCGCCGCCGCCGCCGGCCTGGCGCTCAAGGTGCAGCCACTGGCGGCGCAGGCGCGGCAGCAGATACTTGTACTGCGCCAGCTCGACCTGGATGCTGCCCTCATGTGTGTGCGCATGAGTGGCGAAGATATCCAGGATCAGCCCGGTGCGATCGAGCACCTGCACCTTCAGCGTCTCTTCGAGGTTGCGCGTCTGCGCCGGCGTCAGCTCATCGTCGAAAACCACCAGATCATATTTCAGTTCGTCGCGCATTGCGGCGATCTCTTCCGCCTTACCGGGGCCAATGAAATGCTTGGGGAAGGGCCGTTTGAGTCGCTGGTAGATGCTGCCCACCACATCAAGGTTGGCGGTATCGGCCAGTAGCGCTAGTTCCTGAAGCGAGTCCTCCGCGCGCCACAGGCTGCGGTCGCCGGTCAGCTCTGCGCCGACAAGAAACGCCCGGTCCCGCGGCGCGGTGGTCGAGTGCATGCGCTTGCCGCCGGCCGATGTCTGGATGGTCTGTTCTTCGATGGTCGAACTCCTTTGCCTCACAAGACACAAACGCCCCGACCAAAGGCCGGAGCGCGCATTTCGTTCAATTGCTCTGCATCATGCGGTTCGTCGCTGGCCGCTACAAGTGTATGTATATAGTGCTATTGTAGCACGCTGGCTGCCGAGTGGCAAGCGCGCATAGTCCAACTCGCGGGCAACGCGCCCCGCAAAACTACCGCTCCTCAAACCCAAGCTCCTCGGCGACGATATACAGCGGCCGGCGCTTGACCTCATCGTAGATTCGCCCGAGATATTCGCCAATGATGCCCAGGAAGATCAGCTGGATGCTGCCCAGGAACAGCACGCTGGCCAGGGTTGTGGCCTGCCCGTAGAAGAAATCGGGCATGAAGATCCGCAGCACCACCACGGCCACCATGAACACCATGCTCAGTATCGCCACGAAGAAGCCGAGGTAGGTGGCCATCTGGAGCGGCAGGTACGAGAAGGTTGTGATGCCGTCGAGCGCCAGGCGCACCATCTTCCTGACAGTGAACTTTGTCTCGCCGGCCTTGCGCGCGTCGCGCTCATAGGTAATACCGGTTTGCTTGTAGCCGACCCACACCGACAGCCCGCGCATAAAGCGATTGTACTCGCGCATCGACTTGATCGCATCGACCACCTTGCGATCCAGCAGGCGGAACTCGCCGGTGTCGACCGGGATCTCGACACTGGTGATCCGTGTGATCAGCCGGTAGAACGCCGAAGCGGTGAGGCGCTTGAACCACGTTTCGCCGGCCCGCTCGGCGCGCTGGGCATACACCAGCTGGTAGCCTTCGCGCCAGCGGTCGATTAAGCGCGGCACCACCTCGGGCGGATCTTGCAGATCGGTGTCCATGACGATGATCGCCTGGCCGGCGGCATAGTCCAGCCCGGCCGTCAGCGCGGCCTGCAAACCGAAGTTGCGCGAGAAGTTGAGCACTTTCACGCGTGCATCCAGCGCGTGCAGCCGGCGCAAGATCTCGGGCGAATGGTCGCGTGAGCCATCGTTCACCAGCACCAGCTCGAACGGTTCGCCCAGCGACTCCAGCACCTCGATCATGCGCTGGCAGAATTCTTCCAGCAGCGCCTCTTCGTTATACACCGGCCCGACGATCGAGAAGACCGGCGGCGGCGTTGGGTGGCGATCGATCGCGCTTACCCGTGGTTGCGGCTCCGAAAGCGGCTCAAGTATCTGCATTGATCGTGTGTTCCTGTTGTGTTGTTGAATGGCCGGAATATATCTATTGTATCATAGCTTATTCGCCTGCGGCAGCATGGTACTTTCCTTCTTTTGTAGGTCATTTTTCGCCCGGCCGGGCGAAAAATGACCTACAAAAGAAGGAATTCGATGCGATAAGGCTTCTGACTCCTGGCTTCTGCCAACCGCTCTAGTGCGCTGCAATCTCATGCATCTCCTCCCAGTTCGGCCCGCTCTCGACATCGACTTTGAGCGGCACATTGAGCTTGTGCGCGCCCTCCATCTGCTCGCAGACGAGCTGCACCACCTCGTCCACCTCGGCGTGCGGCGCCTCGAAGATCAGCTCATCGTGAACTTGCAGCAGCATGCGCGCGGCGAGCTTGCGCTGGCGCAACGCTTCGTCTACTCGGATCATAGCGATCTTCATGATGTCGGCGGCGGTTGATTGGATGGGCGCGTTGATCGCCTCGCGCTCGGCCGCCGCGCGGCGTGGCCCGCCGCTGCTCAGCTCGGGCATGTAGCGCCGCCGCCCGAATAGCGAGTGGACGTAGCCCTGCTGACGGCCCTGCGCCAGCGTGCTGTCGATGTAATCGCGCAGGCCGGGGAAGCGCGCGAACAGCTCGTCGATCAGCCGCTGCGCCTCAGTGCGGCTCGCGCCGATTCGTGGGGCCAGGCCAAACGCGCTGATGCCGTAAATCACGCCGAAGATGACAGTTTTCGCTACGCGCCGTTGATTCTTGTCGATCTTGCTCGTCGGCACGCCAAACAGCTGCGATGCCGTCGCAGCGTGAATATCCTGACCCTCCAGGAATGCCTCCACTAGGTTGGCATCCTGCGTGATATGCGCCAGCACGCGTAGCTCGATCTGCGAGTAGTCGGCGGCGATGAAGATGTGCCCAGGCGCCGCCACAAAGCCGCGCCGAATCTCGCGGCCCTCGTCGGTGCGAGTAGGGATATTTTGCAGATTGGGGTCATTGCTTGAGAGTCGCCCTGTGGCCGCGCCAAGCTGGCTGTAGGTCGTATGCACGCGCCCGGTCTCCGGGTTCACAAGATCTGGCAGCGCATCCACATAGGTCGATTTGAGCTTGCTCAGCTGGCGGTAGCGCAAAATGAGGTCGATGATCGGGTGTGGGTTTTTGGCCTGCAAGATCTCGAACACGCTGGCGGTGAGCGAATACTTCTTGGTCTTGTCGGTTCTGGGCACGCCATCGGCTGGTATCCCCAGCTTGACGAACAGCAGATCGCTCAGCTGATCGCCGGAGTTGATATTGAATTTCACACGATCGTTGAAGGTGTAGATCTCGTCCTCAAGCCGCTCCAGCTGGTCGCCCATGCGCTTGCCCAGCTCGCGCATAAACGGCTCGTCGAGCCCGATCCCGGCCTGCTCCATGCGCACCAGCACCGGCAGCAGCGGCATCTCCAGCTTGTGGAAGATCTCGTTGACCTTGGCCTGCTCGGCCAGCTGCGGCGCTAGCGCCGCGACCAGCCGCATGGTCATATCGGCGTCGGCGGCGGCGTAGGGCGTGGCCTGCTCGATCGGCACGTCGGCGAAGACGATCTGGTTTTTGCCGCGCTTGCCGATCAGCTCCTCGATATCAGTCATCGGCTCGGGCAGCTTCAGCTCGTAGAACGCCAGATCCTTCAGCCCTTTTTTCTTGTCTAGCAGCGCCGCCGCCAGCATTGTGTCGAAGGCCACGCCCGCGACCGGTACGCCGGCATGTTCCAGCACCTCGACATCGAACTTGGCGTCTCGCGCTCTACCTGCTGGCCTTCGCGGTGGCCGAATGGGATATACCAGGCTGTGCCGGGCTGAATCGAGATCGAGATGCCAACGATGTCATCAAGCATCGCGCGTATGCCCAGCGTCTCGGTGTCGAACGCGAAGCCCGGCGCGGCGCTGAGCGCCTCGACCAGCGCGCGCAGACCGTCCTCATCGCGAACAGCTGTGTATTCGCCCAGCGGCGCGCGCTGTTCCGCTCCGGGCAGGCTGACCAGCGCGGCCGGGCGGCTGGTCGGGGCAGCCGGCAGGTCGAACATGGCCAGCTGGCGTGGGCCGCCTTCCGAAGACGAAGGACCAAGGACGGAGGACGGAAGCGATGCGCTCCAATCGACCGACGCCTGCTTTCCTTCGTCGTCCGTCGTCGGTCGTCCGTCGTCCATCAGGGTCGGTAGCTCGGCCAGCTCCACGCCGCCGCCGATCACCGGCAGTCGCTTGACCAGGCTGGCGCCGAACTCCAGCTCGTGAAACAGCGCGATCACCGCGTTGCGATCGTAATCGTGCAGCTCGGCCGCGCGCAGATCCAGCGCCACCGGCGCGTCGCAACGGATTGTGGCCAGATCCTTGCTGAACTCGGCGATCTTGCGCTGGCCGTCGAGCGCCTTCTTGAAGCGATTGGGCGCATCGTCGAGGTGATCGTACAGGTTCTCGACCGTGCCGAACTGCGTCAGCAGCGTGATCGCGCCAGCCTCGGCGATGCCCTTGACGCCGGGGATGTTGTCGCTGGTGTCGCCCTTCAGCCCGCGCAGGTCGGCCAGCTGCGCGGGCGCAAGGCCCTTGTAGCGCTCGCGCACCTGCTGCTCGTCGTAGAGCGTGGTGGTGGTTTTCTGGCCGTAGGGGTTGGCCAGCAGCACGCGCACATGGTCATCTACCAGCTGGAGCGTGTCGGTATCGCCGGTCAGAATGATCGTATCGACTTCATTTGCGGTGGCCTGGCGCGCAAGCGTGCCGATCACGTCGTCGGCCTCATACGCCTCGGCGGTGTAGATTGGGATATTGAAGGCTGTGACCAGCTGCTGCATCCGTTCGAGCTGGGAATGAAACTCGCTGGGCGTCTCGGCGCGGCCGGCCTTGTACTCGGCGTACATATTGTCGCGAAACGTAGGGCCAGCCAGGTCGAACGCGACCGCGACATATTTGGGATGATGCTCGTGGATCATGTTCAGCAGGATCGAGGTAAAGCCAAACACGGCGTAGGTCGGCTCGCCGTTCGAGGCGCGCAGCCCGGCCTTGGCGAGCGCGTGGAAAGCGCGGAAGGCCAGCGCGTGGCCGTCGATCAGCGCGAGAATCGGGCGTCGATTGGTCATGAGCGTGCCTTATCATCAAAACAGAACGCTGGTGCTGGTGGTAGTATACCATGTCTCTTGCCAACGGGCAGCGCAGTGTCGGAAACAAAACGATGGCTGCCGACGTAGCTTTAGTATGGATCCCGATCAACACGGTTTTTCACTCTCTGTAGGATGTATTTCGCCCCGCAGGGCGAAATACATCCTACAACAAATGGAAAGTACCATGCTGCCGCAGGCAAAAGCGGCCGTTTGTGCAAGCTCTATGTGTATCAGGATACCTACATTATGCTAGGCGAAACAGAACATCGAGCGCCTGCGCTGCGGCTGCGATCGGATGCCGCGCGCCAGTTCGAGCTCAGCCGGATGAAGCTGCTCGCCACCGGGCTGCTGCTGGCAGTCGCATTGCTGTTTGTGGGCGCGCTGTTGATTGAGCGCCGCTACCCTTGGGTGGGTTTCGTGCGCGCTTTCGCCGAGGCGGCCATGGTTGGCGCGCTGGCCGATTGGTTCGCGGTCACCGCGCTGTTCCGCCACCCGCTGGGCCTGCCCATCCCGCACACCGCGATCATCCCGCGCCGAAAAGACAGCATCGGCGCCAGCATCGGGCGCTTTGTCGAGGATAATTTTCTGTCGGAAGATGTGCTGATCAGCCGCATGCGATCGCTGCATGTGCTCCAGCGCGCGGCCGGCGCGATCCAGCAGCCAGAGGTGAGCGAACAGATCGCCAAGCATGCCACCACCGCGATCCACAACGCTCTACGCGTGATCAACGATGTCGATGTGCAGGCCGTGATCGAGCGCAGCCTGGTCGCGCGCATTCACGCGACTCAGCCGGCCCCGCTGCTGGGGCGCGCCCTATCCGCGCTGCTGGCCGGCCGGCGTCAGCCCGAGCTGGTGCATGAGCTGATCAAAATCATCGAGCACTTGCTGGAAGAAAACAAAGCGGCGATTCGGATCAAAATTCGGCAGGAAACGCCCTGGTGGCTGCCGCAATCGGTCGATCGACATATCGCAGAGCGCCTGTTCGAGACCGTCGGGTCGACCCTGCACGCCGTCAGCGTCGACCCCAACCACCCGTTCCACGACAGATTTCATGCCTTGCTGTATGAGTTTATCGAGCGGCTGCAGCACGACCCGGCGACGATCGCGCGCGGTGAAGCGCTGAAGGAAGAGCTGCTGGGCAACCCGATCGTACGTGAGTTCTCGGCATCGCTGTGGGCGGAAATAAAGGCGGCGCTGTTTGCCCAGAGCGCCAACCCGGACTCAGCCCTGTATACGACCATCGAGCACGGCGTGCGCCAGTTCGGTGAGCTGCTGCTGCGCGACGATCTGCTGGCCGACAAAATCAATGGCTGGGTGGAGCGCCTGGTTGTCTACGCCAGCCAGGAGTATCGCCACCAGTTTGGCCAGCTGATTGCGCATACGGTGAGCAAATGGGACGCCGACGTAACCAGCGATAAGATCGAGCTGCAAATTGGCCGCGATCTTCAGTTCATCCGCATCAACGGCACAGTGGTGGGCGGGCTGGCCGGGCTGGTGATCTATAGTATGTCGCTGCTGCTTAGGTAGCAGCTTTGGCCTACTGCCTGGCAGAATGATCGGTGACCGCGCTTCCCGGCTCGAAGGGTCGGTGCGAGCCACAGGCGGTAAGATCCTCCCGTGAACACTTTCCTCGAAAAGGCGACCTGCAACGCTGACGATCACAGTTGCCGGCCGGCTCTTCGGCGACGGCAGCACCGAGCAGCAGGCTGTGCGCGATGCGTGGAGTCAGGTGGGCATTGTGACATGGAGCTCTTTCTGGCTGTTCAATATCCTAAAAAATTGTTGCTCCCCGTTTACTCATTAGAGCCTCCACTCTCGTCAGCATTTCCTCCGGCTTAAACCTGTTCCAGGCTGTTGCCCAGGCGAAGCAGCGGCGATTTGTCGTACGGCGAATGGCCCTTTGCTCAGGGCTTCTTCTGATTCGATACACCATATAACCGGGACACTTTCTATGTATCTACGACGTGCGCCGGCCATCGAGTACGCCGATCTCGAAATCCGCATTCTCGAACGGCAGCCGGCTGGATACCCTGTAGAGATCACCTTCAGCGGCGAGCAGGAATTTCCGCGCGGCTACCTCGCGCCGAATGTGCTGCCCTGGGTGTCGAGCGCTTCTCCGACGGAGGATGGTGAGCGCCTATTTGGGCTGCTGTTCGCCGATGATATGCTCAAGACGACCTGGGCGCAGGTACGCGGGCAGAACCACTATCGGCGCATTCGGCTGCGGATCGATGATTCCGCGCCCGAGTTGCATGCCGTTCCCTGGGAGCTGCTACGCGAAGTCGGCCCTGGCTTTGTGCCGCAGACGTGGGCGGCGAATGCCGCCACGCCTTTCTCGCGCTACCTGGCCGGCCAATGGCGCCCTGGTAGGCCGATCCAGAGTCGCCCGGTCAAGCTCCTAGCCGCCATCGCGAATCCCAGCAACCTGGCCGAGTACCGTCTGCCGGAAATCAAGATCGAGGATGAGCATGTGGCGCTCACTGCGGCGCTCGCAGGGCTGAGCGAAGCCGAGCTGGAGCTGACATTTGTGACCCAGCCGGTGACGCTGTCGGCGATCGAAGCCGCGCTCAAGGAGGGCGGCGACCATATTCTGCACATTATTGCTCATGGTATCTATCTCCCGAAGTCTGGGCAGGCGAGCTTGTTCCTAGCCGGCGACGATGGCCGCGTCGCGCGGGTCGTCGAGAACGAGTTCGCCGAGATGCTGATGCGGCAGGGCGAGTCGTTGCGGCTGATCTTTCTCGCGAGTTGCCAGACAGCCACGCGCAGTTCGGCCGACGCCTTTCGTGGCTTTGCTCCACGGCTGGTCGATGCGGGTGTGCCGGCGGTGATGGCGATGCAGGATCTGGTGCCGATTGCGACCGCGCGCGCGTTCGCGGGTACCTTCTATCGGCAGCTTATGCGCCATGGTCTGGTCGATGTTGCCAGCAATGAGGCGCGCTCGGCACTCTTGAGCGCTCAGGAGAGCGGAAGCTGGGCGGTGCCGGTGCTGTTCTCGCGATTGCCTGAAGGAATGATCGTGCTGCCCGAGCCGGCGCGGCGGTACAGCTTGAGGGATCGGCTGGCAATCGGCGCGCTGCTGCTTGCGATCGCGCTCGCTGTTGTGCTCGTGTGGCAGCCGTTCCGCACGCGGCCGATGGGCAGCGGCTTTAACGTTGTCGTTGCTCAATTCGTGGTGCAGGATGCAACTGGCCGCCTGAGCGTGAGCGAAGATAGCCGGAACCTTAGCGCTTGGCTCTACAGTGCGATCCAGAAGGAGACCGAGCAGCTTCCGCCTGAGCTACAGATTGAGCTTCGTGGTCCGGAAGAGGTCGGCGTGATCGACGGCCAGGATCGTGCGGCACGCGCTGCCAGCGCGGCCCGGATCGCCGCTCGACATAACGCGACTCTGCTGATCTATGGCGTGATTATGAAGAATGACAATGGCCTGGCGGTTGAGCCTGAGTTCTATGTGGCCGCTCAAAGCTTTGGTTACGGCAGCGAGGTGGCCGGATCGGATCGCCTGGGTCAGCCTGTACCTGTTCGCTTCCCTTTGGATCCCCCTACACTGGCGACGATCAATAAGCAGCTGAATGATCGCGCGCGGTCCTTGCGCTACATCATCAGCGGGCTGGCGCAGTTTTACTTCCGGCGCTACAACAGCGCCTGGGCCGATTTTCAGGATGCGGCGGCGATCACGCCGGAGGGCGGCAAAGAAGTTGTGTACCTCTTGATCGGAGCGGCCAAACTGCGTGCCTCTGATCAAGAGAGTGATCCTTTGCAGCGAGAGCAGGCGCTTGTTCAGGCCTCAGATGCTTTCTCGCAAAGCTACCGGCTGAAACCCGACTATGCGCGTAGCTACCTGGGTCTGGGGGCTGTGGCTATGGCGCAAGCAAAGATCGGCAACACAGTCAATGCGGCCAAACTGCTTGAGGCCACGCGCTGGTATTCCGCTGGCCTGAGCGCGCCTGACCAGCCGGCGTTGGCGTATGTGCCGGAGAAAGCAGCATTCGGCTTGGGCCAGGCGCACCTGCTGGGGATTGAACAGAATCTGCCTGGTTGGTCCGGCCAGCGGGCGTGGCAACTATTCACGCAGGTGGCGCAGGCATATGACGCCGACCAGGCGTTGGACCTGGCCTGGTTTGCCGGCCATGCGCATGCGTATCTGGGCCTGCTTGCCGGCCGCAATAGCGATTGGGAGAGCATGGCATCCGAGTGTCGCAGAGCGATTGACATCCTCAAGTCGATTCCCAACCCGCCCGCCAACTGGATTGCGCTCTATTGGACGTGGGTCGGCGCGGCCGAGAAAAAACAGGGCCGGCTGGATGCCGCCCGCGCCGCATATCGCCAGGCGATCGAGACAGGCACAGGAGCGGTCGGCGCCGACAAACTGAAGCAATGGCAGGGTGAGCTTGATCAGATTGGCCAAGGAGTGCAGTGAGATGTGCCCGAAATCAGGAACTATGGGGAGGCGGATCCTACCGGCGTACTGGCGGCCGATGGTTGTTGTGCTGGTGCTCGTCGGCATACTTTTCGGCGCGGCGAGCTGCACCATGTTCTCGGCGCCGCCTCTGCCGATTACACAGGTTGCATCGCCACTGCCGACGGCCACACAGGTAGCGGCGCGTGTGCCGACCGCAAGCGTGGCATTACCGACAGTGGTGCGGCCAATCTCGCCGACCCCAACCGCTACCGCCAGCCCGCAGCCCGCGACGCCAACATCGGTGGCTCCGCAGCCAGAGATCGCCCCTCAGGCAGTGGGATGCCCGCCACCGCCGCCTGGGTGGGTGGCGCATACTGTGCTATCCAGTGATACCATCTACGATTTGGCAAACAGCACCAACTCCACCATTGAGCAGATCCAGGCAGTCAACTGCTTGGCCGATCCCTCGCTGATCTACGATGGTCAGGTGATCTTTGTGCCATCCGGTACGCTCCCCTTGCCACCGGACACTGCCGTGCCGGCGCCACCGGACACTGCCGTGCCGGCGCCATCGGATACTGCCGTGCCGGCGCCATCGGATACTGCCGTGCCGGCGCCACTGGACACCGCCGTGCCGGCGCCATCGAAAACCGCCGTGCCGCCGCGCCCAAACCGGACCAACACGCCAAGGCCGGCCGTGACCAACACACCGACTCCAGCGCTACCGGACAGGCCGACACCAGGGCCAGCGCCGACACCCTGCGGTGTGTTCAATTGCCCGCCGGATGGCCTGCCTGATCTGGAGCTAGCGGTCGGCGGCCCCGACGACCCTTCGTTTATCCCGTGCCAGGGCCATCGCGCTCAACCCTGGGTAGATAGCCACCCGCCGTATATTATGCAGCTGGGGCTGCGCCGTTACTTCTTTGCCTGCGATTTTCCGACCAGCCCGCTCTCGGCGACTGTCACGCTGAGCGACGGCTCGATCCAACCAGTCCAACTGCTGGGCGCGGCCCCCAACCCGGATCTACCTCAAGGGAATGCACAGGCAGTCATCGAGTGGCCGGCGCTGCCGATCCAGCCCACCGGCACCTACACCCTGACCGTGGCTTCCAGCGCTGAGAGCCAGGTAGCCTTTCCATTCCTGATCACAGCGCCGACGCAAGAGTTTATTCTGCCAGTGCCGGCCGCTGGCCCGGCCGGCACAATTTTTCAAATCTACTACGTCAACTTTGACTTCAACTCGACGCCAACATTCGATTTCTATGGCGAGGATCATCCGGTTGCGGGTGGCGATCATGTGTTATCTCACCGCCGGCGGTGGCAGATCTCGATCACCACGCCATTAGTCGGCTCGGATGGTAAAGGATGGGCCCAGGCGCCGTTGGAATCGACACCGGCTGATCCGCCAGCCGGATACGCGATTTCTTATGATAACAAGCGGGTATTGAACCTGATCTGGCTGCGATGAGCGAGGCTATTATCGTTGTATGCTCGTTTTAGATATCGGCTGTAGGAGGTGTGTGGTGAGCGAGAACACAGAATTGGATGGCGGGTCGCGGTTTCTAGCGCAAGACGAAGCGGCGCCGCTCTTTCTGGCACGATTCGAAAAGGAGCTTGCCAAGATCGTCGTGCCTGGTAGAGATGATCAAGCGATCACGCTCTCGGGAGAGATACTGGTCGCCGGCCGGCAGACGGAGGATAAGCTCTTAAGCGTCGAGGGGATTCGGCGCGTCTCAGTCTGGACCGAAGCGGTGAAGGAGCTGGGCGGGATAACATCGCTGGCCGGCCCGGAGAATGAGATCAAGCTCGTGGCCGGGCCGGCCGGCGCGATCGACCCGTTCGACGTGCTCCTGTATTATCCATTGCTGGGCGATCGGGAGCCCGGCTGCGTGGAAAGCGACGCGGTGTACCCGCAATTAGAAACCATGCGCGGGCGGCTGGTCTGGGAGCCGGAACAACCCGACGATCGCGGCGAGCCACGCATGCGCGTCACTCTGATCATCGACAATCTGATCGACAAACAGATCGGCGCGGTCCAGGCGTTGACATTCGGGCCACTGGCGCTGGTATTCCAGCGCGTGCAAGCGCAGCCGTTCGTTGCGAAGAAGGCGAACTCGCTGATCGCGTGCAACACGCCGGCACCGCCCGGCGCTGGAAGCGTCATCCGCGAGCTGGGGGTGCGCTTCGTCAGCCTGATCTCGCCGATCCCCGCAACCCTGGAGCAGCTGGCTCAAGAACAGATCGATAGCGCTTGTAAGGTCTGGTGGGCGAAGTGCGGGCTCAAGATCGTGCCCACGTCGCTGACGCCGGGCCCAACTATCGACCTGGCGAACGCGGCCAGCCTGAACAACTATCCTACTGGAAAGATCGCCGCCGGGCAAGAGACCGCAGTTCCGGCCGACGCTGGAACTGACCCGTCGAGCGTGAATATCTACCTGGCCGACGAGCTCACGGGCAATCTTGCGACGCAAACCACTCGTGACAGCGGCGGCATCACCCATAAGTGTCGCACGAGCCAGGCTTTTATCATTCTGGATATTCACAAAGCGGCGGCCAATAAGTATTTGCTGGCGCACGAGCTAGGTCATGTGGTTGGGCTCCGCCATCCTGGCCCGCCTGACCCGAAGCACGAATGTACCGGCGCCGGCATCACCGAGGGTTCGTTCTGTTCAGTCACGGTGCCGGATAGCCCGAACTCGAGCCGGAACACCGCGCTCAATCTCGGAGTGGTGCAGTCGGCCGCAATTCCGCTGGGGCCATTGATGACGCTGACCAACACCGCCTGCGGGCTGGTTCCCGACCTTGAGCCCGATGCGAATTTCTTCTTCACGATTGCCGACACGCCCTACGATCGTGGCGCCGAGCCGATGACGCTGGAGCCGCCCTTCACGAACTGGTGGTCCCAATCCGATGTATGGAACTCGCTACTGCCACCGCTCGCGGTCGCCGCTGATAGCCTCTATCACGATGCTACCAACAACGTCGACTCGCCCATGTTTGCCGATAGCCACGCGCCCAACCATACCGAGCCAAAACGAGCGGTGACGGCAAGCGGCACCAACCACCTGTATGTGCGCCTGCAAACCTGCCGCGACCTGACCAACCTGATTCAAGATCCTAATAATCCGTTGGTTGTGCAGGTTCACCTGCTGCTGGCGGTGCCGGGTGCGGCGCTTGATCCACTGCTGCCAGTACCGGTCACCACCGGCTCCAACCCGATCATATTCTCCAGCGCGGGAACCGCCGGCACATTCCCGATACCCTCACCCGGCGTGCCACACGTGGGCCACCTGACCTGGAACGTGCCCAACCTGCCTAATACGAACATGGGATACCCGCAGCATAGCTGCGTCTTCGCGATTGCTGTATGTAACCAGGAGGTGACTCCGCCGGCGCTCAACAGCATTCTCCAGAATCCGGGCGCGCATCACTTTCTTGATCTTGCTGCGTTCGTCATATCCGACAACGATGTCGCACAGCGCAACCTCCACATTCAGAGCATTACACCCCTTTCGCCATTCCTACAGCTCGCGCCGCTCATAAGCACCCTAGCGTGGTTGGAGATGTCCAACCCGCTCAAGGAGCCGGCCGCCGCGCGCCTGGCGGTTGATACTACGGGGGCGGCGCGGCTTGCCGGCCTCACGCTCGAAGTAAATGACCGTTTAATGCACGAGATCAAGGTCGGTGAGCCGGCTACCATACCACTCAGCGATGCGCTTCAGCCAGGCGAGCGCTTGACGTTGCGCTTCCACGCGGGCGTGGCGCCTGATCTGCGCGAGGGCACGACGTTCCCGATCGATATTGGGTTTTACCTGGGCGATCAGCTAGTCAGTGGCTACCAGCATGTTCTGCAGGTAGCCCCGCTCTCGGCGACGGTGGCCCAGGTGCTGGATCTGCTCTTCGGCGCGCTGTTGGACGTGGCCGCCACCTGCGCGCCGGATGCCGCAGGGTTGGCCGAACGCTTGGCACGGATCGTCGCCGAGGATGCGGAGCGGCCGGAGCGGGCGCTCGACTCGCTGAGCAAGCTATCGGATGGGCTGGCGAGCCTGGCGCAGCGCATCGGTCCGTCCGCCGCGCCGGAATGCCGGGCGGTGCGCCAGCGACTGTTTGAGCTGGCAGGCATGCTGCTCACCCGCTCGAATACACCATCAAGTCTGTTCGTCGAGCAGATTCGCGATCTGGTGGATCGTATTCAAGAGCCAGCCGGCCGCATGGCGCGGCGCGGATTGAAATAAGGGTCGCTATCGTACAAAACATTCCAGTGGTGGGTGCGAGGGCCGCAGGCCCCTGCGTATTTCTTTCTGGTGGGGTAGGTAAGGAAGGGTACAACCTTCCTTGATGCCTTATCTGTGTATCGTGCTGGCGGCTTCGCCGCCAGCACGATACACAAAATATCTTCTCTGGGGGCGGCTGTGCCGCCCCGGGTACCCTCTGGGTGTCCCCCACGCTGGGAAGCCATACCTACCCTAGTCAGCCACCACACGGGGAAGCCGGACGTCAGTTCGCCGGCATGCGATTGCCCTGCCTCCAGACTTCCCCAGCGTGATCTTTGCTCACGACGCCGACCCCGCTATCCGCGCCGCGCTCGCTGAGCTGCTGGTGCATCGGCAGGCGCAGGCGGCGCGACAAAACGAGCGCTATTATCAAGAGTACGCCGGCGTGCGCGGCTACCAGCCCGGCGAGTCAAAACAGCAATTTCTAGCTCGCCACGGCGCCGGCCTCGGCCCAGCCGACCCGGACAACGTGCCCTACTACCTGCTGATTGTCGGCGACCCGCGGACGATTCCGTACGTCTTCCAATATCAACTCGACGTGCAGTACGTAGTGGGTCGCATTCATTTCGACACGCTTGATGAGTACGCTCAGTACGCCCACAGTGTGGTCATGGCCGAGAGCGGCGGGCCGGCGCTGCCGCGCCGCGCCGTCTTCTTCGGCACGCAAAACGACGGTGACGAGGCGACGGAGCTAAGCGCCACCATGTTGGTCCAGCCGCTGGCCGAGCGGTTGGCGCGAAGCCAGCCTGGCTGGGCTGTGCCAACAGTGCTCAAAAACGAGGCCACGAAGGCGCGCCTCGTTCGGCTCCTGGGCGGCGCTGAGATCCCCGCGCTGCTCTTCACCGCCACGCATGGCATGGGCTTTCCCAACGGCGATCCGCGCCAACTAGCGCATCAGGGCGCGCTGCTGTGCCAAGACTGGCCGGGGCGCGCGGCGTGGCGCGGCCGCATCCCCCAGGACTTCTACTTGGCCGGCGACGCCATCGGCGCCGAGGCGCGACCGGCCGGGCTGATAGCGTTTCACTTTGCGTGCTACGGCGCGGGCACGCCGGAGATGGACGATTTCTCTCGTCAGGCGTTCCGCGAGCGCACCGTGATCGCGCCGCATGCCTTTGTCGCCGGCCTGCCGCGCCGGCTGCTCGGCCATGGGCGGCGCGCTGGCGGTCGTCGGCCATGTCGAGCGGGCGTGGAGCTACTCCTTCGTCTGGGAGCGCGCCGGCCAGCAGTTGCAGACCTTCGAGAGCACACTGACGCGGCTTCTGGAGGGACATCCGGTCGGCTCGGCGGTTGAGTTCTTCAATCTCCGCTACGCCGAGCTCGCCGCCGACCTGAGCGCCGAATTGGAGGCGATCATGTATGGCAAGATTCCCGACGATCTGGCGCTCGCCGATATGTGGGCGGCGCATAACGATGCCCGCAGCTTTGTGGTGATCGGGGATCCTGCGGTGCGGCTGGCTGTATAGACCATAGGGCTTACGCACATCACGGATTTCCGCTCTTTTGCCGATCGTTTTTGGCCCCGCCGGGGCGAAATACGACCCGCAAAGAGGACAGGACCATGCTGCCGCAGGCTCACCAGTGCCTTGTGCGTACCTCCTAGACCAGCAAGTTCGATCCGAAAATAGCAGGGACAGGCGCGAACATGCTTCTTGGTAATTTTATGTACTCTGTGAGCGGATAAAAGCAGCAAAAGGACTCAATTCACCTTCCGGTGTTCCGCAGATCCCCTAAAATCCTTATTCGCACCGTTCATAATACATACGCACATAAGTCGCTAAGCCAAGTGAATATTGGTGTGTAGCCCTTCTGATAACGGACCTGCCGTGAAAGACTTATAGCAGGGCCCGCGCTGGTACCCAAATTACACCAGATTGCTGCCTGAAAGCAGTATTTTACAGCAAGATCATAATTGTGAAAATTTAATATACTATTTTCGAATATCATATTTTACCACTGCACTACATTAGAGATATGACCCAAAAACCCTGATAACCACGTTTAATAAGCAAATCTGATATTTCACCACTGCACTACATTCGTAATTTGGCCTATTAAGCCAGCCCACCACAATCGAACAACTGACACATCGCTGGCAACTATAGCTTAGCAGCGGTATCACCAAATATTTGCTATTACCAGATTAACGGTGATTGGTTCAGCCTGCCTGTTAATAGCTCGTATATGGCTTAACGATGGAGTGAACGACATGTATCTTGTCAATCAATCGCGTATCGCCTTGCCGATGGAAGCGCTGTATAGCCCCGATATGCTGCGCCTCCAGATGGTCGAACAGCCGGCCACCGACGGGCAAGAGGCGCCCCTGCCACTTTCGCCCGATGGGACGCTGGTGGCCGGCCAATTGTACCCATCTTCGGCCGATGCCTCGGTAAGCTACTACCTGCCCACCTACCAGGTTCGGGTGCTGAAGAGCGGGCTCTACCAGGCCACGTTGAAATGGACGCCGGATGCCAGCGACCCCAGCATTGGCTTGCTCACGATCGACCTGGAAGCGCAGGTGCCCGGCGCATCCGGCGTGCAGCTGCAAGAGATCCCGCACGACGCGGTGGCCCGCTTACGTTACCGCTTGCCCGATAATGCCGCCGCGCAGAACGATACGCCCGATTCGTCCGATCCTGCGAATCTGCCGCCATTTGTGATGGAACTCGGCCCGCTTGTGCCGCTTGGACCAAGCGTCCCGAATGTGCGCCGCTGTCAGCTGCCGGTGCCGACCAAGCAAATATTCGACCGCATCTATGAGATCATGACCGATCGTGCGTTCGGCGGCATGCTCGAAATTCGCTACTTCGCCGTGGTGGGGCGCCGCACCTGGCGGCAGATCGTCGTGGACGATGGCCCCAGCCAAATTGAGACGCCGCCACTTCGCGGGCGGGTCGGGGCCTGGGGCATGGCGACAAGGTCGCCGTTCCGAGTTGCCCGGACGCCTGTGGTACTGAAAAATCCACGCCTGAGCGCTGGCGTGCTTTCGGAAGATTCCGCGCCGGCGAGCGCGCCCGCCGAGCTGTTTCGGCTTATTCCGGCGCAACTAGAAGCCGGCGCGGCACACGGGATGACGCTCGGCGACGACGCGATGGCTATGCGGGTGAACCTTTCGCAGCTCACCATGCTGCCGGCCGTGCCCGCGCGGCCGGTGGCCCAGCCGATTGTGGCGGCGCCGATCGCCAGCCCCATAGTGAGTGTGCTGCTGCCGGTGTTGAAGCCCGGCGCGATCGACGCCAG
>WNFV01009696.1_pt1 | contig 18377 bp, 17 predicted proteins | sample 5400101 | NCBI WGS metagenome assembly WNFV01 (sample SAMN13153361, study PRJNA577476) | soil metagenome | isolation source: 115 cm soil or saprolite under grassland replicate 1 | place: USA:California | collected 2016-06-15
CTGCTGGTCGGCGGGTCCGGGCTGTACTTCCACGCCGTGGTGGACCCATTCGTCTTCCCGCCCACCGACCCGGCCGTGCGCGCAAGGCTCGAGGCCGAGGCCGTCGAGGCCGGGCTCCCCGCGCTGTACCAGCGCCTGGTCGAGTGCGATCCCGACGCGGCAGGACGCATCCAGCCGGCCAACCTGCGACGCATCGTGCGGGCGCTCGAGGTCATCGAGCTGACCGGGCGCCGCTTCTCCTTCTTCCGTTCCGCGATGGACCAGCCCGTGTCGCCCTACCGGCTCACCGTCCTCGGCCTGGACCCTGGGCCGGAGCCGCTGCGCGTCCGGGTTGCCAAGCGGGTCGCGGCCATGGCCGAGGCCGGCCTGGTCGACGAGGTCCGCGGCCTGCGGGCCGGCGCGATGTCGCGCACCGCCAGGCAGGCGCTCGGATACAAGGAGCTGCTGGGCGCGCTGGAGGCCGGCACGCCGATCGAGGCGGCGCTGGACGAAGTGGTGGCCCGCACCCGCGCCTACGCCCGCCGCCAGCTCGCCTGGTTCCGGCGGGACGCGCGGGTGCGATGGGGTACCCTTCCTCCCGGGCCCCCTCTCGAGGCATGGGCCCGGGAGGAGCTCGCCAAGGCGCTCGAGCGGGATGGCCACGGGCCGTGACGGGAAGCGAGGAGCAGTCGTGGAGTTCGTCAAGGCGCACGGCACGGGCAACGACTTCGTGGTCGTGGAGGACCTGCAGGACCGCCTGGAGCTGTCGCCAGAGCTGGTGCGGGCGGTGTGCGACCGCCACTTCGGCATCGGGGCGGATGGCATCATCCGCATCGCGCCGGGTCGCCTGGCGCCCTTCTTCATGGACTACCGCAACGCCGACGGCTCGCTCGCGGAGATGTGCGGCAACGGTGTCCGGGTGGTCGGCAAGTACCTCAGTGACCGGGGGCACGTCAGCGACACGTTCGACCTCGAGACCAGGGCCGGGGTCAAGCGCCTGGAGCTCCATTGTGACGACGCCGGCGAGGTGGACCGGGTGTCGGTCGACATGGGCGCGCCCAGCTTCGACCGCGCCGACCTGCCCATGAGCGGCGAAGGCGAGGCGCTCAAGGAGCTGTTCGAGGTCGCCGGGCACAGCTTCGAGGCCACCTGTCTGTCCATGGGCAACCCGCACATGGTTGTCTACGTCGACGACGTGGAGGAGGCGCCGGTCACCGCCCTGGGCCCGCTGCTCGAGCACCACCCCGCGTTCCCGAACCGGACCAACGTCGAGTTCGTCGAGGTCATCGACCAGCACACCGTGCGCCAGCGGACCTGGGAGCGCGGCGTCGGCGAGACGCTCGCCTGCGGTACCGGAGCCTGTGCCGTCGCCGTCGCCAGCCAGGTCCGCGGCTTCACCGGCCGCCGGGTGGCGATCGAGCTGCGCGGCGGCCGGCTCGAGCTGGAATGGCAGCCAGGCGGCACGGTCCGGATGACCGGCCCAGCCCGCGAGGTGGCCCACGGCACCATCGCTCCCGACCTCCTCGCCCACGGCAGCGCGTGACCTCGCCGATTCCCACCAAGGAGTGAGCCCTCCAATGCAGACGGCGCGACGCATCGCAGCCCTCCCTCCGTACCTCTTCGCGGAGATCGACAGGAAGGTCGCCGCGGCAAGGGCGGCCGGTGTCGACGTGATCTCCTTTGGCATCGGCGACCCGGACCTGCCCACCCCGGACTTCATCGTCGAGGAGCTGGCGCGCGCCGCCCACGACCCCTCCACCCACCAGTACCCGAGCTACTTCGGGCTGCCTGAGTTCCGCGAGGCGATCGCCGCCTTCTACCGCCGCCGCTTCGGCGTTGCGCTGGACCCTGGCACGCAGGTCCTGCCGCTGATCGGCTCCAAGGAAGGCATCGCCCACCTGCCCTGGGCATTCGTCGACCCGGGCGACCCGGTGCTCGTGCCGGAGCCCGGCTACCCGGTCTACGAGGTGGGCACCATCCTCGCCGGGGGCCAGCCCGTCCACATCCCGCTTTCGGCCGATGAGGGCTGGTTCCCCGACTTCAGCCGCGTCGACGGTCAGGCGGCGGACCGGGCGAAGATCCTCTGGCTCGGCTACCCGTCCAACCCGACCTCCGCGGTTGCCACGCTCGAGCAGTTCGAGCAGGCCGTTCGCTTCGCCGCCGGCCACGACCTGCTGCTGGCCCACGACAACGCCTACTCCGAGATCACCTACGACGGCTTCGTCGCCCCGTCGATCCTGCAGGTCCCGGGCGCGCTCGAGGTGGCGCTCGAGTTCGGCTCGCTCTCCAAGACCTTCGACATGACGGGCTGGCGCGTCGGCTGGGTGGTGGGCAACGAGGTCGCCATCGAGGCCCTCGGCCGGGTCAAGACCAACATCGACTCGGGGATCTTCAACGCGGTCCAGCGCGCCGGCGTGGTGGCGCTGGAGAGCGGCATGCCCCACCTCCCCCGGCTGATCGCCACCTACCAGCGCCGGCGCGACCGGATCATGGAGGTGTTCTGGGAGGCGGGCTGGAAGGTCGAGGCCCCCAAGGGTGCGCTGTACATCTGGCTGCCGACCCCGCCTGGGGAGTCGAGCGTCGCCTTCACGGCGCGGCTGCTGGAGGAGGCCGGCGTGGTGGTCGCCCCTGGGACCGGTTACGGCCCGAGCGGCGAGGGCTACATCCGGCTGTCGCTCACAATTCCTGACTCGCGCCTGGAGGAGGGCTGCGAACGGGTCCGTAAGGCCCTCGTCGGCGGCTAGTCCTCCCGTGTCCCGATACGCGGGAATTTTCGCGCGACGTTGTCGCGTTGACCCGCTACCGTGGACACCATGACAGACACAGAGCAGGCGGCCGCCGCAGTCCGGACCCGCCGGGACGACAGCGAGATCAAGCTCGTCGAGCTGCGCAAACTGCGGCTGGAACGGGTCATCCTGGTGGGCGTCGCGGTCGCGGGCTCGCTCGGGGACACCGAGCGCTCACTCGAGGAGCTCCGGCGCCTGGCGGAGACGGCGGGTGCCGAGGTCCTCGACGCCACGCTCCAGCGCCGGCCGCGCCCGGACGCCAGCACCTTCGTCGGCAAGGGCAAGGCACTCGAGCTCGCCGACACCGTCAAGGCGCTCGGCGCGGACACCGTGATCATGGACGAGGAGCTGTCCCCGGGCCAGCTCCGCCGGCTCGAGGAGCTGCTCGACGCCAAGGTCATCGACCGGACGGCCGTGATCCTCGACATCTTCGCTCAGCACGCCACCAGCCGGGAGGGCAAGGCCCAGGTCGAGCTGGCACAGCTCAACTACCTGCTGCCGCGGCTGCGAGGCTGGGGCGAGAACCTGAACCGGCAGGCCGGCGGCATCGGGACCCGGCGGGGCCCTGGCGAGACAAAGATGGAGGTCGACCGCCGCCGCATCCGCCGCCGTATCACCAAGCTCCATCGGGAGCTCGCCGAGATGGCCAGGACCCGTGAGGTGAAGCGGCGTGGCCGCGAGCGAGCCGGCGTGCCGGCAGCCGCCCTTGCCGGCTACACCAACGCCGGCAAGTCCACCCTGCTGAACCGCCTCTCCGGCGCGGGGGTCCTGGTCGAGGACAAGCTGTTCTCGACCCTCGACCCGACCACGCGGCGTCTGGAGCTGCCGGACGGGCGCTCCGCCACCCTGACCGACACGGTCGGGTTCATCGCCAAGCTGCCCCACGACCTGGTCGAGGCGTTCAAGTCCACCCTCGAGGAGGTGGGCCGCGCCGACCTGGTGGTGCACATGGTCGACGCGAGCCAGCCCGACCCGGCCGGCCAGATCGATGCGGTGCGCAAGGTGCTCGCCGAGGTCGGCGCCGCCGACGTGCCAGAGTTGCTGGTGCTGAACAAGGTCGACCTGGTCGACGACCTCTCCCGCGCCCGGCTGGCGCGGCAGTACCCCGGCGCGCCGCAGATCTCGGCGGTGACCGGCGAGGAGATCGACCGGCTGCTGCTCGACATCGCCGCCCGGCTGCCACACCCCGAAGTGTGTCTCAGCGCCCTGCTGCCGTTCCAGCGGGGAGACCTCCTCGACCGCGCCTACCGTGAGGGCGAGGTGCTCGAGGTGGAGCACCTCGGCGAGGGAACACGCGTTGTCGTTCGCGCTCCGGCGGCGCTCGCCCACGCCCTGGGTCCCTTCGCCGCGGCCGAGCCGCGGGCCGCGGGCGGGCGGTCCATGAGGATCTCGAGCACCTGATGAGCTGTCGCTGAGTCCTCTTCAGATCCAGATGAACCCGATCGAGGCGGCCAGCAGGATCGCGAGGGCGACGCTCACGGCGCGATGCCTCCGCTCATCGTCCACGACTCGGTTGAGCGTCGCGCCCCCGGCCGCCCAGATCGCTGCCGAGGCCACCACCACGGCCATGAGCGTGCTCGTGAGGAGGACGACGCCCGCCAACCGAGGGAGGTCAGGTGGGAGGAAGGTGCCGACCGCAGCGATCGCGAAGATCCAGGCCTTGGGGTTGGCGTACTGGAACGCGAGCGCCTGCCACAAGCTCAGCGGGCGCGCGATGGTCGCGCGGGTGACCGTCCTGCCGCCGGCGATCCGGAACGACAGGTAGAGCAGGTACGCGGAGCCCACGATCTTCAGGGCGAGCTCAGCTCCCGGTACGGTCGTGAGCAGGACCCCGATGCCGCCCGCGACGCCGAGGACCACGGTGCCGATCCCAATCGAGGTCCCGAGAATGTGTGGCACGGTTCGGGAGAACCCGAACCGCAGTCCCGACGCCCAGAGCACCGCGTTGTTCGGGCCGGGCGTCACAGAGCCGACGAACGCGAAGCTCACCAGCGCGACAAGCTCGTTCACGATCGGACCTCCATCGACCCGTGCGCCGTCGACAGCATCCAAGACCGGCCGGCTCGGGAGGTCTTGTACGATCTTTGCGTGTCGGTCCTGTCCCGCGAATGGGTCCGCGCGTGGAAGCCGGCGGTGCCGGGCATCCATGAGGTCTTCCACGCGCGCTTCGTCGAGCACGCGTATCCGCCGCACACCCACGACGCCTGGAACGTGTTCATCGTCGACGAGGGCGCGATCAGCTATGACCTGGAGAACCGACACCGCGGCGCCGCCGGCGGTCGAGTCACGATCCTGCCGCCGCGCGTGGTGCACGACGGGCGACCCGCCACCGGCTCCGGGTTCCGCAAACGGGTGCTCTACATGGGGACCGAGGTCGCACCTCGGCGATCGGCCCGACGAGACAGCCGAGCGACCCGACCACGAGCTCGCGTCCCACCTTCGGGAGCTCCTTGACGAGCATCGCTTCGAGGCGCTGACGCTGGCGGAGGCGGGACGGATCGTGCACGGGTCACCCGCGCACCTCGTGCGGTGCTTCACCCGCACGTTCGGGATCGCTCCGCACCGCTACCTCGTGGCGCGGCGGATCGAGGCCGCGCGCAGTCGCCTGCTCGACGGAATGCCCGTGGCCCAGGTGGCAGCGAGCGTCGGGTTCCACGATCAGGCGCATCTCACCCGGCACTTCAAGCGTCACGTCGGAACCACTCCCGCTCGCTACGCGCGGTCGTCCGAACGCGTCCGGGGGGATCGTGACGCCCTGAGTCTGCGAGGGCAGGGCGGGATTGTGGTCAGCTCCCGGCGCTGACCGCCGGGAGCGGCGCGCCGCCGCCGGCGCGCCGCCTCGCCTAGAGCCTGCGGAGCACGGCGACGACCCTGCCGAGGATGGACGCCTGGTCCCCGTCGATCGGGTCGTAGGCGGGGTTCGCCGGCATCAGCTGCCTGTGGCCGTCCTTCATCGACAGGCGCTTCACCGTGGCCTCGTCCTCGATGTTGGGTACCAGCGCGGCGACGATGTCGCCGTTGTCGGCGGCATCCTGTCGCCGGACGACCACGTAGTCGTCGCCGTAGATGCCAGCCTCGATCATGGAGTCGCCTCGGACACGCAGCACGAACAGGTCCCCCTGTCCGACCAGCTCACGCGGCAGTGGCAGCATCTCCTCGACCTGGTCGTCCGGGAGGACGCCCGTACCGGCGGCGATCGGGCCGCTGAACAGGGGAGCGTAGGTGGGTAGCGGCCGTGGCACCGCGGTCGCCGGTCGCTCGACGTACACCTCGATCGCGCGCGGCTTGGTCGGGTCCCGGCGGATGTAGCCCTTCTTCTCCAGCGTCTCGAGCTGGGAATGGACGCTCGAGGTCGATGTCAGCCCGACCGCGTCGCAGATCTCCCGTATCGACGGGGGATAGCCCCGTTCGGTGACCGCGTCGTGGATGAACTCGAGGATGCGTCGCTGCCTTGTGGTCAGCTCCTCGCCCATGGCTGATTACCCCCTGAAGAATCGTGCCGAAGTCCCCATGGCAGGCGAGCGCTTCCTCCTGCTTGGTCGGACTTTAGCAGTGGGAGGCGAAGAAAGCAAACACCTGTTCGACTACGTTTGCGCCTGTGGGCGGCTCGTTGACATCGAACGTGAGTTCGGGCAGGATGCTGCCATGATCGAACAGACGTTCTCAACCGCCGCCTGCACCACAGGGATCAGCCATCCCGCCGGCGGCCCTGCACGCCGGCGGGGAAAGGAGGGAGCAAGGCGACTGCGTCTCGGGACGGTCGTGATCCTGCTGCTCGCCGCCTTCCTCCTGCTGGTGGCGCCCGGTCTCGTCAGGGACCGTGGCATCGAGCGCGCGGAGTCCAGGGTCGCCTACCAGCAGCCGGTCAGCTACACGGTCCGGGCGGGTGACACGCTCTGGTCGATCGCGTCTCGGGTCGCCCCAGGGCGCGACCCGAGACTCGTGGTGGATCAGTTGATCGCATACAACCACCTGCGGGGCGACCTCCAGGTCGGCCAGGCGATCTACCTGCCAGCCCCGATGCGTTGACGGACCGGCGCGACCCGGCGCGGGAGTAGCTCGCGGCCTGGCTCCCGCCTCGTCGCGGCCCGCCTCGGCTGATCAGCCGGTCAGCGCCGCCCGGCGCGGGCCCGAGCCTTTGGAGGCGTGCGCTTGGGCAGCGACCCCAGGGTGTCGAGTTCGCGCTCGAAGTCGGCGGGGTTCTGGAAGTCCTTGTAGACGCTGGCGAAGCGCATGTAGGCGACGGCGTCCAGGTCGCGCAGGGCGTTGAGCACCTCGATGCCGATCTCCTGGCTCTCGACCTCGCGCTGGCCGCGGACCCGCAGCGCCTCCTCGATGTCACTGGCGATGCGTAAGATCTCCGTCCGCGAGATCGGCCGGTTCTTGGAGGCCTTCTCGAGTCCGGAGACAAGCTTGGTGAGGTCGAAGTGCTCCTTGGATCCGTCGCGCTTCAGGACCAGCAGCGGCACTTCCTCGACCCGTTCGAAGGTCGTGAAGCGCCGCCCGCAGGCTGCGCAGGCACGCCGTCGGCGGATCGTCATCCCGTCGTCGGACGGGCGCGAGTCGACGACGCGGTCGTCGTCGACGGAACCGCAGAAGGGGCAACGCACGGCTTCCTCCTCTGGGCCGACCAACACGGATCACCACAACATATAGTGGTACAATAGCTCACCAGATACGAGTTATCCACAACATCTTGTGTATGAACTGCTTGACCTCGACCCAGGTTCGTTGCTAAATCACAGCGCTGTAAGTCCTGTCCGTCGTCCCGCTGGCGTCACGCCGGAGTCCGGTCCCGTGGATCAACCGCAGCGCCAACTTCCCTGGGGGACGTGAGCTTGGCCCTGTCAGGGCCGCTAGGAGGTCATCGTGGCCAAGACCAGGGACGCCCTGTCCGTCCAGCAGGGTTCAGCTCGCAAGGGGCTGCAGGTTCGTCGCCTGTTCACGACCGAGGGCGTGCATCCGTACGACGAGCTGACCTGGGAGCGCAGGGACGCCGTCATCACCAACTGGCGCGACGGCTCGACCGCCTTCGAGCAGCGTGACCTCGAGTTCCCCTCGAACTGGTCGCAGAACGCCACCAACATCGTCGCCCAGAAGTACTTCCGCGGGCCGCTCGGCACCCCCCAGCGCGAGCACTCGGTGCGGCAGATGGTCGACCGGGTGGCGGGCACCATCACCAACTGGGGGGTCAAGGACAGCGCGGCCGCGTTCAACTCGCCTGTCTGGTTCAACGTCGGTGTCGAGCCCCACCCGCAATGCTCGGCGTGCTTCATCCTGGCGGTCGAGGACACGATGCCCTCGATCCTCAACTGGTACGTCGAGGAGGGGCTGATCTTCAAGGGCGGCTCGGGCGCCGGCATCAACCTGTCGACCATCCGCTCCTCCAGGGAGGCGCTGGGCAACGGCGGCGAGGCCTCCGGTCCGGTGTCCTTCATGCGCGGCGCCGATTCCTCCGCCGGCACGATCAAATCAGGTGGAAAAACGCGCAGGGCGGCCAAAATGGTGGTCCTGAACATCGATCACCCTGACGTCCGTGACTTCATCTGGTGCAAGGCGCGGGAGGAGCACAAGGCCCGGGTGCTGCGGGACGCCGGGTTCGACATGGACCTGGACGGGCGCGACTCGATCAGCATCCAGTACCAGAACGCGAACAACTCGGTGCGGGTCACCGACGAGTTCATGCACGCCTACGAGAGCGACGCCGAGTTCGACCTCAGGGCCGTGCTCGACGGGCAGGCGCTCGAGCGGACCCGCGCGCGCGAGCTGATGCGCGAGATCGCCCAGGCGGCCTGGGAGTGCGCCGACCCGGGCATGCAGTACGACACCACGATAAATGAATGGCACACGACTCCGGAGTCCGGGCGAATCAACGCCTCCAACCCCTGCTTCACTGGCGATACCCTCGTCCACACCGACAAGGGGCTCATCCGTTTCGACGAGCTCGCCCGGCGAGCGGTGGAGGGCGAGACCTTCGGGATCTACACCCACGACGCCACCAGCCCCACTGCTCCCAGCGAGACCGTCACCCTGAGCCGCCACGAGGCCGTGATGGTCACCGGAGTCAACGCCGTGCTGCGCCTGACGTTCGCCAACGGCGCCCAGGTCCGCTGCACGCCCAACCACCGCTTCTGGACCGCCAACCGGGGCTGGGTCGCCGCCGAGGACCTCGAGCCGACTGACGAGGTCCGGCTGCTCGACCATGAGACCCCGGCCGATGCCGCTGAGCGGCGGCTCCCGGTCGCGACCGACGTCGCCGCCTACGGGACCAAGGGCGACCACTCCGCTCCCATGGCGCTGCCCGAGAAGTGGGATCCGGATTTCGCCCACCTTCTCGGCTGGCTGGTCGGCGATGGCTCGTTCAGCGGCGACGTGATCTCGGCGATCTATGGCTCGGCCGAGGACCGCGAGGCCATCCTCCCACGCCACCGGCGGCTGTTCAGCGAGCTGAACGGCGGCCGCGAGCCCAAGCTGAGCGTTCAGGGAAACGGCACTGTTCAGCTGCGGCTCTCACGCCGGGCGCTGGCGCTGTTCTTCGAGGCGCTTGGGCTCAAGCGCGTGAAGGCCGCCGAGAAGGACGTGCCGTGGTCGATCTTCCAGGCCCCCACGGACATCGTCTGTGCCTTCCTCCGCGGCCTGTTCGACGCCGACGGCACGGTCGTGATCCAGAAGACCAACGCGACTCGCCATGTCGGCCTCGGCAGCCGCTCGATCGGCCTGCTTCGATCGGTGCAGGCCCTGTTGACCTCGCTCGGCATCACGAGCCGCATCTACGCCAACAGCAAGGGCGGTCCCAGCGGTTTCACCTACACCGGTCGCGACGGAGTTGTGCGCTCCTATCACTCCGCCGTGGGTCACGATCTGCGGATCGCCGGAGCCGACGCCGACCGGTTCGCTGCAATGGTTGGCTTCGAACTGCCGAGCAAGGCGGCACGCATGAAGACGGTCGCGAACGCGGCCAAGTATTCCAAGACGCGCATCGTGAAGCTTGTCGGCCGTGAGGATGACGGTTTTGCGGTCACCTACAATTTGAGCGAACCCGAAAACCACTCCTATATTGTCCAGGGCATGATCGTTGCGAATTGCAGCGAATATATGCACCTCGATAATTCAGCTTGCAATTTGGCGAGCCTGAATTTGCTGAAATTCCTGCGGGACGACGGCGTCTTCGACGTCGAGGCGTTCAAGCACGCGGTCGAGATCGTCTTCCTGGCGCAGGAGATCATCGTCGGCAACTCGTCGTACCCAACCCAGAAGATCACCAGGAACGCCAAGGACTACCGCCAGCTCGGGCTCGGCTACGCCAACCTCGGCGCGCTGCTGATGGCGCAGGGCCAGCCCTATGACTCGGACGGCGGCCGGGCCTGGGCTGGGGCGATCACCGCGCTGATGACCGGTCACGCCTACCGGACCAGCGCCCGCGTGGCACAGGTGACAGGGCCCTTTGCCGGCTATCCCAAGAACCGGGACCAGATGCTCCGCGTCATCGGCAAGCACCGCGGCGAGGTCGACGGCATCGACGCCAAACTGGTGCAGCCGAGCCTGCTCCAGGCGGCTCGCACAGCCTGGGACGAGGCGCTGAAGTTCGGCGAGGAACACGGGTATCGAAATGCCCAGGCCAGTGTAATCGCCCCGACCGGCACCATCGGCCTTCTCATGGACTGCGACACCACCGGGATCGAGCCCGACCTGGCCCTCGTGAAGACCAAGAAGCTGGTCGGCGGCGGCTCCATGTCGATCGTGAACCAGACGGTGCCGCGGGCGCTGCGACGGCTCGGCTATGCCGAGGAGCACGTCCAGGCCATCCTCGAGTACATCGCAGAGCACAACTCGGTGAAGGGTGCGCCGGCGCTCCGCGAGGCGCACTACGCGGTGTTCGACTGCGCCATCGGTGACTCGCCCATCCACTACATGGGCCACATCCGGATGATGGCCGCGGTGCAGCCGTTCATCTCGGGCGCCCTGAGCAAGTGTGTGACTGGCGAGACCCTGATCCCGACCACGGATGGTCTGATTCGCATCGGCACCCTTCATGAGGGCGAGCGAGAGGATACCTTCCGCGACGAGATCCTCGCCGTGGCATCTCTGGATGGCCTGCAGAAGACCGACGCCTTCTACTACGGGGGTGTCCGAACCGCTCTCCAGGTCGTGCTCCGCTCGGGTCACACGGTCGTCGGCACGCCGAATCACCGCTTGCTGGTCGCAGCTGACCACGGCTTGGAGTGGCGTGAGCTGGCAGATATTGGACCGGGCGACCACGTTGCACAGCAGTACGGCGCCGACCTTTGGTCGTCACTCCCCGCGCGGTTCGACGACTTCGTCTCCTCGCCCCGCTATGGCTCTCAGAAGACTGTGCGCATCCCCGGGGAGATGACGCAGGAGCTTGCCTTCCTGCTTGGTGCCTTCGCCGCTGAGGGCAATATCACTCGATCCAATTACTCGATCGTTGTCACCAACTCGGTCGAGTCAGTTCTGGAGCGGGTTGCCGCAGCCTGGCGAAGCGAATTCGGCGCCGGGTGTCGCGTAGCACGCGATCCCGGAAAGTGCCCTGCCGTCATTGTCTCGTCGAAGGAGATCGTTGAGTTCCTCGACTATCTGGGCTGCGGAGGTCGCGCGAGTGAGAAGCGCATCCCAGACGCTGTGCTCCGTTCACCGCGCTCGATGGTCCTCAGCTTCCTGCAGGGTCTGGCGCTTGACGCGTACGTGACTGTCGCCGGCATGGCCAAGTGGGCGATCTGTCTGGATGCCCCGAAGCTGCTCGACGACCTGCAGGCGGTTCTCACGAACCTCGGGATCGTCCATGGCCGGACCACCAGGCACAACCAGAGGTATGCCAAGTCCTACGACGAGGTCTACGTCTGTGGTCAGTATGCACAGGGACTTGTGGAGCACGTTCCCTTCTGCGAGCCAGAGAAGGCCGCCCGAGCTGCGCGGCTTGCCGGCAGGACGTTCGCGCAAAGTACCGCCGAGATCATCCCTGGTATCAAGGGTCCGGATTTGTACGACGCGATTCCGAAGGGGAAGTCAGGGCGGAACGGCTGGGGCGTGCGGAGCAGGTTCGCATTCCTGCTCGACCCACGTACACGCCATGTGAGCCGGCGCACGCTCGAGCGGGTAGCGGCGATCCCAGGAGTCGAGCTTCCTGATTGGCTGCGCATGGTCCTGCAGGACAACCTCCACTTCAGCCCGGTCGCTCATGTGGCGGATGCGGGGGAGCGTGAGGTCTTCGACCTCTCGGTCCCGTCGGTCCATGCGTTCGTCGGCAACGGTATCGTCAACCACAACACCGTGAACATGCCCGAATCGGTGACCGTGGAGGAGGTCGAGCGGGCCTACTACGAAGGCTGGAAGCTCAGGCTGAAGGCGCTGGCGATCTACCGGGACAACTGCAAGGTCGGACAGCCGCTCTCGGCGACCAAGTCCGGCAAGGACAAGGACAAGGTCAGCGCGGCCGAGGCGGGGGAGAGCTCCGGCAAGGGGGACCGCAGGGTCATCACCGACACCGGCGCGGTCATCGAGGTCGAGAGCGCGCCCGTCAGGCGGCGGCTGCCGCGGACGCGCCCGTCCAGGACCACCTCGTTCCGGGTCGGCGACATCGAGGGCTACCTGAGCGCCGGCTCGTACCCGGACGACGGCCTCGGCGAGATCTTCGTCAAGGTGTCCAAGCAGGGCTCCACCCTGTCAGGTGTCATGGACGCGTTCGCCATCGCGATCAGCCTCGGCCTGCAGTACGGGGTGCCGCTCGAGGTGTACGTGGCCAAGTTCTCCAACATGATCTTCGAGCCCAACGGCATTACCGATGACCCGGACATCCGCATCACCCAGAGCCTGGTCGACTACATCGCCCGTCGCCTGGCCATCGACTATCTGGACGTCGAGACCCGTCAGGCGCTGGGGATCAAGACCACGGCGGAGCGGATCGACGAGGTGAACGGCACCAGCACCGGCACCGGGCCGGCCGCCACGGTCGAGGCGCCGGCGACCACCGAGACCGCGCAGAGCGCGACGGGCCCTGAGCCGGCCGCTCAGGCCGAGGCGGCAGCCGAGCAGAAGGCCCACAGCAGCAACGGCACCGGTCAGGCTGCCGAGCAGCAGGCCGCGCCACCCACGCCACGGGCCGAGCTGGCCTTCACGCCTGGCATGGCGGCGGTCGACGCACCGTTCTGCTCGACCTGCGGTGTGCGCATGCGCCCCGCCGGTTCCTGCTTCGTCTGCGAGTCGTGCGGCACCACCAGCGGCTGCAGCTGAAAACGAGCGGAATCGCATCTGCTGCAACACTGGGCACGTGGTAGCGCGAGCAAGAGCGCTGGTGGAGGGGGAGGCTGGCAGGTTGCCGGCTTCCCCCTCCGGCGTTTGAGCTGCCGAGGCCTCGGCAGGTTGCCGGAGCGTCTGGTTCATGGGCTGGTGATGCGGGTGAGTGGCAGGACCCCGGCGTTCGGGCTATCTGTCAGTCTAGATTGACATCCCTGCTCTTGTCAGGCTAGACTGACGGCATGATGTCGGACGAGCTCGTTACGAGCATCCAGTCTGCCGACCCAGCGGTCGGCCTCCGCGCGGTCGGCGCGCTCCATCGGCTGGCCGAGCGGGTCGAGGCGATCCATGTGCGGCGCGCCCGGGAGCAGGGCTGGTCATGGGAGCAGATCGGCGACGCGCTCGGGGTCTCCCGCCAGTCGGTGCACGCAAAGTACGGAAAGCGAGGCACGTGATGGTCAAGCGGCTCAGCGAGGATGCAAGAAGGTTGGTGCTCACCGCGGCCGCCGACGAGGCATGCCGACGGGGCGACCGCCGCCTTGGCACCGACCACCTCCTCCTCGGCATCCTTCACGACCCGGCCTCCGAGGCCGCCAGCGCGCTTGGCGTCGACCTTGACTCGGCCCGCGCCGCACAAGACGCCCTCGATCGAGCGGCGCTGGCCGTTGTCGGCATCCACGCCGGCGACCTCGGCCCCATCGCGGACGCTGCAGGCGCTCGCCGCCGCCCTCCTCTGACCTCCGGGGCGCGCGCCGTCCTCAAGCGCGCGATCGAAGCGGCACGCGCGACCGGGAGCCGCCGGATCCAGACCCGTCATTTCCTGCTCGCCCTTCTGGCGTGCGAGCCTCCCGACCCCGCAGCCCAGCTCCTCCACCAGCTCGGGGTCGACGCCGCGGCGGCGCGCGCCCGTCTGGCGGGCTGACGAACGGGAGCAGCCACATGAGCAGAAGAGGCGTGTGCTACGACGTCGGGCGGGTGCTGATGGGCCAGAACTGGCGCCCGGTGTTCGACGCCCACGAGATGCATCGCGAGCTCCAGATCATCAAGGACGACCTGCACTGCAACGCGGTGAGGATCTGCGGACAGGACATCGATCGGCTCATGACCGCCGGCCAGGATGCCCTGCAGCAGGGACTCGAGGTCTGGCTCTCGCCAGAACTGTGGGACAACAGCCCGGGCGAGACGCTCGACCACATTGCGGACGCGGCTGGCAGGGCCGAGGAGCTCCGGCGGCACTGGCCAGGCCAGGTGGTCTTCAGCGTCGGCTCTGAGCTGACGCTGTTCATGCAGGGCATCCTCGAGGGCGACACGTTCTTCGAACGACTCCAACACCCATCGTTCCAGGAGCAGATCCGCTCCGGCGCGCACAACGCCAGGCTCGATTCGTTCCTGGCCAAGGCGAACGCTGCGGTGCGGCAGGTGTTCAAGGGCAGCGTCACCTATGCGTCGGTGCCGCTGGAGACGGTCGACTGGAGTCGCTTCGATTTCGTCGCCGTCGATCTCTACCGCGACGCCCGGATCAAGGACCGATTCGCCGACGTGCTGCGGCGCTTCTTCGCCCACGACCGTCCGGTCGTCATCAGCGAGTTCGGCTGCTGCACCTACCACGGAGCCGCCAACGCCGGCGGCATGGGTTGGGCGATCGTCGATCTCGACCTCGCCGAACTCGGCACGCGGCCACCCGAGCTGAACGGCGAGTACGTCCGCGACGAAGCGGAACAGGCGCAAGAGCTGACCGACGTGCTCACGATCTTCGACGACGCTGGCGTCGGCGGCACGTTCGTGATGACCTTCGTCGCCCCACTCTCCCCCTGCCTTGGTGATCTCGCCACGGCCTTCCCGGACCTGCCATGGGAGGCGAACCGCTGGGGGACGGCGTATCCGGACATGCCGTGGGAGCCGAAACAGTCGTTCCGAGCGGTCGCGGACTTCTATGCCGGCCAGGTACGGCCCGCATGACCGCGTCGAGAGGCGGGAATCGCCTACCGTTCGGCCCGCGGCCACGCCCGCAGCGGCCACGGCTTCTCCCCCGGAGTGGCGGACTGATCCCGCCCCCGCGCAATGCCTCGGCCGCCAGGTCCGGCCAGGCCCGCCCACCTCCGGCCGACCCCGGAGAGCCGCCCGCTACTCCTCGCGGGTCATGGTCATGATCCAGTTGGTCTGCCAGCTGTGGCCGTCGTCGTACGAGAACGCCTGCTCCCAGCGTGCCGAGGTGGCGGTGATGTCCTTCCAGTCGAACCGGACCTTGACCGGCAGCCCGTTCAGCACGTCATCGCCGATGAAGCGGCCGCGCCCGTCGGTGAAGCGGCCCTCCACCGGCGGGTCCAGGTGGCCGGGCCGCGTGGTGGAGGCCCACCAGATCCGCCACAGCTGGGTCTTCGGGTTGAACAGCCGCAGCGACATCCCCTCGAAGGGCTTGCCGTCGGGGGGAAGGGCCGCCGAGAAGCTGTCGACGTTGCCGAGCCCACCGAGGATCGGATACGCCTGCCCGGTTGCCTCGAACTCCACCCACTCGGTGCATCCCTTGTCCAGCGTGTCGGCGAGCTTCCGGTTGTGGATCCGCCAGTGCCCGTACCAGAAGTCGAAGTCCCGGCGGCCGTCGCCGGCGGTGTGCGTCTGGTTCATGCGGTGTCTCCTTGATGCGGTGGCGCGCGAGCAGGGCTCGAACGGGCGCCGCTTGGGCTCGACGAAGGAGACGAGCCATGGCATGGAGTTTCGCAACCAACTGGACTCGTGAGAAGATCCAGTGGAGTGAATATTGATGAGGCCAGTTGCCCCCGGCGCGCGCCTACTCGCGGGCGCTTCCTCCCGGTGGAGTGCGGCCGGCCAGCACCGACCGGCCGATCTGCTGGAACTCCGATGCGAGCAGCTCCATGAACACCCCATCGTAGCGGCGGCCCATGGTCACATCCGCGCCGCGGCGACGGCCCAGCTCCCGGAAGCCGGCCTTGGCATACACCCGCATCGCCCGCTCGTTCCATGCGGCGACCGAGAGCATGACGTTGTGCAGGCCGAGCACGGTGAAGCCCCAGTCGAGCGTGAGCCGGGTCGCCTCACTGCCAAGCCCCTGGCCGCGCCGCTCGCCGAGGAAGATCCCAAAGTCAGCCGTGCCGGTTCGGTGGTCGATGTCGAACAGCGAGCTGAAGCCGATCGGCGTCTCGTCGGAGCGGTCGTAGACGGTGAAGTCGGCGAAGTCGGGCCTTCCGCTGCGCCCGGCGATACGGTCGCGCTGCGCCTCCAGCGTGAAGGGGATGACCCAGCCGTTGCCGTTGGCCACCTCCAGGTCATTCGACCAGCGCTGGTACACCGGGACGAGGTCCAGGCAAGCCGGCCCGAGGGCCACCCGCTCCCCCTCGACCACGAAACCTGGCTGCTCCTCCATCGACCACCTCTCAGACGTCAGACTCGATCTGGCGATCCCCCTCGCGGAGGGCGCCTCAGGCGAGTCACCAAGGCCACCATCGCCCGAGTGTCACTCGGGATCTCGGCCCTGCTCCATGCTGACGACGTGCCAGCGGGAGAAGACCTGGCGGACGACCGGCTCGCTCAGGTCGTTGCGGACCCCTTGCGCGTACAGGCAGGCGCGCAGCAGGAAGCGCCCGCCCGGTCGAAGCACGCGCGTGACCTCCGTGGTCCGGGGCTCGTCCACGTGACGGCCTCTCATGTCGATGGGGGCGTCGCGGTCCGGCGTTCGAGGTCGACGGCCAGCCCGTCGAGGACGTGCGAGAGCCTGCGCTCGAACGTCGCGTCGACGTCGGGGAAGTCCTCGGCCTCCACGACGATCCGCTCGAGAAATGGATACCGGCCGGTGGCGACGAGTCGCCGGACGTAGGGAGCCATCCGGGCGCGCCACTGCTCCACGGTCAGGTTGGTCCGGCGTTGGGCCTCTTCCTCGGCGAGCTCGGCCTGGACGAACCCGGCCACGAACGCGCTGACCGTGGTGACCATGTCGAGCATTCCGTCGATGTCGAGGCCGAGCCCGTCGACAGCGGCCATCAGGTACTCGAGCTGGCGCACGGCGTTCGGGCCGAAGTTCGGCCGCGCGAGGATGAACGTGACCGCCCAGGGATGGCGACGAGCGAGCCTGCGGTTGTGTCCCGCCGACTCGGCCAGCTCCGCGCGCCAGTCGCCCGACGGCTTGTCTGGTATCTCCTCTTCGCCGAGGACCGTGTCGACCATGAGGTCGAGGAGGTCGTCTTTGGTGTCCACGTACCGATAGAGCGACATCGTCCCGGCGCCGAGCTTCGAGGCGACCTTGCGCATGGACAGTGCCTGGACGCCCTCGGCATCGGCGATCTCGATCGCCGCCCGCACGATCTGCTCGTAGGTCAGCGATGGCTGCGGTCTGCGGGCGGACCGGTCGAGCCGCGCCCAGATCACCGGGCTCGGCTCGGCCGAGGTTTCGTCCAGCGGCATCGAGCCCTCCTTTCACCCGGACGTTGCGGACAGCGTACCCTGTGAGTACAGTGTACTCGCAATGCGTACAGCGTACTCAGGAGGAAGCTCATGGATGACGCCGCGATCGTGGCGCGGGGGCTGCGCAAGCGGTTCGGGTCGACCGAGGCGCTCGCCGGCATCGACCTCACCGTGCCGGCGGGCACGGTGTGCGGCCTGCTGGGGCCGAACGGCGCTGGCAAGACCACGGTGGTGCGGATCCTCGCCACGCTGGTGCACCCCGACGCCGGCCAGGCCCGCGTCGGCGGGTACGACGTGGTCCGCGATGCGGACCGCGTGCGCTATCGCATCGGTCTCGCCGGGCAGCACGCGGCCGTCGACGAGAAGCTCGCCGGCAGGGACAACCTGCGGATGTTCGGCCGGCTCTACCACCTCCCGGAGCGCACGGCCCGACGGCGCTCCGACGAGCTTCTGGAGCAGTTCGGGCTGACCGAGGCCGCCGAGCGCGTGGTCAAGACCTACTGAGGTGGCATGCGGCGCCGGCTCGACCTGGCAGCCAGCCTGATCATCGCGCCGACCGTGCTGTTCCTCGACGAGCCGACCACCGGGCTCGACCCGCGCAGCCGCAACGAGGTCTGGGACAGCATCCGCGCGCTGGTCGGCGGTGGGACGACGGTGCTGCTCACCACACAGTACCTGGACGAGGCCGATCATCTCGCCGACCAGATCGCGGTCATCGACGCCGGCCGGATGGTCGCCGCCGGCACCGCCGCGGAGCTCAAGAGCGAGATCGGCGCCGACCGGCTCGAGGTCGTGGTGCGCGACGCCGACGCCCTGGCGGCCGCGACCGCGGCGGTGGGGCGCGCGACCGGGAACGAGCCGCAGGTCGCACCGGCTGCGCGACGGATCAGGGTGCCGGTCAGCGGCGGTTCGGCCGCGCTCATCGCGGCCGTTCGCGAGCTCGAT
>WNFV01010511.1_pt1 | contig 18375 bp, 12 predicted proteins | sample 5400101 | NCBI WGS metagenome assembly WNFV01 (sample SAMN13153361, study PRJNA577476) | soil metagenome | isolation source: 115 cm soil or saprolite under grassland replicate 1 | place: USA:California | collected 2016-06-15
GGAGACGGGGCTGTACAACGTGCGCGGGCTCGCGCGCCGCGCTCACGAGCTCGGCGCTCTGGCCCAGCGGCGGCACGCGCCGCTGGCCTGCGTCGCGATCGCGCCGGAGTCACCCGCGCCGGCGAGCGCCGTCCGCCGGTGCGTGGACGTCCTGCGGTCGAGCGCCCGCCCGGGGGACGCCGTGGGGGTCATGAGCACGACGGAGCTGGCGGTCCTGGCCTTCGGCACCGACGCAGACGGGGCAGTCGCGCTGGCGGACCGGCTGCGTCGCGGCATCGAGTCCACCGCCGCGGAGGACGGGTCGGACCAGCCGCTCACGGTGCGGGGCGGGTACGACGCCGTCAGTCGTCTCGAGCATGCTCCGCTCAATGCGGTGAATCTGCTCGCCCGTGCCAGGTCCGCCCTCCGCGCGGCCCGCAGCGAGCCGCTGGGAGACTGGATCCGGCCGTACGAGGAAGAGCCGGTCTGGAGCGCGTGACGGGCGCGGCGCTACTGCGCCGCGCGTTTGGCCGTGGGGGGCAGGTGTCCGTTCAGCCGCAGGTAGATCGCGAGCTGGCTGTAATGATCCGCCCAGTCGGCGACGGTGATCAGGAGCGCCGCACCACGCGTGACCTTGCGTCCACCGAAGAACGAGATGGAGTCGCCGAGCTGCGCATCCTGCATCGACGCGAGTGCGGTCGCACAGAACTGGAACGAGTCTTTCAAGCCGGCCACCAACTTGTCCTTCCCATCCGCGCCCGTGAACTTCGCCCGCGCCGGTGCTGTTTGACCGGATGCCGCGCTGCACAGATAGTCGTTCCCATCGGCGATCAGGTGGGCGATCACGTCGCCGAAGCTCATCTGGGCAGGCGTGGGCTTGTATCCGTACTTGTCAGCTGGCATCTCCTCCGCAGCGTCTGTGATGTTCTTCGCCTGGCGCTGTTCCACGCCGCGGAACGCGCTCGAGACGGGATTCTGCGCCTGCGCCGCCATCGCGACGGGGAGAGCGCAAACGGCGAGCGCCGGGAGCGCGAGCGCCAGAGTGCCAAGGTGCGATTTCATCACGGTGCCTCCGGTTCAGGGGATCTCCATTCTGCGCGCCTCCGGCGCCCCTGTCCAGAAGGACGCGTGCCGCTCGAAGTGTGGCTTCTCGACCAGCCGGTAGAAGGCGAGAATGGCGGCCTGGTCGAACAGCGCGGCGCCGAGCCCGAACGGCGACCCGACGAGCAACGCGAGGCCGTACAACGGCAGGTAGCCCACCGTGTACATCGGATTCTTGAGAAACCGGTACGGCCCCCGGGCGGTAGGCGTCACGGGATCCGTGGAAAAGAAGAAATTGCGCCAATAGTAGGCGCCGCCGCCGAGCGTGAGGGCAGCCCACAGCTTGGTGCACACGCCGACGAGCACGAGGACCGCGCCCGCCGCGATCGCGAGACCGCGCGGCAGCTCGAGCGGCAGGGTGTTCCGGGTGGCGAGGCAGAGCACGATGAAGCTCACGGCGTCGTTGTTCATGACCACCGCCGCCGCCCGGCGGAAGCGGCGAAAGCCCTCTTCCGCGCCGTGGCGGAGCGTGAAGTAGCCGCTCTGCTCCTGCCGCTTGAGCGCGATGCCGATGTAGAGCACGTACGCGAGCCGGCTCGCGAGGTGGTAGGCGAGGGCGATCGGGGCCACGCGGGAACATACTCCGGAAGTGGCCCGCCGCGGTAGCGGGCGCTAGTTTGGCGACATGAGAACGCCACCGTTCGCCGCCCTCGCGCTCCCCGGGGTCGCCGCCGCGCTCGCCTGCGGCGGGGGTGGGGCCGCCGGAGGCGCGAGGGCCAGTCGCCCGGCGCCAGCGGCGACGCCGGCCGTGCCCGCGGCGCGGCTCGTGCCGCGCGTCGCCAAGGTGCCCGGGACCGACTTGCGCTTTTTGGACGGCGGCGCCGGCCTGCCCGTGGTGTTCGTGCACGGGAGCCTCGCGACGCTCGACAGCTGGCGGCCGCAGTTCGATGCGTTCGCGACCGGCGTCCGGGTGGTCGCCTACAGCCGCCGCTATCACCCGCCCAACCCGGCGCGACCGGACGGCCAGGCGTACGCGTTGACGCTGCATGCGGACGACCTGATCGGGCTGATCGAGGCGCTCCGCGTCGAGCGCGTGCACCTCGTGGGCTCGTCCTACGGCGCGTACGTCGCGCTGCTCGTGACGCTCAAGCGGCCGGACCTCGTGCGGTCGTTGGTGCTCGAGGAGCCGCTACTCCTCCCCTGGCTCGCCCGTTCGCCGGAGGGCGATTCCCTGCGGCGCGCCTTCGAGGCGAACGTGGAGGAGCCGGCGCGCCGGGCGTTCGCCCGGGGCGACTCGGTGGAGGGGGTGCGGCGACTCCTCGACGGGACGAGCGGGCGCCCCGGCCGCTACGACGCCCTCCCCGAAACGGCGCGCGCGGAGCTGCTCCGCCTCGCCTTCGAGGCGCGCCTCGAGCTGCGCGCCGACCCCGACCTGTACATGCCGATGCTCTCGTGCGCGCAGGTCGGGGGGATCCGTCATCCCGTGCTCCTCGTGGTCGGCGAGCGCAGCCCCCCCCTGTTCCACCTCCTCACCGAGGAGCTGGCCCGCTGCCTCGCGGCGGAGGAGGTCGACACCGTGCCCGGCGCGGGGCACGAGCCGCACGCCGACAACCCGGCGTTCTACAACGCCGCGGTGCTGCGATTCCTGCTGAAGAACTGAGCAGCCCCCCTACAGGCTGCGCAGGAACCTCAACAGGGCGTAGCGCTCGAACGCCGACAGCCGCAGGAACCGGTTGCGGGACGCCGCGCCTTCTCCCCCGTGGAGCGCGATCGCGTCGTCGATCGTCGCCGCCCGGCCGTCGTGCAGGAACGCCGTCGCGAAGCGTAGCCCCATCAACGGCTCGGTGCGGAACTCGGCCGGCCGTGCCCGGCCCAGGCAGATGTCGGCCAACGCCGGGCCCATGTTGTGGAGCAGCAGGTCGCTGTATGCCGGCACCACGCGCAGGCTCAACGCGCCCACGGGATGGGGGCCGGTCACGAGCACCGGCACGTGGCACGAGGCGCACCCGATCCCCAGGAACGTGAACGCGCCCACCTGGCCGATGAGGTCGAGCGGCTGCGGCCGCGGCGGGGCGAGGAACCGCACGAACGCATCCGCCGCATCGAAGTTGTCCTGACTGACCTCCGGCTCGGGAGTGGGATCGACGCCCAGAGGGAGCGGCTCGCGGCCGACCGTCTGCTCCGTTTGCAACCCCGGGTTCGTGATCCCCATCTCCATCACGAAGGCCTCGGTATTGAATTCGCGCAGCGTCGCGACCTGCGCCTTGCGGCCGAAGCGGCCGAGGCGCCCGTCGGGCGTGCGATTCGGACGACCGGAGATGCCGTCCCCATTGAGGTCGAAGGGGTCCGCGAAGGCCAGGATCTCCGCCGCCGGCACCGCGTCCAACAGCCCGAACCCGAGCAGGTCGGGCGTGGTGCGGCGCGCGGTCGCCGTCGCTCCCGCAGGCACGGGCTCCGCCTCGATGCCGCTCGCGTCGAGCAGGGCCGGCGTCACCTGTTGCTGGACGACCGGCCCGCCGGTGGCGCTCAGATTGTCGCACACGCCACCTTCGAACGAGGTGGCGTGGATCTCCACGTCCTCCGCCCCTTCCTCGGCCGGGTCACCGCCTCCGCCGCCGACGACCGGGCTCTCATGGCAGCCGGCGCAGCCGGTGGAATTGAACAGCGGGCCGAGGCCGGTCTCCGGCGTGAACACGGCCTGGAACACGCCGCTGCCCCGCTCGAACAGCACCAGCTGGTCGGCGGTCAGGAGCCGCAACGGCTCGCCGACTGTTCCGATGGTGCTCAGCAGGTCCGCCGCGGGCGGCGGTGCGGTCGAGGACGGGGGTGGAGCGGTGGGTGTGACGTCGTGGCAGGCGAGGCCGGCAAGCAGCGTCGCGAGCAGTACCGGACTACCAAACCGACAGAGAAACGTATGGGCGCGGCTGTGCTGGGACATGAGAGTCTCCCGGGCACTTGCAGCGGTGCGACACAGACTCGCGGGTCTCGATTCGGGCGGGAACAGGACCCTAGGGCAGGCGAGCGTGACTCACGATGGAGGTTCGCCCAGGGCGCGCCCCACTATATGGCCGGCGCTGCGGGGGCGCAACGGATGGTTAGGCGACTGGTCAACAAGGGACGCTGCCGGAGACAAATGGGGGCCGCACAGGGCCCCTCGACGCCGACCGCCACTAGGGCTTCGCCGCCATCTCCCGAACCTGGTTGAGAAGCGCCTCGGTGTCATACGGCTTTGCGACGAAATACGCGCCCAGCTGGCGCACCCGCTCGGATGCGGCATCGGCGCCGTGGGCGCTCAGCAGGATGGCGGGCACGTCTCGGAGCTGGGGCTGGCGGCGCACTTCCTCGAGGAAGGCGAGGCCGTTCATCCCGGCCATCTGAAAGTCGGTGATGATCACACTCGGCCGGCGGGTGCGCGCGAACGCGAGGCCGGCGGCGCCGTCGCTCACGCCGAGGCACGCATACCCCGCCCGGCGCAACAGCTTGGTCAAGGCGTCGCGCACCGCCGGATCGTCGTCGACCACCAGCACCACGGGTCGCCGTCGCGCGGCGAGCAGGCGTCCGGCCGGACCGATCAGCGCTTGCGGGTCCGCCGGCACCCATCCCTCAGCGCCGTATTCGAGGGCCGTGGCGGACGCGTCGGCGTCGGAAACGACCAGCACGGGCGTGTCGAACGTCGCGGTACCCCGGCGGAGCCGCTGGACCAAGTCCAGCCCGTGCATGTCCGGCAGCTCCAGCGCCGCGACGATCAGGTCCACGGGCTGCTGTTCCAGCGACGCGAGCGCTTCGGCACCAGTCGCGAGCGGCGAGACGCACCAGCCCTCGGCCGCGAGGCGCGCCGCGGTCAGGCGCCGCCAGTCCGCGTCGCCGTGCACGAGGAGCACCCTCGCTTCTTGCGGCAGCGGCGCCGCGGCGGGGACCGACGGCGGGGCGAGCTGCTGCGGCGAGGCGAGTGGCAAGCGGACGAAGAACCGCGCGCCGCTGCCGACCTCGCTCTCCACCCACACCTCGCCGCCGAGCGCTTGGACGATGCGCTGGGTGATGGTAAGGCCCAGCCCGGCGCCGCCGTGCTCCCGCGTCGTCGAGCTGTCGAGTTGCGTGAACGGTTCGAAGATGGCGGCGAGCTTGTCGGTCGGGATCCCGGGCCCCTGGTCCGAGATCTGGGCCACGGCACATCCCTCCTCGCGCCACCACCGCACCTCCACCTCGCCGCCGCGGGGTGAGAACTTGATCGCGTTCGCGAGCAGGTTGACGAACACCTGCAGCACGCGATCGCGCACGCCCAGCACGACCTGCGGCTCTGCGGGAGGCCGCGGTGTGAGCGTCACCCCCTGCTCGCCCGCGAACGCCGCCACCGTCTCCAGGCCGGCCGCGACGCTGTCCTCGAGCGACACGGGCTCGAGCCGGAACTCCATACGCCCAGCCTCGAGGCGCGAGAGGTCGAGCAGATCGTTCACCAACCGGATGAGCCGGTCGGCGTTTCGGAGGGCGATCTCGAGCAGCTCTCGCGAGGCGGACTCGAGGGGCCCCGCGGCTCCGGCGAGCAACAGGGACAACGACGTTTTCACCGACGTCATCGGGGTGCGGAGCTCGTGGCTGACCACGGAGACGAACTCGGACTTCGCGCGCTCCACTTCCACTTCGTGGGTCACGTTCCGGTACAGTACGATATGCCCGAGCGGCGCGCCGCCGCGGTCGCGCACGGGTGCCACTACGCGCTGGTAGACCGCGCGCCGGGGGAACGCGAGGTCCACCCGGTCGTGCAGGGTCGCCTCGCCCGCCAAGGCCTCCGCTTGCGCGGCGAGCGCGGCGGGCTCGACGAAGGACCCCGCAAAGAAGCGCTGGAGGCTCTCCACGCTCGCTCCGAGCACCGCCTCTCGGGGAATGCCGGTCAGCGTGGCCATCTCGGCGTTCGCGTAGGCGACGCGGCGATCGGGCCCGACCAGCATGATCGCGGCATCGCTCGCATCAATCAGCGCCTCCAACTGGTTCCGCTGGGCCTGCACGGTCACATGCTCCCGCGCCAGGGCCTCGCGCTGCTGCGCGATCGTGCTCAGGAGCTTGGAGTAGTACAGCGAGGTCTCGATCTGCCGGCCCAAGACGACCGCCCAGTCGAGGTCCTCCTCCGTGTAATGGCCCTCGTTTTCGTGCCCGAAATTCAGCGCGCCGATCACGCGGTCACCGACGTGCAACGGCACGATCATCGCCGAGACGCGCTTCCCTTCCTGCAGCAGGATACCCTCCGTGCCCGGCAGTGAGTCCACGCGGATGGGCCGCCCCTCGCGAATCGCTTTACCCGTCACCCCCTGGTCGACGGGGAACATCGCTTCCCCTGGGACGAACCCGCCGTGCACCCGGTCGTACAGCGTATGGACGTAGTAGTGCCTCGCCGCTTCGTCGATGAGTACCACGCTGGCCCGCCGGAAGTCGAGCACGCGCTGGACCTTCTGGATCGCGCCCTGGAAGATCTCGCGCATGTCCACGGCGGCGTTGATCAGGGACGACAGCTCCCCGACGACCGCGAGGCGGGCCGCCGACGAGCGGGCGGTGCCTGACTGCACCGTGGCGCGGTATTCGCGCGCGGCGAGGTCGAGTTCCCCGACGGCCGCGGCGGCGGCGGTCCACTCCTCGGGCAACGACACCCCGCGCTCCAGCCAGCCGCGCGCCAGGTCCTCAAGATCGCCCGCCACGTGCGCCAAGCCCTCCGCCCCGAAGCTCGCGGCCGTCCCGGTGAGCGAGTGCGCGGCGCGGTACAGCGCTTGCGCGTCCTCGCTGCGAAAGCCGCCCTCGAGCCGGTTCAGCGCCGCGCGCAGCGTCTCGATGCGCAGCCCCAGCCCGGCCGCGAACTCGGCCCGCACCGCGGCGAGGGGATCGATGCTCGTCAGGGGCAGAACTCCCGGACCTGGCGCGCCAGCTCCTCCGGCTGGAACGGCTTGAGGACCACGCCCGCCGCCCCGGTCTCCGCCAAGCGCGCCTGGTTCAGATCGCGGCGGGCCGTGAGCAGCACGATCGGCACCGTGGCCGTCGCTGGGTCCGCCTTCAGCCGCCGGCACACTTCGTACCCGTCCATCTCCGGCATCATGACGTCCACCAGGATCACGTCCAGCGTCGTCGCATTGCGGGCCAGCTCGATGCCGGCGGCGCCCGACCCAGCCGTCACCACCTCCCAGCCGGCAGTGAACTCGAGCGTCCGCCGCACGAGCCGGAGGAGGTCGGGGTCATCATCGATGATCAGCGCGCGGAAGGCGTCGACCATAGGTCCTGGCTGCGCGCGGGGATGTCGCCAATATTAGCTGGCGCACGAGAAAATATTGGAATCATGAACCCCAAAGTCTACATCCTCGACGACGATCTGGTGCACGCCAAGCTCGTGGCCGCGAACCTCGGCCCGGGGCGCTTGCGGACCCAGGTGTTCGACCGCCCGGACGCGCTGCTGGCGCGCCATGCCGAGGAGCCCGCCGACGCGGTCATCACCGACCTCGTCATGCCCGACCTCGACGGTGTCGAGGTGACCCGACGGTTGCGCGCCGCCGACCGCCACCTCCCCATTTTCGTGCTGACGGGGCACGCCGACGTCGCCACCGCCATCGAGGCGCTCAAGGCCGGCGCCACCGAATACCTCACCAAGCCCGTCAACATCGACGAGCTGACCACGCTCTTGACCCGCGCGCTCGCCGAGCGTCCGCTGCTCGAGGAAGGGGCCTCGCTCGAGCAGGCCCGCGGCAGGGAGTACTCGGTCCAGGCGATCCTCGGCCAGCACCCCAAGGTCGAGGAAGTCCGCGCGTTCGTGCGCCACATGGCGGCCATCCCCCGACCGACGGTGCTCCTCCTCGGCGAGAGCGGCACCGGGAAGAATCTGGTGGCGCGCGCCATGCACTATTCCACCCCACAGGCCGCGGGGCGGTTCGTGGAGATCAACTGCTCCGCGCTGCCCGCCAACCTGCTCGAAGCCGAGTTATTCGGCTACAAGAAAGGGGCCTTCACCGACGCGCGCGAACCCAAGCGCGGGCTCATCGAGGTGGCGGACGGCGGCACGCTGTTCCTCGACGAGATCGCCGAACTCGACCCGGCGTTCCAGGCAAAGCTGCTCAACTTCCTCGAGAGCCGGCGCTTCCGCCGGCTCGGCGGCACCGACGAAATCGAGGTCGCGCTGCGCCTCGTGACGGCGACGAACCGCGACCTGGAGGCGCAGGTCAAGGAAGGCCGCTTCCGAGCCGATCTCTATTATCGGATCACGGTAGCCGCCGTCACCCTGCCTGCGCTGCGCGACATCAGGAGCGACCTGCCGCTCCTCGCCGATCACTTCCGCGACACGTTCAACCGCGAGTTCAAGAAGCGGGTCGAGTCCATCGACCCGGCGGCACTCACGGCCCTCCACGCCTGGGACTGGCCGGGGAATGTGCGGGAACTGCGCAACGTGATCGAGCGGGCCATGATCTTCAGCGATGGACCCGCCCTCAAGAGCGCTGACCTGCCACCGCTCGGGCAGCTCGACCGCGGGCCCTCGAAGACACGGGTGGCGACATCCAGCGGGCGGCGGAACTGCTCGGCATCTCACGAAAGAACCTGTGGGAGAAGCGCAAGAAGCATGGGCTGCTCGAGCCACGCTCCGACCGTGGGGAGCCGAGTTGATACCGTTCACGTTACCGGACGGTAACGGAACTGCCGGACGCCGAACTGCACGCTCCCCGCCAGCCCTGCTAACTCATTGCGATTCGTGCAGCTGCACCCAGGGTCGGTCGGCACACGGCTTGCGCTTGCCCTCACCCACATGAAGACCCGTCTGCTCCTGTCTGGCGGCATCCTCGTGGCCTGGCTCGGCCTCGCGGCTGCGGCGTCGGCACAGACAATTTCCTCGGCCGCCAATCAGACGTTCGTGGTGGCCGACCCGAGCACGCCGATCAGCCCGATCACGATCACCGACAAGACGCCGCCCGCGATCAAGGCGAACAAGAACATCATCGTGCGGATTCCCGCGGGCCTGAACATGACGTGGGACCCCACCATCACGACCGCGTCGTTCACGGGCTCGGGGGCGAGCAAGGTCTCGACGACTGTGAGCTACCGCAACGGCAACCTCGATCTCGTGATCAACGTCACGATCAACTTCGCGGCAGGCGACCAGATCACCGTCTCTGGGCTCAACTTCACGAACTTCACCGCCCCGTCGGCGGCGAGCAGCCTGGGGTTGATCACTAACGGCCCCGGCGGCGCCGTCGTCGCGACTGACAACCGGACCAAGACGATCGTGGCGAAGGTTTACGCCGTGGCGGTGAGCCCCCTTGCCACGACCGCCAGCCAGCTGCCGAGCAACGGCGTCAACTACACGGTGGCCTTCACGGTGACGAACACCGGCAACGGTTCCACGAGCTATGACCTGCTGACGGCGAAGCAGCCAGGCACCGTGATCACGACCGTGTCAATTGCCGGGGCGGGCATAACGCAGGGCGCGAACCCCGACAGTGCCCGCCTGACGAGCCTGCTGGGCGGCGGCTCCGCCACCGCCACGGTGACGTACTCGGTGGGGATGGCCGCCTCGGGAACGATGGACACGCTGATCTTCAAGGCCCGGGCGGTCGGGAGTCCGGCGACGGCGGACACCGGGAAGCTGACGGTCACCGTCATACGGCCGACGATGACGATCGCCAAGAGCGTGAGTCCGGGCGGCACTCAGCTGCCCGGCGCGAACCTGACGTATACTGTCGCGCTCAGCAATATCGGCAGCAGCAACGCCGCGAGCGTCGTGGTCGTGGACACGCTCCCCGCCGCCGTCTTCTTCCAAGTCGGGAGCGTCGTGAACACCTTGCCCGCCGGGGTATCGGCGCTGGTCGATTACTCGAACAACGGCGGCGCGACGTGGACGTACGTGCCAACGAGCGGCGGGTGCGGCGCGCCGGCCGGATATGACGGCTGCGTCAACCGCGTTCGTTGGCGCCTCCAGAACCCCCTGAGCTCCACCGCCCCGAACAACACGGGGACCCTGCAGCTCGTCACGCAGATCCGCTAAGCGTTACTGCCCCGGTTACCGGACGGTAACGGCGGCCTCGTTTCCGGCTTCTGTCCGGCCGCTGTCCGATCACTGTAACTCACACCGCAGAAATCGGTTAGGCGCTCTCCCCGCAAAAGGCATAGGACCTGCCCTTGCCCGTGCGCGAAAGGAGCGGCTCCCGAATGGTGCTACGCTGCCCCCGTTGTTCAACGCTGAAGTTCTTCGGCCGTCCCCAGGTCCTCGGGGACCTCGTGGTGTGCCCGAAGTGCGAGATGGTCTTCCGCTGGGGCGATGCACAGCCCGGCAAGGCCGACGCCGATGGCACCACACGCGACACCCGGGACGGGAACCCGTCCGACGGAAAGCGAGGCAAGCGATGACTCACAAGGAGATGTCAGCCATGAAGCTGCTGCGACTGCTGGTGGTTGGGACGGTGTGCGGCACCCTGGTCTCGCCGCGGTCCGCGGTCGCTCAAGCCCAGGCCCCGAAGGCACTCGTGATCACCGCGCACAACGTGACCGCGGAGACCGCAGGCGCCCGGGGGAACAGCGCGGTCGCAAAGCCGGGCGATGTGATCCGCTACGCCCTGGTCTTCACGAACGTGACAGCCGGGCCGGTGAAGAACATCCAGTTCGTCGACCCGATCCCTCAGGGGACGGTCTACGTACTCGGCTCTGCCGCGGCGGATCACCCGGTGCGGGTCGAGTACTCGATCGACGGCGGCAAGAGCTACTCGGCTCGGCCGGCGATCGCCGTGGTCCAAGACGGCAAGACGGTGGAGCAGCCCGCGCCGCGGGAGCGGTACACGCACGTCCGTTGGACGGTGCTCGGATCCCTGGCGTCGGGAGCGAAGGTGATGGCCGAGTTTCGCACTCAGATCAGTGAAGCCCCACGCGTGGCGAAGTAGGCATCGGGGCCATGCAATCGACCGATAGGAGGAATCAGATGTACGCACACCTGAAGTGGACTCACAGCCTCGTGCTCGCCGCGCTGGCCCTGGTGGCCGTCACGGGCCGGGCGCTGGCCCAGACGCCGGAAGGCACGGTCATCACGAACACGGCGACCGCGACCTACACGGACGCGAACAACAACGCCTACAGCGCGGTCTCGGGCTCCGTGTCGGTGACAGTCGGATTCAAGGCCGGCGTGACCGTGACCGCCAACACCCCCACACCGAGCTCCGCCTCGCCCAGCACCGCGGACACGATGACGTTCACGGTGGCGAACGCGGGGAACGGCACGGACAGCATGACGATCTCCGAGAACATCTCCGTCGCGGGGGTGATCACGGTGACAGGGTACCGCTACGGGGCCACGACCTATGGCACGCTCGCGGCCCTGAATACCGCGCTCTCAAGCGCGGGGATCGCCCAGGGCGGCTCGATCACGCTCAAGATCGTCTACGACGTGGCGAGCGGCCAAGGTGGCGTGACCACGGTTTACACGCTCACCGCCAACTCCCGGCGTACGCCAGCGGCCTCGGGCAGCGCCTTCAGCACCATCACGCCCGCGACGGTGTACGCGGTGGCGACGACGCCCGACGGGGGCCAGAACGTGCAGCGCCTCCCGGGGAGCGGCTATTCGTTCACGTTCAGCGTCGGGAACAACGGGAACGGGAACGACAACTTCGACCTCATCGCCACGACCCCGGGCTCGCCGGTCATCACGATCGTTTCGGTGAACGGGGTCGCCGGGGACAGCGCGCGCATCACGCTGGCGCCCGCGGCGTCGCAGACGGTCACCGTCGTCTACAACGTGGCGAACGTGGCAGGCGGCTCGAAGGATACGCTGTACCTGCGCGGCCGGTCGGTGGGGCAGCCGGCGACGTTCGACGACGGCTTCATGGACCTGACGGTCATCAAGCCGAACCTGACGCTCGCGAAAGCGGCGTTCCTGGACGACGGGGTCACGCCCGTCTCGGGCAGCGTCGTCCCGGGGCAGATCATCCGCTACCGGTTCACCGTGACCAATAACGGCGGCACCTCCGCATCCAGCGTGCAGGTGACCGACGCGTTGCCGGCGCAGGTGACCTATGTCTCGACGAGCTCGAGCACCGGTTGGAGCATCGCGGTGAGCGGGCAGAACGTGACCGGGAATTACACGGGCACGGGCGGCGTTCTGGCGGCCAGCGCCAGCGCCACGTTCGAGCTGCGCGTCAGCATCAACTAGGCTCGACGGCACCATGCGGCTTGGTACTCGCGCAGTAGAGAGGGGGCGGTACGCCCGCCGCAGCCACACGGCTGCGGCCTGGGCGGCCGCCTTCCTCTTTGCTGTCGGGCTGCTCGCCGCACCGGCGCTCCAGGCCCAGGGAACGCCTGCGGGTACCCAGATCTCCAACTGGGCGAGCTTCAGTTTCATCTTCGCCGGGAGCGGCTACACCCTCCCCTCGGACACCGCCACGGTCCTGGTCGGACAGGTGGCTGGGGTGAGCCTGCAGCCGCCGCGGGTCTCGAGCGGCGCTCCGGGCACCGCCGTCGTCTTCTCCCATACCCTCACGAACACCGGGAACGCGACCGATTCCTTCACCGTCGCCGCCGTTTCAGCCCGGGGATGGCCGGTGACGTTGTATCGCGATGGGAACGCGAACGGCTTTCTCGACGCGGGTGATTCAGTGCTCACGGCACCGGTCCCGCTGGCCTACGGGGCGATGGCCTCTCTGCTCGCGCAGGTAGCGGTGCCGGGAGGCGCGAGCGTCGGCGTGAGCGACACCGTCACTGTGACCGCGACGAGCCGCTTCAACCCCGCCGTGAGCAGCTCCGTGCAGGATCGGCTCGACGTGTCGGCGAGCGGGGCGGTCACCATCGGCCTCACCAAGCAGGTGGATCGGCTGACGGCGGTCGCGGCCGACGTGCTCACCTACACCCTCGTCTACGCGGCCTCGGGGAGTGGTACGGATTCGAGCGTTACGCTCGCGGACACTATCCCGGCGGGCGTGTCCTACGTCGCCGGATCGATGCGCTGGAACGGCACGCCCCTGACCGACGCCACCGGCGACGATGCGGGCTCCTTCGCCGCCGCCGGGAACGCCGTGGTGGTCGTGACCGTGGGGTCGGTGGCGGGCGGCACCGGCGGGACGGTGACGTTCCAGGCCAAGGTCGATTCCGGTCCGGCGCGCACCGTGACCAACCGCGGGGCCGCGACCTACGTCTGGTCGGGAACCTCCTCCACCGCGTACTCCAACGCCGTCCAGACGAGCGTCCTGGTCCCGGCGCTCACCCTGACGAAGGCGCTCGTGGGTCCGACTCAGGCACAGATCGGACAACAGGTCCAATACACGCTACGCTACGGCGACGCCACCGGTGGCGCCCCGGTGTCCAACGTCGTCCTCACCGACACGCTCCCCGCAGGCCTCAACTACGTGAGCGCCACGCCGGCGCCGACCGGCGTGGGAGCGGTGTTGAGCTGGGCGCTTGGTACCCTCGCGCCGGGGGATACCGGGGTTGTCGATCTCGTGCTGCAGGTGAGTGGCACGGTGCAGGATACGGTGTGGGCCCGCAACGTCGCCGCGCTGGCCGGGACCAACGCCACTCCGCAGAGCGCGAGCGCCACCCAGGTAGCCCTCATCGGACCGCCCACCGCGGCGATCGGACTCGACCTCACGGCCGACGCGCTGGAGGTCGGCATCGGCGATGTGATTCCCTACACCGAGGTGGTGCGGAATCCCGGCATCGTGCCGATCTCCGACATCCGGATCGACAACACGCTACCTGTTGGTGGCAGCTACGCCCGCGGGACCGCCATCGGTGCGGATTCCGTGCTGGTGGCCGGGGGCCACCTGATCCTCGTCACCACGGCGCCCCTCGCGCCCGGTGCGACGCGGACGCTGCACTACGCCGTGGCGCTGGCTTCTGCGTCGGGGATTCTGGTCGAGGTCCGGGCGATCGCCAGCGCGCGCGCTGGCGCGCTGCAGCCCGTCTCCCCGCAGGCAGTGGCCTGGGTGCAGGTGCGGCGCGCCTGGCCGATGGAGACCAGGGCGGCGATCGGGAAGGTGTGGATCGACCGGGACGGCGGCGGAGTGCAGCGGCCGACCGACGGTGGCCTGGCGGGCATTGACATCTGGACGGAGGACGGCCAGGTCGTGACGACCGACTCCACCGGCAAGTTCTCGTTCGCAAACCTGCGGCCGGGTCGGCACGCGTTCCGGATCGATCCGCGCACGCTGCCCTCGGACTATCGGATCGCCGGCGAGGACATCCAGACGGTCGAGTCCAGCGGGTGGACGACGCCCCGGGTGGATTTCCGGGTCGTTCCGGTCGCGACGGGGGGCGCCGAGACGTCCCAACCCGCTGCAGCGCGTCAGCTCATGCAAGTGCGTCAGCCCGCTGACGGGCGCCAACCCGCCGCAGCGCGCCCACCGGTGGACTTCCAGTTCTCCGCGGTGCCGCTGCGGGAGGCGGGCGATTCCGGCGCGCTCGGGGGGGGGGCGGGTCCGGAGCCTCGTCTCGTCGGCGGGCGGCGTGCAGTCGTGCGCTACGAAGTGACCGTGCGGCAGCCGCTCGGGACGCCGTTGGACGCGCTCGTGGGGTTCACGCCGGTCGCCGATTCAGCCATCGTGTACCGCGACGGCGTGCAGTTCACGCGCTATAGCTGGCTCGACAACGAGGCGATTCCGATCCCGCCAGCGCGCCCGGGCACCGAGATCCGCATCGTCGCGTGGGCGTCGGAGCGGCGCGATTCGGCCACGATGCGGTTGCACGTCCACCGCACGGTCTTGGTGACGCGTGCCGCGGTCCACAACCCTGTTCGGCCCGTCGTTCTATCGGCAGGGGGGCGCGCCGGCGCCCGCGAGCTGCCGCTCGCCGCGGCGCCGGTGGCCGATGGGGTGACGGCCGACACGGTCCTCGCGGCGACGCCGGAGACCGTGGCCGTCGCCCCCGCGCGAACGGCGGCCGATCGGGCGACGGAGGCCCGGACGTCCCTGGTGCGGGGTCCCGGCGTCGCGATCTTCGCGCCCGCCGACGGCACCGTGCTCGGGGCCGATCGCGTGTATGTGGGCGTGAAGGGTGAGCGGGGCGCGACGGTCGTGCTGTACGATGGCGCGGCACCGGTCGACAGCGCACCGGTCCGGATCGACGGCGTCGTCGACTTCATCGCCGTTCCGCTGACCCGCGGCCAGCACCGGCTGCGGGCGCAGATGAAGAACTCCTGGGGCACCGAGCGCTGGGATAGCATCGCCGTGCACGTAACGGGTCTGCCGGCCAAGTTCGCGGTGAGCGCAAGCCGCCTCGCGCTCGTGGCGGACGGGCACACGGTGGCCGCCACCAAAGTGCGCGTGCTCGATGCCTGGGGCGTTCCGGTCGTGCAGCCGGCCTACGTGACCGTGAGCGCGACGGGGGCGGAGCCGGTGGGGCCGGACGCCGACCCGTCCTCGGTCGGGGTCCAGCGGCTGTCGGATTCCGCCGGTTGGCTGATGGTGAGCCTGCGGCCGGGCCACGAGGTGCGGCGCGGCGTGCTCGAGCTCAAGTCGGGCGATGCGAGGGCCACGGTGCCGCTCGAGGTGCTCCCCGAGGTGCGTCCGTTGATGATCACCGGGTCGGGGATGGTGGGTGTCGGGGCGAGCCCCGACGCCTACGGCGCGATCACCGCGCGCGGCCGGCTCGATGAGCGGACTTCGCTCACGCTCGGCGTGGACTCCCGCCGGCTGAACGACGGACAGGATGTCTTCGGTCGCAGCGCGGATCCGTTGGCGGAAGCGCAGTACCCGATCCTCGGGGATGCGAGCCAGCTCCAGACCCGCACGGCCTCGCACAACTGGGTCTCGGCCCGGCTCGAGCGCGGGTTCGATTGGGCCGCATTCGGCGACCTCTCCACCACCGATTTCGCGAGCGGCCTGAGCCTCGCGCAGTACCGGCGGGCGGTGACGGGGCTCGCCGCCCACGTCACGACCGGGGCGGTCACGTGGAGCGGCTTCGGCAGCCTGACGTCGCAGTCGCTGCGGCAGCTGCAGATCCGTGGCGCGGGCATCTCCGGCCCGTACCAGCTCGCCGCGGACATGCTGCCGGGAACCGAGTACCTGCGCGTCGAGACACGGGACCTGCAGAACCCGGAGCGCACCGTGGCCACGCAGGCCCTGAACCGGTTCGTGGACTACGAGATCGACTACACCAACGGGGTCGTCCTCTTCAAGCAGCCGATTCCTGCAGCCGACGCATACGGCAACCCGGTGTTCATCGTCGCCACCTTCGAGGCGGGGGCCGGGGGCGAGCAGCGGCTCGTGGCGGGCGCCCGGGCGGCGCTGAACGTGCGATCGCTCGCCGCCGGGCTGCGCGTGGACTCGCTGCGGATCGGCATCACGGCTGTGAATGCCGAGCAGGCGATCAACCGCTACCGCCTGGTCGGTGGCGACGTGCGGGTCGTGCGGTTCGGCGCCCTGGACGTGGGCGCCGAGATCGCCTACGCGGAGCACGGCGATTCCACGGGCGTGGCCGCCTCCGCGAGGGCGAGCTACAGCCTGTTCGACGGGGCCCTGAGCGTCGGGGCGGGCTATATGCAGGTCGGCCGCGAGTTCACGAACCCCTCCAACGTGGCGCTCCAGCCCGGCCTGATCGAGGAAAACCTGAAGGGCGGCCTCAAGCTGGGCGGGACCGAGCTGCGGGCGGAGCACTCCCGTCAGGACTTCGAGCTGCTGGGCATCGGCCGCGAGCACACACGCGTCGGCATCCTCCAGACCGTTGGGTCGGGCTTTCAGGTGGACGCGGGCGTGGCGAACGATCAAGTGTCGGGCAGCAACCCCACGCCCAGCGACGTGACAGCGGGCGAGCTGAAGACGAAGTGGGCGGCGACCCCGAAGCTGCAGTTCTGGACCGAGGCCCGGCGCCACTTCACTCTGTCCGGCCCGGACATCTCACCCGACGTCATGGGCGTCGGCGGAACGTATCAGGTCGCGCCCACCGTGGCGCTCGAGGCGAGCCAGCGCTACGTCTCGCGCTCCGACAGCCTGGGCAACTACGCGATCTCGAGCATCGGCCTGCGCGGCGACATGGGGCACGGGACGCAGGCGTGGGGCAGCTACCAGCTGATCGGCGGCGCCAGCGGCGCCAGCAACGCGGCCGTCGTCGGGCTCCGCAACCGGATGCAGCTCTCGTCGGACCTCACGGTGAACGTGCTGTTCGAGCGGCGCGTGGGCGTGGGCCGCGCCTCGATCGCGGATCCCGTGCGCGCGCTCCCGTTCCTGCAGACCGAGGGCGACTATTGGTCCGCGGCTGCCGGACTGGAGCTACTCCCGAAGGGCGCGCCGTACCGGTTGAGCGCCCGGGGCGAGTACAAGGACGGCGCGCTCCAGTCCACGCGGCTCGCGACCGTCGCCGGCGACGTCGCGTTCGACGCGTCGCTGGCCTTGCTGACGCGGCAGGAGTTCTCCCAGGACGCCCGGTCCGGCGCTCCGCTGTCCCGCAAGCTGTCGAGCCTGTGGGGCCTCGCGTTCCGGCCAGCGCATACCGACCGGCTGAACATGCTTGCGAAGTTCCAGTGGACTGACGCGCGCAATCCATTGGGGGCCGGGGTGCTGGTGTCACAGGGCGCCGAACGCAAGCTCATCGGTGCGGCCGACCTGATCTGGACGCCGGTCCCCACGCTTGAGATCGGTACCCGCTACGCGATGCGCCGCACGCAAGCCGAGGGCGTGTACCCCGACGGGACCCCTCGGACGCTGACGGCCTGGGCCGACTACGTCGGCAGTCGGGTGAACGTCGCGCTGCGTCCGTGGTTGAGCGTGCGCGCCGACGGACGGCTCGTGATGGAGCGGACCAGCGGTGCCACGGCATGGGACGGTGCGCCCGCCATGGTCTTCCGGCCGGTGAATGGGCTCGAAGTCGCCACCGGCTATCGGTTCGGCAATCTGAACGATCCGGACTTCTCGGTGCGGGGCGGGCACGGGGCGTTCGTGACGCTCTCGGCGGCGCTCACCGAGAAGCTCTTCCCGACCGCTGCGGCGTTCTGGCGCTCGCGCTTCTGAGCAGGCCCGGCAGGAATCGCTCGCGCAGGCCCGAGCGGAGCGAGGGCCGAAGCATCGAGGCGGCCGGGCATGCGAAGGGCCGCGACGACGTCCGTCGCGGCCCTTAGCAGGCCCGGCAGGAATCGAACCTGCAACCCCCGGTTTTGGAGACCGGTGCTCTACCAATTGAGCTACGGACCTAAACCAATTGCGGATTGTGGATTTCGGATTGCGGATTGACTGATGGAGAGGGTGAGCCCAATCCGCAATCCGCAATCGCCAATCCGCAATCGACAAGGGTGGCTGACGGGAATCGAACCCGCAACCTCTGGAGCCACAGTCCAGCGCTCTAACCGATTGAGCTACAGCCACCGCGCGCCGAGGCAAATCTAACGGGTCAGGGTTGCGGCCAGAAGCGCTTGGCCAGGCCCGCCGT
>WNFV01004718.1_pt1 | contig 18367 bp, 11 predicted proteins | sample 5400101 | NCBI WGS metagenome assembly WNFV01 (sample SAMN13153361, study PRJNA577476) | soil metagenome | isolation source: 115 cm soil or saprolite under grassland replicate 1 | place: USA:California | collected 2016-06-15
AGTTGAAGCCCTTGTCGATCATGAATTTCTCCAATCCCTCTTTTAGCTCATCGATCATCTTTACTCCGTGCAGCATTACGCCGGTGCAGAGTTGCACCGTAGAAGCCCCCAGCAATAAAAACTCGATCGCATCGTGAGAACATTCAATGCCGCCGATGCCGCTGATGGAGACATCCTGCGGAAGTCCCAACGCGAGCTGGCTTACCATCCGCAGCGCAATTGGCCGTACCGCCTGCGAAGAATAACCGCCCGGGACAGTGTGTCCTTCGACCGTCGGCATCGGCCGGAGTGTGTTGAGATCCACCCCAATCACCGAGAGGATTGTATTGATTGCCGAGATTCCGACCGCACCGCCACGAACAGCTGCCAAGGAAGGTTCTTTTATGTTAGTGATATTCGGCGTCATCTTCGCCCAGACCGGGACGTTTGAGACTTCGGTGACCCAGCCGGTCACTTCTTCAGTTAGATCCGGATGCTCGCCCATTTCCGAGCCCATCTTGCGCTCGGTCATTCCGTGTGGACAGGAAAAGTTTAGCTCGAAAGCGTCGACGCCTGTGTCCTGGACCATGCGCGTCAGTTCCTGCCAGCGGTTCTTGTCAAACTCTTCCATGATCGAAGCAATGAGAATATGCTTTGGATACTCTTTTTTGACCTGGCGAAACTCATCCAGCCAGATATCGATCGGGCGATCAGAAATTAGCTCAATGTTTTCAAAACCGATGACCTCGCCCGACGTTTTCGAACGCAATTTGCCATAACGCGGTACCACATTTACAACCTTGGCCGATTCCAGGCTAATCGTCTTCGCGACAGCGCCGCCCCACCCGGCGTCATACGACTTGGCGATCACGCGCGCGTTCGTGCCCGGCGGGCCGGAGCCCAGCAGAAACGGGTTAGGGAAGGTCATTCCGTTGACTACTATCGATAGATCCATCGGGCCACTCCTAAATTCGAGATGTCTTTCGTTGTTGTCCAAAGTCCAAAGTCCAATTTCCAAAGTCTATCTTGCGAAACGTGAGTCGGACTCGAGCCGTTGCATTTTAGGGCAAACGGTCGAACAAACAGACTTTGGACTTTGGACATTGGACATTGGACGTTTTTTAGTCGGCCACCAAAGCACCGTAAGTATCAGGACGGCGATCGCGGAAGAATTGCCAGGTGTTACGCACTTCGCGAATCTTGTCGAGATCGAGATCGGCAACAACCAGCGCATCCTGATCTCGTGGCGCTTCTGCCATAAACTGCCCGCGCGGATCGCAGAAGTAACTCTGTCCGTAAAATTCGCCAATGTCCCATGGCTGCTCGTGACCGACGCGATTGATGGCTCCAATAAAATATCCATTTGCCACGGCATGCGCTGGTTGTTCAATCCGCCACAGATATTCAGAAAGTCCGGCCACCGTCGCTGAAGGGTTGAAAACTATCTCCGCGCCGTTCAAAGCAAGCGCGCGTGCGCCCTCCGGAAAATGCCGGTCATAGCAGATATAGACGCCAATGCGCGCGAAAGCCGTCTCAAAAGTGGGGTAACCAAGATTCCCAGGCCGAAAATAAAACTTTTCCCAGAAGCCGGGATTTACGTGGGGGATGTGGTTCTTTCGGTATTTGCCCAAATACTTGCCATCCGCGTCGATCACCGCGGCGGTGTTGTAGTAAACGCCCGTGATCTCTTCTTCATAAATAGGCACAACGATAACCATGCCGTGCGCCTTCGCGACTTCCTGCATCAGCCGCACCGTCGGGCCGTCGGGAATCTTTTCGACTGCCTCGTACCAACGCGTCTGCTGTTCGGCGCAGAAGTAGGGCGTCGTAAATACCTCCTGCATGCAGAGTAAGTCGGTGGGCGCTGCATTCGTACATTGAATGAGTCCGCATTTAACTGTGCGTGGCATAAGAATCCCTCCAAGAGTCGGAAGTCTGCGGTCTGGAGTCGCTGGTCGGCAGTGTCACTTTGAGACTCAAGACTCAAGATTCGGGACTCTTGACTTCACGAGAGCGTAGTAGATGACAAAACCGAGCGCGAAAGTAACGAACCAGGCATAAGTATACAGCGTGTCGAAGAAATTCGGCGTGGCCACCTGCCCCCCGGGTGTGGTCGCCGCGCGGAGAAAGCCAGGCACAACTGGAGCAATGGCAAGTATTAGCGCTATTATGGCGCGAATATTGTAACCGCTGGTGTACTTGTAAGGACCGTCAGATTCAAAAAGGCCGGCGAGATCGAGTCGCTGCTTTCTGAGCACCCAATAGTCGCAAATCAGAATGCCCGCAATTGCGCCCATCAGCCCTGAATAACCAATCAACCAGGTAAAAATATACGCGCCCATTGTGGCCATCAGTTTCCAGGGCATCATGATAACGCCTATCAGCGCTGTGATCAGGCCGCCCGTAACGTAAGAAATGCGTTTTGGATTTAGATTGGAAAAATCGTTTGAAGGCGACACGACGTTTGCCGCCATGTTCGTAGTCAACTGGGCCGCAAAGATTACGGCAGTTGCAAAGAGAATAATCGTGACGCTATTGAAGCGTGTCATCAGCTCAACTGGATTCGGAATCGCTTGTCCGTAGATCAAAAGCGTTGCGCTCGTCACCGCTACGCCGATAAATGCAAACGCAGTCATGGTCAACGGCAATCCCAGCGCCTGACCCAGCATTTGTGATTTCTGCGAGCGCGCGTAACGGGTGAAGTCGGGAATGTTTAGGCTTAGCGTCGCCCAGTAGCCGACCGAAGCGGTCAAAGCTCCGGGGAAAATATGCCAGAAGTTGTTATGCTGTCTTTGTAAAGCTGCAGACGCAGTCAGCACGTGGCCCAATCCGCCCGCACGCCACGACGCCCAGGCGAGAAGAATTAATCCACCCGCCAGCAACAAAGGCGCCGACCAGGTCTCAAGATGTTTGATCCCCTCGACGCCTTTCAAGATGATGAAGACCTGAATTGCCCAGAATAGAAAGAAGGCGATCCACGTGTGTAGAGCAACGTTCAAGATTGTTGCGTCGCCGAGCAGATGCGCCCAGCCTGGAGACATAACGCTGAACAAAGCATCGATTGCTGTACCGCCAATCCACGTTTGAATTCCAAACCAGCCACAGGCAACGATCGCGCGCAGGATCGCGGGAATGTTTGCGCCCTTCGTTCCGAAGGCAGCGCGGCAGAGAACAGGAAACGAGACGCCATACTTAGTGCCCGCGTGCGCGTTTAGAATCATGGGTATTAGGACGATCGTGTTGCCCAGCAGGATCGTGATCATAGCCTGCCACCAGTTCATCCCGGCTTCAATAAAACCGCCGGCAAGCGTATAGGTGGTTATGACCACGCTCATGCCAATCCAGAGCGCAGCGATGTTCCACGTCGACCAGGTGCGCTCTTTAATTGTGGTCGGAGCGAGATCTTTATTCCAGAGCGGGCTGCGGGAAACGTCCTTCGTCAGCTCTATGAAGTGGCGCTGAGTCGTGGCGATGTTGGGGGAATATTCAGTAGCCATTGCGATGGATTTCGTCTGAACCTACTTCAATTCGAAACTAACAAGGACTCGCGCGGTTATGGAGATCCGGTGGAGCACAATCGAGGCTTCTTCATCTGAATGGAGTTTGATTCAAACCGCCTCAGTGCCGAGATGTGAGGGTGGTGGCAAGATAACACCACTACTCGGTATTGTTTACTTTGCCACGCACGTTCCGCGCTTCAGAAACCTTCCATCCCCTGGCTTGCCTTTGTATTGGCCCTTCTCAATCACAACCTTGCCGCGTGAAAGAACAGTTTCTACGACGCCGCGAATCTTCTTGCCTTCGTACGTGTTGTAGTCAACATTCATGTGGCTCGTCTTGAGGCTGAGGGTTTGTTCCTTATCCGGATCGAATATAACTACGTCGGCGTCAGAGCCAACCGCGATGGTGCCCTTCTTCGGGAACAGACCGAACATCTTGGCAGCCGCGGTTGAAGTCAGCTCGACGAAGCGATTGAGACTGATGCGATTTTCAACCACTCCGCCGTTGTAGATTAGTGATACCCGGTTCTCAACGCCGGGCGCGCCATTCGGGATTTTTGTGAAGTCGTTCAACCCGAGCTCCTTTTGCTCTTTCATGCAGAAGGGACAGTGATCCGTGGAGATAACCTGCAGATCGTCCGTCTTCAAACCCTTCCAAAGCTCTGCTTGATTCGACTTGTCACGCAATGGTGGCGTCATCACATACTTCGCACCATCAAACCCAGGCTCATCGTAATTGTCGAGAGAAAGGAAGAGATACTGGGGACAAGTCTCGGCGAATGCCGGTATTCCGCGATCGCGTGCCTGGCGAACCTGATTGAGCGCGTCGGCACACGATAGGTGAACAATATAAACGGGCGACTCGGCCATCTCAGCGATCGCGATCGCGCGATGAACACCTTCGGCTTCCGCAATTGTTGGACGAGTCAGCGCGTGATACTTGGGTGCAGTATGACCTTTAGCAAGCGCATGCTTGATGATTTCATTGATCACGATCCCATTTTCCGCGTGCATGCATATCAATCCGCCACGTTCACCCGCAGCGGACATAGCACGAAAGATTGTCGCATCGTCAACCAGGAAGACGCCGGGATAGGCCATGAACATCTTGAAGCTCGTCACGCCTTCATCCATCGCGGTGTGCAACTCCTCAATCTGGCTGTCTTCCAGTTCGGTTGTGATCAAATGAAAGCCATAGTCGATGGCTGTTTTGCCTTCAGCTTTCTTATGCCAGTTGTCGATCCCCTGAATCAGCGACTCGCCTTTATACTGAACTGCGAAATCGATAATGGTTGTGGTGCCGCCGTGGGCCGCGGCGCGGGTGCCCGTAAGGAAATCGTCGGAAGACTGCGTACCGCCGAAAGGCAACTCCATATGTGTATGCGGATCAATGCCGCCTGGGATGACAAGCTTGCCCTCAGCGTCAATCACTTTATCCGCTTGCATCTCGAGCTTCGCCCCGATGACGGAAATAACCTCATCTTCGATCAGTATGTCAGCTTTGTAGTCGTCTGTGGCTGTGATCACACGGCCGTTACGGATTAGGGTTTTCATCTGTATCTACCTTTTGCCTCCTTGATAACTCGAGGAGCTTTGGCTCCGCGGCCGGATGTGCCTAAAGGCCTCATTGCTGAATACCTCGATTTTAGTTACGTTCGCGGCTATGCCGCCGGATGTGCGGAAAGGCTCTGCCTTTCCGACCAGCCCTTCAATATCATGAGGCTGCGCCTCTTCTCCAAGCGATTCGGTCGATGTCCACCTTTAGCGGTTCAGCCTCAAGAGGACATCCCTTCCACCAACGAACACTCGACCAACGGTAATCCTCAGCCTTCTCAACAATTCCAGCCCTGACTGGATTCTGATGAATGTAATTCACTTTCTGCATGAACATATTTTCGCTCGTGATGGAAAACACGTTGCTATGGTGATCCCAGAGTGAATAGCGATAGGCGCGTTCCTTGGTTTCGTGCTTGAGCTTCTGGAGCGATGCATTATGGCCGTGCTCTTTAAGATAATCAATAACTCTGCGGCTAATGATGCCGTTAATGTAACGCAGGATCTCGGACGGTTTGAGATTCCGATCTGTTATCGCGTGTAGGTGATCCGGCGATGACATAGGCATAAATTGAAAAACCTGCAGACTCTCGGGCTTCATCAAGAGCATTGCACGTTATGATTTTGATGGCATCCGTACGAAAGATTGGAAGGCGGTCTTTCGCTACGGCGGTGAAATAGAGAGCCGGCGTGTCTCTTGAGATAATATGCATGAGGCGTAGCCTCATGATTCTAGGTTGAGCGTTACGGAAAGGCTAAGCCTTTCCGCACATCGGGCGGCATAGCCGTAAGCAAGGAATTTTGTAACCGAAAAAGAGGTCGGGAGAAGTGAGGCGTAGCCCCATGATTTTAGGTTGAGCGTTACGGAAAGGCTGAGCCTTTCCGCACATCAGGCGGCGGAGCCGAAAGCAAGTTGCTTTGCATCGTGGATCAGTGGAGGGAAACAAGATTTCTCGCTCGCCTTTAGAGAGTGAGAGCTAGAGAGGGACAACACTTCAAGAAAAAGAAGGCGGCCGCTCCAACAGGAACCAGCCGCCCTCGTTGGTGATTAAATTAGACTGTTGCTACTGCGTCAATTCGGACGTGAGTATGGCACCGTTGAGCTGCGTAAGTACCAGGCTTATCTTGGCCACCTTACGCGAATCTTTGGCTATCCATACGGTTGTCTTGTCTGCTTCATTGTCGGCAGCTGTGATTTCAACTTTGTAGGCTTCAAACGTGCCCGCCGGAACAGTCACACTCTCAACGCCTACAACCTTCAGGTTCTTGATTTCCAACTTTTGCTTTTGCAGGTCCATGTTGCGGAAGCTCGCAGTATAGCCTTCCGCGAGCGGCAGCGCGGCAATAGCATCCAAACCCCCGGCGCCGTCGCCGAAGATATCTCCTCCTACATCCACTGCGATTGGTTTCGCCTGGCCGTTCATGCTCATCGATCCCGTGGCCTTGTTATCTTTAAAGTCTACCTCAAACACCACTGGACCTTGTTTGAAGAGGCGATGCTTTAGAACCAGCGTACCTTTCTCGATGCTCGATGTATCAGTGATTTCTCCCTGTGGTGTCACAACCGTTTCGGTCACGACCCAGGCCCCATTTTCGTCCTTCGTTTCGCTCTTAATGGTTAGCGGAATTGTCTGTCCACCGATCTCGATTGAAGCTAAATAGTTGGCGCTGCCTGCCTTCAGATCCATTGCAGGCTTCGGACCGCTGGCCGCAACCGGCGCCATCTTTTTCGGCAGCGTAACAGTCTTCACGTCCACCGAGATGTCCTTGAGTCTCTGCGTAACCTCCGGCGTCATCGCTTCCTGATAACGCCCACTCAAATACTTCGCTAGAAACTTCTCGGTCGTAGCAAACATCGCCATGTTATTGATGGGTCGGGCAAAGCCATGACCTTCATCCGGAGCGACCAGGTATTCCACCGGATAATTGCGATCGCGTAGTGCGATCACGATCTGATCAGCCTCGCGCTTATTGACACGGGGATCATTGGCGCCCTGGATCACCAGTAACGGTGTCTTGATCTTGCTGGCGTGATTCAATGGTGACTGACGCTCGAGTTGTGTCTTTCCCTCAGGTGTAGCCGGATCGCCCATGCGCGCGTAGAAAAGTTTGCGAATCGACTCCCAATAAGGAGGGATGGTTTCCAGAAGCGTTATCAGATTAGAGGGCCCGACAATGTCCACTGCGGCCGCATAAAGATCCGGAGTGAACGTGACGCCTGCCAGCGTGGCATAGCCGCCATATGATCCACCCATGATGCCGACGCGTTTCGGATCGGCAATGCCCTGGGTCACGAGATACTTGACGCCCCACGTCACGTCATCCTGCATCTTGTCGCCCCACTGTTTGTTGCCGGCGTCGAGAAACTTCTTGCCGTAACCCGTGGAGGCGCGGAAGTTCGGTAAGAGCACCGCATAACCACGGTTGGCAAGAAACTGAGCAATGCTATTGTAGCCCCACGAATCGCGACCCCATGGGCCGCCGTGTGGCAAGACAACTGCTGGAAGGTTTTTCGCCGCGAGGCCCTTCGGCAGAGTTAGATAGGCAGGTATATCGAGCCCGTCAGACGACTTGTAACGGACCGCAGTCATCGGCGCAAGATAGTCGCGGTTTAGCTTCTCGCGAATCCGATATTGGAGGATTAACTTTTTCGTCTGCCGATCAAACAGGTAACGCTCGCCCGGTTCGGTGTCGCTGCTTGCGACAATCAGGAAAAGCCGCTCATCTTTCGTACCCGAAGCAAAGCCGATCTCCTTGCCCGGCAACTTCTTTTGCAGCAGTTTATAGTCTGCTTCGAAAGCCTTGTCCTTCCAGTAGATCCGCTCGCGCTCGTCGTTGTAAGAGGTGGATATGAGATCATCGCTTACTTCAGAGAAGTTAGCGTTGCCAAAATCGACTCGGTTCATCGGATCTGATTCGACCAGCCCTTCCTTGCCGGTGGCCGGATCGAAAAGCTCCAGGCGAGTTAGATCGATGTTTGCGCCTTTGTTGGTCTCAAAGTAAATTCGCTGCCCGTCTTTGTGGTAGCGCACCGGGCCGCAACTCTCAAAGACATTACAGGAATAGACTTTCGTAAATCCGTTATCATCGACTCGCAAAACTTCTGTGTCGCCGTTATCAGCCGAGCGCGTCGCCATTCGCAGTTGATCTTTCAGATCGAAGATCCAGCTGGTGATGCGTTCGGTATTTTTGCGAACCAGCGTGCGTTCGCCGGTTGAGATTTTTACCTTGTAGAGATCATGCCAGGCGGGGTCGCGATCGTTTAGTCCCACGTAGATCGCGTCCGGTTCGGTCCGCGGAACCGCGAAAATCTGAGCGCGCACACCCTTGGCATCAGTCAGATTGCGCGCGGCCGGCACGTCGGCGCCGGCAGCCGGATTGTCAGCAGGGTTGACCGCATAAACCAAATAGTTTTCGTCACCGGCTTTGTCCTGCGCGAACAAAATATATTTGCCGTCGCGACTCCAGAAATATTGTGAAATGGGACGGCTCTTGTCCGCAGTAATGGGTTTCGCGCCGTCGAATGGTTCCTCAGTCCGCTTGACCCAAACATTGCGAGTGCCCTTGAAGGGCTTAACAAACGCAATGAACTTTCCGTCGGGGGAAATCTGGGCGCCGGAAATCTCCGGGTCGCCGAAAAATAGCTCGCGATCAATTATGGGAGGCTGCACTCCAGCTTGGCCGACAATCGCGCGCGGCGACGACAGAGTAAGCAGACCGGCACAGAGTACAGCAAACACAAATGCCAGGGATTTGCGGTAGAAACTTGTCATAGAACCTCTTTCATTAGATTTAAAGGGAATAGGAATCGAAACCGAAAGAACTAATACGCGCGGGGCGTACTCCTGGTTTCACGGAATCAGCCACGGATTTACGCCGACAAACGCAGATCACAACCAGGCGAGAAAGGGCAAGCCGGCGGGAACCTTTCAGGCCAGCTAAATCCGCGTCTATCCGCGGCTAATTTAGAGCGATTAGTTCAGTGAGGCAAACCCGCCATCAAGTGCTTCAATTAACTGATCAACGTGATCGGTGGAAGAGTTGAGCATCAGACCGGTGCGGATCACGTTGCCGTAGAGGCCGCCCTTGCCGATAAGCACGCCCCGGCGTTTGGTCTCTTCGAGCATCTTCGCAACTTCCTGCGGCGCTGGTTCCTTCGTCTCACGGTCTTTCACTAGTTCCAGACCCTGCATTAGACCCATGCCCCGCACATCGCCGATGACTGCATACTTCGCTTTCAGTTCCTCGAGCCGCTGCCGCAGGTAAGCACCGACGACGCCGGCGTTCTTCTTTAGATCGTCTTCTTCAATCACACGAATAACCGCAAGCGCGGCCGACATGGAGACTGGGTTGCCGCCAAAGGTCGAAAAAGTCAGGCCTGGATACTTATCGGCCACTTCCGGCGTCGCGATGGTGATTCCGATGGGCACTCCGTTACCAAGTCCCTTCGCGGAAGTGATGATGTCAGGCTCGACGTCCCAATGTTCAATACCAAACCACTTATCGCCGGTGCGGCCCCAGGCAGTTTGCACTTCATCAGCAATAAACAGGCCGCCGTGCTTGCGGGTGATCTCCACAGCGCGCTCAAAATAACCCGGCGGTGGCACGATGAAACCGCCGACGCCAAGTATCGGCTCCGCCATGAAGGCCGCTATCTCGCCGGTGGTTGTCGTCATAATCAGTTCTTCAATGTCGTTGGCGCAGGCGAGGCCACATTCGGGGTAGGTAAGTTTGAAAGGACAACGGTAACAATAAGGCGCGCGCGCATGAACAAAGCCGGCGACCTGTGCAGGCAAGGGCCGCCAGGGCGCGTGGCCCATCGCGGACAGCGATGTCGCTGAGCGACCGCTGTAGCTGTGACGCAGGACAACGATCTCGTGACGACCGGTAGCGAGCTTTGCTGCATGAACAGCGGTATCGTCGGCTTCGGTGCCGCTATTGGTGAAGAAAGATTTCTTCAGACGGCCCGGCGTGATCTGATGTAGTTTCTCTGCAAGATCTGATTGTGGCTGGTTGGCGTAAAGCGTTGAGGTATGTTGCAGCGTCTTGACCTGATTGATGATCGCTTCGTTGACCTTCGGATTTGCATGACCGATGCTGACGGTGAGCACACCGCCAAAACAGTCGAGATACTTGTTGTTCTGGTCATCCCAAACATGAAAGCCTTCGCCGCGCACGAGTGCGAGCGGCTCCTCGTAGTAGGTAGCGACGGCAGGGAACAGAAATTCTTTATGTTTGCGAACGGCTTCGGACATAGCGGCAGCTTGTTCAGTTGCATTCATTGTCTTTCCTCGCCCTCAGACTATCCCTTCAATTTCCTGATGATTGATTTTGCAAGATCTTCGTTGATTTCATTGTGACGAGGAACCGGCTGCGATTGTTTCGTCTGAGGGTTCATGTACCAGTCGTGTTTTCCGCCGTGCCGGACCAAGACGCAGCCCATCTGGTTCAAGGTCTTGATAAGACGCGCCGCTTCATTAGGCGACCGCCATCTCTTCAACTTTTCTTATAAAAGGCACGTCGCCTGATTCGAGATCGGTAAGCAAATCCTTCAAGTTTTCGAGTAATTCGTCTTTTGAGTATCCCTGGGTGCAGTAGTCGGGGTATTCATTTAGATAACCAAGAAAAAACCCACCTTCTTGCCAAAATGTGTATTTCACGGTTCTCATAGTCTTTTCCTCTAAGTTCAATACAGATTACCTTCGCGCTTGCGACCGGTGTAATCGACGTAGACGACCTTCAGTTCTGTATAAAAATCGAGCGCGGTCGATCCTTGTTCGCGATCGCCGATGCCGGTACCCTTGATGCCGCCAAAGGGAATATGTGCTTCGCCACCGGTCGTCGGCGAATTGATGTGCGTCATGCCGGTCTCGATCTCATCAACAAAACGGAAGATGCGAGCGGCATCGTTAGTAAAGATTGAGGACGAGAGTCCATATTCAGTGTCGTTTGCCACCTGCATCGCCTCTTCGAAATTCTTCACGCGCAGGACTGACAATACGGGGCCGAAAATTTCTTCGCGCGCGACACGCATATCCGCAGTCACATGATCGAAGACAGTGGGATTCACAAAGAAGCCTTTATCCAGTCCGTTTCCGGTAGCGCGCGAGCCGCCGCAAACAAGTGTGGCGCCATCTTCCCGTCCGATGTCGATGTATTTCAGGACGGTCTTAAACTGAGCTTCATCCACGCTCGGACCCATTTCGGTGTTCGGGTCCATCCCCTCTCCGATTCGCATTGAGCCGGCACGCTTGACTATGCGCTCGACAAATTCGTCGGCAATGTCTTTGACGACAACCGCCCGACTGGTGGCGGTGCAACGTTGTCCCGACGATCCAAACGCACCCTGCGCCGTTGATTCAACGGCGAGGTCAAGATCGGCATCTTCCAGGATTATCACGGGATTTTTGCCGCCCATTTCGCACTGGACCTTTGCGCCGCGTCTGGAGACTTCTTCGTAGAGGCGTATCCCTACCTCGTTAGAGCCGGTAAACGAAACCGCTTTCACCGCCGGATGATTGATGATCTCGTCACCCGCTTCCGAGCCTGAGCCCAACACCAGATTCAAAACGCCAGGCGGTATCCCGGCCTCCACGAACAACTCGACGATACGTACTGCTGTCGCCGGTGTAAGAGTCGCGGGTTTAAAGACGACTGTGTTTCCGGCTACCAGGGCCGGTGCTATCTTCCACACCGGAATGGCCACGGGAAAATTCCAGGGTGTAACGCAAGCGACTACGCCTAACGGCTGCTTTATGGTGTAGGCGAAGTTTGACGGCAGTTCAGATTGGATGGTCTCTCCATTCATGCGCCGGGATTCGCCAGCGCAGAATTCTGCCACGTTGATTGAGCGCTGCAATTCTCCGCGCGACTCAGCCAATGTTTTGCCTTCCTCGCGGGTCAGGATCTGGGCCAACTCTTCTTTGTGTTCTTCCAACAGTCGGGCCGCCCGCGCCACAATCCGGCCGCGCGATGGCGCAGGCGTAGCGCGCCAGCCCGAGAAGCTTTCCGCAGCAGACTCAACGGCGCGCCTCGCTTCCCCTCGCGTGGCCTGCTTCACCCTTCCAATCACGTCGTCGGTATTCGCCGGGTTGATGTTATTGACGCTCTTCGACGATGTGGACTCGACCCATTGTCCATTTATAAAGTTGCGATAGTCTTCCATTGAATATTAGCGGCGCCTCAAAATGTGATGCCGGAACTGAATGAACAGAAAATATATCACAATCTCTTTTACAGCGCCGCGAGGGCGCTCGCGGCGGCTACAGTTTAAATATTGGTGAGGGCGTCTTTCTTTTTGGGAACGAAGAAGCTCTTGGTGATGTACGTTGTGTGAATCTCGATTCACACCGCGGCTTCAGCCCCGTGTCGTTTCAACTTTGGGTTTATTGAACCGTTTCAATGGTTTACCAGCCTACCCTCGCGGCGAATACTCGCCTGGTTTCAGTGTTCTTTCTGTCATTGCGATGCGGCGCCTGCACTTGCCACCGCGCCCCAGGATCGTTCAAAGTTACGGCTGTCAAAAGATGACTAACGAAAAAATAATCTGCAAGCAGGAAGCGACTCACAAGAATCTCGCGCAGCTAATGCAAACACGCGTGAGTGCGGCCCCTGACAAGCAATTCCTCTTTTCCGAAGCCGACGGACGGAAGTTCACCTACGCAGAATTCGAGGCAGCTGTAGACAGAGCTTCGCGCTTGTTGGCGGTCGCGGGTGTGGTTAAAGGTGACGTCGTCAGTCTCTTAATGCCAAATAGCGTCGAATATGTCGTCGCCTATTTCGCTTGTTGGGAACTCGGGGCAATCGCTGGTCCGATAAACTCCCTGTTGAAGGCGCAGGAAATCTCCTATGTCATTTCTGATTCGGAAACCAGGATTCTGCTGATTCACCCTGACTTCCTTCCAACCATCGACAGTATTCGAAGCGAACTCTCAGGGTTGCGAATTATGGAATTTGACGACGAGGCGGCGACTACCAGAAATTTGAATAATCATTCAGGCGCTGCCGCTTCGACCAAAGCAGGTTTGTCTGACATTGACCTCGATAGCGAAGCGATCATCATCTACACTTCCGGCACCACGGGGAAGCCAAAAGGATGTTTGCTGACGCACGGAAATCTGATTGCCAACGCGAGACAAATCAGCCAGTGGCTTGGGTTCACAGAAGGGGACCGCCTCTTAACTATCATGCCGCTTTTTCACATGAATGCGGTGTCAGTTACCACAATGTCGGCTCTTTATGCGGGGGGCTCAACTGTCGTCAGTCCAAAGTTTTCTGTGTCCCGCTTTTGGCAAATCATCTCTGACTACCAGATCACCTCATTTGGTTCGGTGGCCACAATGCTTTCGATGCTGCTGCATACATATCCTGATGGCGTTCCTCGAGGCTTGAAGACAGATCAGTTGCGGTTTGCCATGTGCGGCTCGGCGCCCGTTCCCGCCGAAGTTATCAAACGCTTCGAAGAGACTTTTGATTGTCTGGTCATCGAAGGATATGGACTTTCGGAATCGACCTGTCGCTCCACTTTCAACCCGCCGGACGAACGACGGAGACCCGGCTCCTGCGGCAAGCCCATTGGAAACGAAATGAAGATCGTTGATGACGACGACAGGGAAGTAGCTAATGGGGAACTTGGCGAAATTGTCCTGCGCGGCGAGAACATTCTGAAAGGCTATTACCGGAATCCCGAGGCAACTGCTACAGCATTTCGCAACGGCTGGTTCCACACCGGCGACATCGGCTACCGCGATGATGAGGGTTTTTTCTATGTCATCGATCGCAAGAGCGACATGATCATACGTGGCGGCGAAAATATTTATCCGCGAGAGATTGACGAAGTCCTGTACCAACACCCGGCGGTCGCCGCCGCCGCGACAATCGGAGTGCCGGATCAACTCTACGGCGAGGAGGTTGCCGCTTTCATCATGCTCAAGGAAGGCAGTGAAGTGACTGAAGAAGAGGTCATCTCTTTTTGCCGTGCACGCCTGGCCGACTACAAATGCCCAAAGACTATTCGATTCGTTGCCGAGATTCCCAAAGGACCTACCGGCAAGTTACTAAAGCGTGAGCTTTCAAGCCTGTATTCTTCGTAGCCTTCGCAGGGTTAGAGAATCGGGCTTCGGTCTCGTCGCGCAAAACGCGACAATATTTTCAGCGCTTTCTTCTCTTAACAGACGTTTTCTCGCGTTGGCAGCAGTCGTCGTATCTCAGCGAGAAGTCAAAACTAAGAAACCCCGCCGGATGGCCGACGGGGGTTCTTTGTCTTTAGGGTTATGCAAGTTGAATTAGGCTTGTCCGAATGTCAGGTCCTCACTTCGTGATGTTTTGATACGATCCGCTATCCAACCGATAGCAAGCCACAGCGCGCACACTGAAACCATCACCAGCGAAAACCACTTTCCATACAGGCCGTCCGGCGAAAATTTTTCTGTAGCTGCGTGAAGCATATCGCTATTGGGAAGGAATCCAGCTTCGGAAAACTCGTGGAAAGAATAGATGCCAACCTGGACCAAAAAAAGCAGCAGGAATATGGCTGTGACCTGGAAGAATCTCCTGACGTTGATCAGGTGGCCGAATTTTGCCCAGCCCCAGGCAAATCCACCAGCAGCGCCAAGCCCAAGCAATGCCCCAGTGAGCATTTCGGAACCATGCACCTGCAATAACATGAGCGCTGTTTCCATCCCTTCTCGCGTAATCATTAGAAAGGTGAAGAGAAAAACTCCCGCCATGGCAGCTACTCGCGAACTTCGGGACGAGACGGCGCCAAGACGTGTCCGCATCCTTTCCTGAACCTGCGGTCCCGTGCGCCACATGTAAATTACGAGGCTACCGACCATTACCATCGCGACCAGCCCGAGAATGCCTTCGCGTAGCGATTCGTTCCCCAGAAAACTGCTTACATAGCCCCCAACGCCTGATCCGAGGGCGCTTTCCAGGGTTGAATCGTCAACACCGTTTCTGAGTACGTAGCCCAGCGCTGCACTTGCCGACAATCCCAGAACAAGCGCGCCATAGACAGCTGATGTCAGCCACCTTTGATCGGACTTGCGAAGATAAGACAGGATCACTGCGACGAGCAGAATGGATTCAAATCCCTCGCGAAAGACAATGATGAATGAGTTAAGCATGCAATCAACCTTTATAGGATTGTCGACCCGGTTAGCGGGTCGCCGTGCCGGGGATGCTGACGCTGGACGGAGTATAGCCTAATTGAAAACAGTTTTCAATTTCAAAACCTGCCAGGGCCGCGCCCTGTCGTTTGCCGAGGTTATTGAGAGGTAACTGGAATGATAGCCAGGTCGGCGCGTACGGGACCAAGTTCCGTGACGGCGGTGAGGCGAAGAGGCAGACGCCGTCGATCATCGCTAATCCAACCTCGGATTTGAAATTTGTCTCCCTGAACATCGTCAGTAGTGAGCGAAATCTGGATCGCGGGAATTGTCTGCGAACCGATTTGCACGTTTTCGCGCTTCAGAGCGCTGATGAAAAGCGTCTTCGGTTTGTTGTTCACGAGGATCGAGATTGCGTTTCGTTTCAATGGTGACAAGTTGAATGTCCGCACTACATAAAAAAAAGAAAGATAATCGTGGGTGCCAATTGGTATCTCGATCCGTTCACCGTTTTCGGTCGTAGCTGTCCCGTAGTCCTGGTTGATCGTGAGCTTACTGACAAAGCGGTGGCGGCCTTCATTAAGAGTCAGTTCCGTGCGGAAGGGAAGCAGGCTTTTGGCATCGACATAAGAGCTAATACTGTCGCTTGCCACGAACAGCTTTTGCAGCGCGTTCGTTGTTTGGGCGTTAACTGTAAACCAGAGACCCTGGTGATCGAAGTACTTCGAGCGCGCCCGGACTTGAAATGTCGCCGTGGCGATTGGCGCAGGAATATTTGGCAGAAAAATCTGGTAATTCAACTGTTCGCCAACCTTGAAAGGCAAATCCTCTGGCTCGGTTTCTTCGGTCGTGGGGGCGCTCGGAACTGCTATGGGCAATTGCGTTGGCGCCGCCGGCGTCGGTGCAGAGGTCGGTGTTGGAGAAGCGGTTGGCGGGGCGACGAAGGCAGCGCCTGCTAATTCAATCTGTATTTCACCCGCGCGAGCACGCGCAATGATCAGAAGCGGCATATGCCGTTGGTCGTCGCTAAAATAAGCCTTTAGAGTGTAACTGTCTCCCGCAAACTCATCCCTTATGCGAACCTGCGAAACAATGGCATTGAATGATCCCACGTTAGACTTGATCATTTCCCGGCCCGTCACCCGAGTTTCAACTTGATAGTTGCGATTTTCATTGCGAACAACCATTGAGTAGGTCGCGCCATTACTGAGCGGCAAAGCTCGCAGACGATAGATGGCAGCCAGATAATCATATGTCCCTGTAACTTCGCCATGTCGTTTTGACGTACTCGCGACTGTTCCTGCAGGCTGATTAAAGTCGGCGAGTGCCTCGGCGATGCGCGAAGCCTCACGAATTTTTTGTTCACTGTGAAATGGCAAACCGGTAACCGGATCAACGTAGGTGGTGTAGTCGTTATTTATGGCGAATAATGCGGCGCTGACCACGCCGTTGGTCTCGACGTGCCCTCTTAACTGAATGCCTTCGCGTCCGTAGAACCTTCCGCGTGAGGCCACCAGCAGCTCCACGTGAGCAGCGCTAATGAAGTTTGAAAAAGAGACGTTATAGGTCAGGCGTTCACCGACTCGATAAGGAGCCGGAGAGAAGGGTTGGAAAGGCGGTTCATTTGTCTGCTGAGCGAAAGACGGGAAAGCGAACGCTCCGAGTACCAGTAAAAGACAAGCGGCCGTGAGTTTCAAACGTTGAGTCACCTTTGAATCATAGTGCAAAATCCGATCAGAACAAATTGCCCAGCCTCTGCGCTTTATTGTACACGCGTCCCGTTGGGTTCAGTTCCTTCATGTCGGCACGCTATTGACCGCCTTGATTTCCAACTCGTCAATAATCTGCTGTGCTGCGCGCGCCGGATCAGGCGCATCGAGAATTGGACGGCCCACCACAATGTAGTCAGCCCCGGCTATTATTGCGTCGCGTGGAGTCGTAACACGTTTCTGGTCGAAGAGCGCCGCGTCCGTTGGTCGAACTCCGGGGGTTACCACGAGAAAGTCAGGCTTCTGCACGGCGGACCGGATAGTAGCAACTTCGCGCGGTGAAGCGACGACTCCATCCAGCCCGCTTGCTTCCGTCAGCAGCGCGAGGCGTGCGACTAATTCTTCCGGTTTCAAACTTTGTCCCACTTCAGCAAGCGTGGTGGCGTTGGCGCTCGTCAGCACTGTGACGGCGATGATTAAGGGGCGCGTAAGTTCTTCGGAAACCGCACACTCAGCGACAACGTTCGCCGTGTGCCGCATCATTTCGCTTCCACCGGCAGCGTGGACATTGAACATAGAAACACCGAGACGCGTTGCCTCAACGCCTGCGCGCGCGACCGTGCTGGGAATGTCGTGAAATTTGAGGTCGAGAAATACGCGCTCACCGGAACTAATGATTTCGCGAACTAACGCCGGCCCAGCAGCGGTGAACAATTGTGATCCGATCTTGTACATTCCGACCATTCCCCGAAGCGTGCTTACCAGGCGGCGCGCTTCAGCGGCGGTCTCTACATCCAGCGCAACGATTAATCTGTCGCTCATCGCCTCTTCCTCATTCACCGCATCCGATAATTTTCGTTTTTCGGCTCTATTAAAAATCAGAACCGTTCTACATCGTCCAACTCACCTGGGTGACTCATTGATGTCACCTGGTTGATTATGTTCTGCGAGCGAACTCCTTAACTACACAACCCCAAGTTCTTTTGCATGCGATCCAACCGCCTCGTCAAGCGAAACGAAACCGTTGGCGGAGATAATTCGTCGCAGTCCCTCATTAATTCTCCTGGCGATTGACGGGCCCTCATAGATAAAGCCCGTATAGATTTGCAGCAAGCTTGCACCGGCGCTGATCATCTCCCAGGCATCTTCTGCAGTGAAGATTCCGCCTACTCCAATTAAAGGCAGCGAGCCCTCAGTCATATTGTAGAGCGTCGCAATCATTTCCCTGGACCGAAGCCGCAAGGGACGGCCACTTAAGCCGCCATCACCACATGCTTGCACCTCTTCAACGTTGGTTTCGAGCGGTGCGCGGGCGATGGTAGTGTTAGTGGCGATGAGTCCTGCAATACTATGTCGTCGCGCCACTGCCACGATGTCTTGCAGCTCTGCGCGATCGAGATCAGGCGAAAGTTTTACCAGAAGAGGTAAAACTCCTCGACCATCAGCTTGTTTCGACAATTCTTGATTACGTGCCTGGAGCGCTCGCAGTAGTTCTTCAAGTTGCTCTTCTCGTTGC
>WNFV01004072.1_pt1 | contig 18365 bp, 30 predicted proteins | sample 5400101 | NCBI WGS metagenome assembly WNFV01 (sample SAMN13153361, study PRJNA577476) | soil metagenome | isolation source: 115 cm soil or saprolite under grassland replicate 1 | place: USA:California | collected 2016-06-15
GCTCGGCGGGGGCCTCGATGTCCGAGGCGGTGACAGCGCCGGGCCCTCGCTTCGTCAGCCGCACCTCGACCTCGGGCGAATCGCCATGCAGCCGGCAGATCAGGTTCTTCAGGTTGAGAATGATGTCCGTCACGTCCTCGCGGACCCCGGGCAGCGTCGTGAACTCGTGCGCAACTCCCTCGATCTTGACCGAGGTGACCGCGGCGCCCTCGAGCGAGGAGAGCAGCACGCGGCGCAGCGAGTTCCCGAACGTGTAGCCGAAGCCCCGATCGAGCGGCTCGATCACGAAAAGTCCGCGGCGGTCGTCGACCTCCTCGTGGACGATCTTCGGAATTTGGAATTCCATCAAGCTAGTACGAACGGCCATTGGTTCCTTTCGCTTTTGCCAAGTTGGAAGCCGAAGGGCTCCCTGCAGTTACTTCGAGTAGAGCTCGACGATCAGGCTTTCCTGGACGGGCGTGTCGATCTCCGCCCGCTCCGGCCACTTCAGGATCTTGCCGGTGAGCCCTTCGTGATCGGCCTGCAGCCAGGGCGCAACCGAAGCTGTGAGATCGGTCGCGTCGCGAATGACCTGCTCCGCGGGCGAGCCCGGGCGCATCGTGATCACGTCATCCGGCTTGCACTGGTAGCTCGGAATGTTGACGCGCCGGCCGTTCACCCAGAAGTGGCCATGGCGCACGAGCTGCCGCGCCTGCGCGCGTGAGGCCGCGAATCCGAGCCGGTAGACGACGTTGTCGAGCCGCGTCTCGAGCATCCGCAGCAGGTTCTCGCCGGTGATGCCCTGCTTGCGGGCGGCCTTGCTGTAGTAGGTGCGGAACTGCGTCTCGAGGAGCCCGTAGTACCGGCGCGCCTTCTGCTTCTCGCGCAGCTGCAGCAGGTACTCGCTTTGCTTGATCCGGCCGCGGCCATGCTCGCCGGGCGGATAGCTGCGGCGCTCGACCGCGCACTTCTCGGTCAGGCAGCGCTCGCCCTTCAGGAAGAGCTTCATCCCTTCCCGACGGCACTGCTTGCACTTCGGCGAGGTATCGCGAGCCACTAGTGCTCCTTCCAGTAATTCAGGCCGAGTCTCTGGGTCGGTAGCACCAAGCCAGGGGCCGCACTCGGCCGCGGCCCAGGCTGGATTGCCTGGGTCGTGGGCGAGGGTGGTTCATGGCGCCGCGTGATATCGGGCCAGAGGCCGGCATGGATTGCTGGACGGAGCACTTAAACACGCCTCCGCTTCTTGGGGCGGACGCCGTTGTGCGCCTGCGGCGAGACGTCCTTGACGCCGAGGATCTCGAGCCCGGCGGCCTGGAGCGACCGGATCGCCGTCTCGCGACCCGAGCCCGGCCCCTTGACGAAGACCTCGACCTTCTGGAGGCCGTGGTCCATCCCCTTGCGCGCAGCCGAGTCGGCGGTCACCTGCGCGGCGAACGGCGTCGACTTGCGCGAGCCCTTGAAGCCCGCCGAGCCCGCCGACTCCCACGCGATGACGTTGCCCTCCTTGTCGGTGAGGGCGACGATCGTGTTGTTGAACGACGTCTTGATGTGAGCCTGGCCGATCGCGATGTTCTTGCGAACGCGACGGCGCGCGCGACCCCTGGTCGCCTGCCTACGAGGTGGTGCCAACCTACTTCGCCTTCTTCCCGCGCCCGACGGTCTTCTTCGGGCCCTTGCGCGTGCGCGCATTGGTCTTCGTGCGCTGACCGCGAACCGGCAGGCCGCGGCGATGGCGGATGCCGCGATAGCAGCCGATCTCCGACAGGCGCTTGATCGCCTGGGACCGCTCGCGGCGCAGGTCGCCTTCGACCTCGAGATTCGTGTCGATGTAGTCGCGGAGCTTAGTGATCTCCTCGTCAGTAAGGTCGCGCACCTTTTCGTCAGGCGACAAACCCAGGGCAGCACAGATCGTGCGCGCGGTCGGCTGGCCAATTCCGTAGATGTAGGTCAACCCGATTTCGAGCCGCTTCTGGTTCGGAAGGTTGACGCCGGCGATACGTGCCACTTAGCGGATCACCCCTGCTTCTGCTTGTGACGCGGATTCGAACAAATCACCATCGTGGTGCCGTGGCGCTTGATTACGCGGCAGCGCTCACACATGGGCTTCACGGAAGGGCGTACTTTCATGGCCTGTGTCGGTAGGTGATCCGGCCGCGGGAAAGGTCGTACGGGCTTAACTCGACCTTGACCCGATCGCCGGGCAGGATGCGGATGTAGTGCTTCCGCATCTTTCCTGAGATCTTCGCGAGCACGTCGTGACCTCCATCGATACGCACCCGGAACATCGTGCTCGGGAGCGCCTCGACGACCTCGCCTTCGACCTCGATCTTTTCTTCCTTGACCGCCATCCTTCCCTCGCAGAGACCGCGCTCTGGGAGCGCGGCCGTTGACACCGACACGCCGTTAGTACGACACAGTCGTGGACACCAAAAAGCACGGCTCAACGCCGCGGGTGCTTATCCTAGCAAACCTCCCGAGGCACGCCGTCCGGCCGCGTCGTTGGCTCTCGTCAGGATCCATGGTCCGTGCTCGGTGACCGCAACGGTGTGCTCGAAGTGCGCCGCGAGCGACCCGTCCACGCTCGAGATCGACCAGTCGTCGTCGTGCACGAACACTTCTGGATCGCCGGCGGTAATCATGGGCTCGATTGCGAGCGTCATGCCCGTCTTCAGCTCCGGTCCGCGGTGGGCCTGCGCGAAGTTCGGAATCTGCGGCTCCTCGTGCATCGACCGGCCGACACCATGCCCGACGAGGCTCCGGACGACCGCGAAGCCCGCCGCCTCCACTCTCCGCTGCACCGCAGCCGAGATGTCGCCGATCGCATTGCCGACTCGGGCCTCGTCGATTCCTGCGTAGAGCGCCTCTTCGCACGCCTCGAGCAGTCGCGACGCCTCGTCGCTGATCTCGCCAACCGGATACGTCCACGCCGAGTCCGCCACGTAGCCGTCGAGCGTGACTCCCACGTCGACGGCGAGCACGTCCCCGGGCTTCAGCTCGTACGGCCCGGGGATGCCGTGGACGACCATGGCGTTTGGCGAGGCGCAGATCGACGCCGGGTAGCCCTTGTACCCCTTGAACGTCGGGTACCCGCCCCGAGAGCGGATGTATTCCTCGGCGATTCGGTCGAGCTCCCCGGTCGTCATCCCCGGACGAACGTGGTCGGAAAGAAGCGCGAGCGTCTCGGAGGCGATCTCGCCGGCACGCGCCATCGTCTCGAGCTCGGCCTGCGACTTGCGAATGATCACGCCGCAGACTCCTCGAGCCGGTCGAGCACCTGCTCGATCTCGGCGAACACCTCGTTCTCGGTGCGGTCACCGTGGATCGGCACGACGTTCGAGCGGATGCGGTACCACTCGACGAGCGGCTCCGTCTTCTTGCGAAACAGGTCGAGCCGCGTCCGGATCGTCTCGGGCGTGTCGTCCGTGCGGCCCTCGAGCTCCGCACGCCGGAGCAGTCGCTCGATGGCGACATCTTCCGGGAGCTGAAGCACGAGCACCGCCGAGAGCGGCTTGCCGATCTCGCGGAGCATCGGCTCGAGCGCCTCCGCCTGCGCGAAGGTCCTCGGGAAGCCGTCGAGGACGAAACCCTCGGCGGCGTCGGGCTCGGAGAGCCGCTCGCGAATCAGCTCGATCATCAGCTCGTCGGGCACGAGCTCTCCGCTCTCCAGGATCGGCTTGACACGCTGGCCCAGCTCGGTGCCGTTCGCAATCGCCTCGCGCAGCATGTCGCCCGTCGAGATGTGCGGGATGCCGTACGAGGCCGAGAGCCGTTTTGCCTGAGTCCCCTTCCCCGCTCCCTGGGGCCCCAGAATGAGGATGTTCAGCGCCACCTCGCCGGCTACTTCAAGAAGCCTTCGTAGGAGCGCATCATCATCTGGGACTCCATCTGGCGCATCGTGTCGAGAGCGACTCCGACCACGATCAGGACAGAGGTGCCTCCCAGCGCGCGCGACGTCGCCTGCGAGAAGCCGCCGTAGCGGATGAAGATGCTCGGCAACACGGCCACGGTTGCGAGGTAGAGCGCCCCGGGCAGCGTCAGGCGCGTCAGCACGCGGTCGAGATACTGCGCGGTCGGCGGGCCGGGCCGGATCCCCGGGACGTAGCCGCCGTACTTACGCAGGTTGTCGGCCTGATCCACGGGGTTGAACTGAACCGCCGTGTAGAAGTAGGTGAAGATGATGATCAGGAACGCCTCGAGCATCAGGTACGGGATGCTCGACGGGGAGAAGTTCCGGTTGATGAACCCCTGCGTCTGCGGGAAGAACTGCGCGATCGTCGGCGGGAAGGCCATGATCGCCGCCGCGAAGATGACGGGGATGACGCCCGCCATGTTCACGCGCAACGGCATGTAGGTGGAGCCGCCCGCGGTCATGCGCCGGCCGACCATTCGCTTCGCGTACTGGATCGGGATCCGCCGCTGGCCTTCCTGAATGAACACGACCGCCACGATGATCCCGAGCGCGATCAGCGGGAAGAACAGCTTCTCCATCGGCCCGCCGTTGACCCAGGCCCGGACGCCGGCGGGAGCGCTCGTCAGGATCGACGCGAAGATCAGCAGCGAGATGCCGTTGCCGACGCCGCGCTTCGTGATCAGCTCGCCCATCCACATCAGCAACGTCGTGCCGGCGGTGAGCGTGAGCACGATCAGCACGAACCGGCCGGTGTTCGTCTCGAGGGCGCCGCTCCGCTTGAAGAGGTACCCGTAGCCGGCCGACTGCGCCGCCGCCAGGGCGACCGTCAGGTAACGCGTGTACTGATTGATCTTGGCGTACCCGGACTCGCCTTCCTTCTGCAGCTGCTCGAGCCGCGGGATCACCACGGTCATCAGCTGCAGGATGATCGACGCCGTGACGTACGGCATGATCCCGAGCGCGAACAGCGAGAACTGTCCGAGCGCGCCTCCGGAGAAGAGATTCAGCAGCCCGAGAACGGTGCCGCCCTGGCCATTGAAGTAGTCCTCGATCTGGCTCGCGTTGACACCCGGCGCCGGCAGCCACGACCCGAGCCGGTAGAGCGCCAGGATGACGGCGGTGAAGAGCACGCGCCGCCGCAGCTCCGGCACGCGCCACGCGTTCGCAAGCCAGGAGAACAAGCCCTATTCCTCGGCTTCGGCCGGGGACTCTTCGACGGCAGCGTCCTCGGCCGGCTGTGGCTTGTCCGGCTGGGCCTCGGCGGGTCCGGCCTCGGCCGCGGGCTCGGCGGCCGCAGGGCGAGTCGCCTTCCGCGCCTTCTTCGCCTTCGGCTCCCGGAGCAGGCTCACCGTTCCGCCGGCCTTCTCGATCTTCTCGCGGGCGCTCGCCGAGACGCCGTGCGCGGCGACCGTGAGCTTCTTCGTCAGCTCGCCGTGCCCGAGGATCTTGACGTCCTTGCGCACCGTCCGGATCAGCCCCGCCTGCTTCAGGAGCTCGGGCGTCACCTCCGTGCCCGCGTCGAAGCGCTCGAGCGCCGAGATGTTGACCGGCTGCGAATACGTCCGGAACGGCCCGATCGGCATCGCGTCGGCTGAGGTGGAGCCGCGCTGCTTCCCGAGCCGCATGTGGATCGGCATCTGGCCGCCCTCGAACCCGGCGCGCATCTTCGCCGAGCCGGCGCGGGACTTCTGGCCCTTGATTCCACGGCCGGAATAACGGCCCTTGCCCGAGCCGAGCCCGCGGCCGACGCGCTTGCGGTCCTTCCGCTCCTGCGCCGGCTTGAGATTCGAGAGGTTCAGCTGCTCGCCCACTACTTCTTCGCCTCCTCCACCCGCACGAGGTGGCGGACTTTCCGCAGCATACCGGCGAGCACCGGGCTCTCCTCGTGCTCGGCGGCCCGCCCGATCTTGCCGAGGCCGAGCGCGCGCAGCGTTCCGCGGTGGCGTTGGGTCTGGCCGATCTGGCTCCTGACCTGCGTGATCCTAAGCTTCGCCACCGGGCTCCTCCTGGGCCGCAGACACGACGGGCTCCGGCTCCGCCGGTGTCGCAGGCAGGGGCAGGATGTCGCGAACCGACTTGCCGCGCGACTTCGCCACGTCCTCGGGACGGCGCAGGCTGCGCAGGCCGTTCACGGCGGCCTTGAGCATGTTGATCGGGTTCGTCGTGCCGAGGCTCTTGGCGAGCACGTCGCGGATGCCTGCGAGCTCGAGCACGGCGCGAACACCACCGCCCGCGATCACGCCGGTTCCCGGGCTGGCCGGCCGCAGGAGCACCCGCGCGGCGTCATGCGCTCCGAGCACCTCGTGCGTGATCGTCGTACCGTGCTTCGGGACCGTGAAGAGGTTCTTCTTCGCGTCGTCGACGGCCTTCGAGATCGCGAGCGGTACCTCGCGGGCCTTCCCGTAGCCGACGCCGACGCGGTCGACCTCGTCACCAATCACGACGAGCGCAGTGAACGAGAACCGCCGGCCGCCCTTGACCACCTTGGCCACGCGGTTGATCTCGACGACACGCTCCTTGAGCTCTCTGCTCTCTCCGACGTCGATAGCCACTTAGAACTTCAACCCTCCTTCACGAGCGCCGTCCGCCAGCGCCTTCACACGTCCGTGGTACAGGTAGCCGGCGCGATCGAAGACGCACGCCTCGACCCCGGCCTTGGTCGCGTTCGCGGCCAGCAGCTTGCCGACCTCGGCGGCCTGCTCGCTCTTGGTGCCCTTGAAGCCCTTCTTCAGCTGGAGCCAGTTCGCCGACGCGAGCGTGCGGCCGCTCGTGTCGTCGATCAGCTGGGCGTAGATGCCGGTGTTGGAGCGGAAGACGGCGAGCCGCGGCCGCTCGGCCGTACCGGCGATCTTGCCGCGCACGCGGCGATGGCGGCGCTGACGCGCCTGGAGAACGGACAGCTTGCTCATGCCCGCTTGCCCACCTTCCGGCGAACATACTCGCCCTCGTAGCGGATGCCCTTGCCCTTGTACGGCTCCGGCGGCCGGACGGCGCGCACTTCGGCTGCCGTTTGACCGACCTGCTGCTTGTCGATGCCCTTGACGACGATCTGCGTCGGGATCGGAACCTCGAAGATGATTCCGGCCCGCGGCTTGATCACGACGGGGTGCGAGTAGCCGACCGCAAGCTCGAGGTCGTCGCCGCGCAGCGCGGCGCGATAGCCGACGCCCTGGAGCTCGAGCCGCTTCGCAAAGCCGTTCGTGACGCCCTCGACCATGTTTGCGACCAGGGTTCGCGTGAGGCCGTGGAGCGCACGGTCGTCGCCGCGGTCGGTCGGGCGCTTGACGACGAGCTGACCGTCTTCCTTCTCGACCTCGATCCGTTGTGGGATCGTCTGCGACAGCTCGCCCAGCGGCCCGTTTACCTGGATCCGCCCGGGCGAGATCGCCACGGCGACGGTCGACGGAAGCTCGATGGGTTTCTTTCCGATCCGGCTCATTGCACTACCACACGAAGCAGATCACCTCGCCGCCAACACCCTTCTCCTGGGCGGTGCGGCTGGTGACGAGGCCGGTCGAAGTGGACAGGATCGCAGTGCCCATGCCGCCCAGCACACGCGGCAGGCGATCCTTGCGCGCGTAGATCCGGCGGCCCGGCTTCGAAACTCGCTTGAGGTCGGTGATGACGCGCTCGCGGCTGCGCCCGTACTTGAGCTCGACGACCAGCGTGTCGAAGCTCTCGCCCTTCTCGACGCGGTAGCCCTTGATGTAGCCCTCTTCCTGCAGCAGGCGGGCGATCTGCTCCTTGATGCGTGAGGTCGGCATGCGGGTCTCGTCGTGCAGCGCCTTGTTGGCATTGCGAATCCGGGTGAGCATGTCCGCGATCGGATCGGTCATCGTCATTCGGCGTCCCCTCCTACCACGAGCTCTTCGTCATACCCGGGATCGAGCCCTCGTGGGCGAGCTCGCGCAGGCAGATCCGGCAGAGCCCGAACTTGCGATAGACCGCGCGCGGCCGGCCGCACCGGTTGCACCGCGTGTACTGGCGAACCTTGAACTTCTGCGGCCGGGCGGCCTTCGCGATCAGCGACTTCTTGGCCACTCGTTACTGCTCCCTTCCATCCGCGGCGAACGGGAAGCCGAGCCCACCGAGCAGCGCGCGGGCGTGCTCGTCCGTGCTCGCGCTCGTGGTGATGGCGACGTCGAGGCCGCGGATCTGGTTGACGCTGTCGTAGTCGATCTCGGGGAAGATGATCTGCTCGCGGATGCCGAGCGAGTAGTTCCCGCGCCCGTCGAACGAGCGAGGGCTGAGGCCGCGGAAGTCGCGGATGCGGGGCAGCGCGATCGAGATCAGCCGGTCGAGGAACTCGTACATCCGCGCGCCGCGCAGCGTGACGCGCACGCCGATGGGCATTCCCTCGCGGATCTTGAACTGCGCGATCGACCGGCGCGCCCGGCGCACCTGCGCGCGCTGACCGGCGATCGTCGTCAGCTCGTCCAGAGCGGCGTCGATCGCCTTCGCGTCGGTCTTGCCCTCGCCGACGCCCATGTTGAGCGTCACCTTCTCGATCCGGGGCACAGCCATCACCGACGGCAGTCCGAGCTCGTCCTTGAGCTGCGCGCGGAGCTCGTCCTCGAAGCGCGTCTTGAGACGCGGCGTGTAGGTCTCGGTCGCGCTCATCGCTCCGCTCCAGCGCCGGCAAAGCCGGCACTTCCGCTCTTGGTGAACTCCGTCGAGCCTACGTTCACTTGTCGATCTCCTGGCCGCAGCCCTCGCGCTTGCACACGCGCACCCGGACCTGCTCGCCCTTGACGTCCTTGACCTTGATCCCGATCCGCGTCGGCAGCTTGCACGTCGGGCAGACGACCATGACGTTGGACACGTCGACCGGCGCCGCCTTCTCGATGATGCCGCCCGGTGCGACCTGCGGCCCGCCCATGCGGCTCGAGTCCTTGATCGGACGCGGCCGCGTGTGGCGCTTCACGACGTTGAGGTTCTCGACGATCACGCGGCGGTCGCGCGGGCGCGCCTCGATCACCCGGCCCTGCTTGCCGCGATCCTTGCCGCTCAGGATCTGCACGAGATCGCCCTTCTTCACGTTCATCTTCACTGTCATCTGGTCAGAGCACCTCTGGGGCCAAGCTCACGATCTTCATGAAGTTCTTCTCGCGCAGCTCGCGTGCGACTGGGCCGAAAATGCGGGTGCCGCGCGGGTTGCGCTGGTTGTCGATGATCACCGCCGCGTTCTCGTCGAAGGCGATCGACGTTCCGTCGCTCCGGCCGTACGGCTTCTTCGTCCGGACGACGACAGCCTTGACGACTTCGCCCTTCTTGATCTGACCCTGCGGGGTCGCGGCCTTGACCGTCCCGACGATGATGTCGCCCACACGCGCGTAGCGGCGGTGCGACCCACCCATGACGCGGATGCAGAGGAGCTCGCGTGCACCCGTGTTGTCCGCGACTTTGAGGCGCGATTCCTGCTGGATCACTGACGGTCACCTTCCTCGCAGGTCGCGTCCTGGGGCGGCGAAAAGCGAGCGTGGCTAGGACGCAGGGAGTGCCCATAGCTGGAAGCTATGGGCACGACTGAGGACGACGCCACGCGACGCTTTGCAGCCGCATCCAGGATGCGAGATGTGGGGAAGGGGGCCGTCACTTAGCTTCCTCCAGCACCTCTGCCAGGCGCCAGTTCTTCGTCTTCGAGAGCGGGCGCGTCTCGATGATCCGGACGACGTCGCCGACCTTCGCCTGGTTCTGCTCGTCGTGCGCGTGGAACTTGCGCGAGCGACGGATCACCTTCTTGTAGCGCGGGTGCGTCGTGATCACCTCGACCTTGACGACGATCGTCTTGTCCATGCCGTCGGAGACGACGACGCCGCGGCGCTCCTGGCGGCGGCCGAGCGCCTTCTCCGGCTTCGGGAGCCGGACGATCGGCTTGCGCTCGGTCGCAGGCTCGCGCCTCGGGCGCGTTCGCTTCGAGCGCAGGGCGCGCGGAAGACGCTTCTTTGAGCGCCGAACCTCCTGCGGAGCTTCGGCGGGGGACTCCGGTTGCGGCGCAGCCTGCTTTTGCGCAGCTTCCGCCTCGGGCTCAGCCTCCTGCGCGGGCTCGGGCACTGTCTCAGGCTCAGGCGCAGCCTCGGCCGCCTCCTCGAGAGCCTCCGGCTCCGCGACCGGCACCTCGACCGCCTCCGGCTCGGGCACAGCCTCTTCGGCGATCGGCTCCTCGACGGGCTCCGGCTCCTTGGCGACGGGCTCCTCGGCGGCCGGCTCCTCGGCGGCAGCCTCCTCCGCCGGCGCGTCCGGCACCGGCGTCTCGGGCACAGTCTCCTCAGTCTTCTCGACGTTCTTTTCTTCTTCAGCCATCAGCTCTCGACTCTCTCCATGTTCTGCCGCTGGTTCTGCACCGTCAGGATGCGGGCGATCTCGCGCTTCGCGAGCCTGAGGCGCGCGCTGTTCTCGAGCGCGCCCGTTGCCGACTGGAAGCGGAGGTTGAACAGCTCCTTCCGCGTGTCGGCGAGCTTGCGGACGAGCTCGTCGTCCGTCAGGTCGCGAAGGTCTCTAGCTCTCAAAGAGATCAGCCTCTCTCTTCACGAACTTGGTCTTGATGGGGAGCTTCTGGCCGGCAAGGCGAAGCGCCTCCTTGGCGAGCGGCTCCGGTACGCCCGCGAGCTCGAACATCACGCGGCCCGGCTTGACGATCGCGACCCACCCCTCGGGCGAGCCCTTGCCCTTGCCCATGCGAGTCTCGGCGGGCTTCTTCGTGAACGGCTTGTCCGGGAAGACGTTGATCCAGACCTTGCCCCCGCGCTTGATCTTGCGCGTCATCGCGATTCGGGCGGCCTCGATCTGGCGGTTCGTGATCGCGCCGCACTCGAGCGCCTTGATCCCGTACTCGCCGAAGTGGACCGTCGTCTGGCCGCGGGACGCGCCTCTCATGCGGCCGCGCTGGTACTTGCGGAACTTCGTCTTCTTGGGCAGCAGCATGGCCTACGACTCCGTGCTCGTCTCTGTACTCGCATTCGCTCCTGGCATCGGCGGGGCCTGCTCTGCCTGTGGCTGCGGAGTCGTCTGCTCCTGGGGCTTCGGCTCGGCAGCTGCAGGCGGCGGAGCCTGCCGCTGGCGGTCGCCGCCGCCACCACCACCAGGACGCGGCCGTCCGCCTCGTCCGCCGGGGCGCCCACGGCGGACCGGCCCGAGGCCCTCGCGATCGGCCTGGCGCCCGCGGCCGCCACCCTCGCGCGAGCCGCCGAGACCCTCGGAGGGGCCGCCGCGCCGGCGAGCCGCGTCCTGGTCACCGAGGCGCGTCTCCTTACCGCTCTTGGCGAGACCGTCGTAGCCCTCGGGCATGATCTCGCCCTTGTTGATCCATACCTTGACGCCGATCCGGCCGAAGGTCGTCCTAGCCTCCGTGAAGCCATAGTCGATGTCCGCGCGGATCGTGTGCAGCGGCACCCGGCCCTCCGAATAAGACTCGGAGCGGCTCATCTCGGCGCCGCCCAGCCGGCCGCCGCACTGGATGCGGACTCCGTGCGCGCCGGAGCGGATCGCCGACGCAAGCGAGCGCTTCATCGCACGCCGGAACGAGACGCGGTTCTGAAGCTGCTCCGCGATCGACTGCGCGACGAGCTTCGCGTCGAGCTCGGGCCGCTTGATCTCGTTGATGTTGATGTGGACGTTCTTCTGCGTCAGCCCGTGGATCTCGCGGCGCAGCGCGTCGACCTCGACGCCGGACTTGCCGATCACGATCCCCGGCCGCGCGGTGTAGATGTCGATCGTGATCCGCTGCTTGTCCTTGCGGATCAGGATGTCCGACAGGCCGGCGTGCGAGAGCTTGCCGTAGATGTGCCGGCGGATCTTGATGTCCTCGGCGAGCGCCTGCGGGAACTCTTTCTTCGAGGCGTACCAGTTCGACTTCCAGTCGTGGATGACGCCGACGCGCAGACCGCCGGGATGCACTTTTTGACCCATTAAGCAGCTGCCTCCTTCTTCTTTGCAGGCGCCTTGCGCGTGCGCTTCGGCTTCTCCTCGCCGGTCGGCTCCTCCGCCGCGGCCGGCACGACCTTCGCCTTCGGCGGCGCGGCGACGTGCTCCGGTGCCGGAGCGAGCTTCACGGTGATGTGGCAGGTATGCTTGCGAATCCGGGCGACACGGCCGCGCGCGCGGGCACGCCAGCGCTTGAGCGTCGGCCCTTCGTCGACGTAGGCGGCCGAGACGACGAGGTCGTCGCCGAGCAGGTTGTGGTTCGCCTCCGCGTTCGCGACGGCGCTCTTCAGCACCTTCTCGACCTCCCGGGCGGCCGCGCGCGGCGTGAAGGCGAGCACCGTGCGCGCCTCGGGGACGCTGCGCCCGCGGATGTGGTCGACGACGAGCCGCGCCTTGCGGGGCGACACGCGCACCCACTTGGCCTCGGCCCGCACCTCGTTCTTGGTTTCCGTGGCTGCCATCGCTATCGACGCTTGACCTGGGTCTTCTGGTCACCCGCGTGCCCGCGGAAGTGCCGCGTCACCGCGAACTCCCCGAGCTTGTGGCCGACCATCTGCTCCGAGACGAAGACGGGAACGTGCTTGCGGCCGTCGTAGACGGCGATCGTGTGTCCGACCATGTCCGGGAAGATCGTGGACGCGCGCGACCACGTCTTGATCATCCGCTTCTGGCCGGAGGCGTTCATCTCCTCGATGCGGCTCATCAGCCGCTCCTCGACGAAAGGTCCCTTCTTGCTCGATCTACTCACCGCTTCTCCTTGCCGCGGCGACGGCCGCGGACGATCAGCTTGTCCGATTCCTTGTGCTTGCGCCGCGTGCGCTTGCCCAGAGTGGGGACGCCCCACGGCGTGACGGGGTGCCGGCCACCCTTCGACTTGCCCTCGCCGCCACCGTGCGGGTGGTCGACCGGGTTCATCGCCGAGCCGCGCACTGCCGGGCGCTTGCCGAGCCAGCGGCTGCGGCCCGCCTTGCCGATCGTGACGTTCGAATGGTCGGAGTTCCCGACCTGGCCGATCGTCGCGCGGCAGGTCAACAGTACCCTGCGCATCTCGCCCGACGGCATGCGCAGGACGCCGTACCCCTCGTCCTTCGCGACGAGCTGGATGCCGGTACCGGCGCTGCGGGCGAGCTGGCCGCCCCTGCCGGGCTTGAGCTCGACGTTGTGGATCACAGTGCCGGTCGGGATGTTCTCGAGCGGCAGGGAGTTGCCCGCCTTGATGTCCGCGCCGGGCCCCGACTCGACCGTCGAGCCGACCCTGAGGCCGGCCGGCGCGAGGATGTACGCCTTCGCACCGTCGGCGTAATGGAGCAGAGCAATCCTTGCGGAGCGGTTCGGGTCGTACTCGATCGCGGCGACCTTCGCCGGCACGCCGTCCTTGCGCCGCTTGAAGTCGATCACGCGGTACCGGCGCTTGTGACCGCCACCCTGGTGCCGCGTCGTGATCCGGCCGCGGTTGTTCCGGCCACCCTTCTTGGTCACCGGCTCGAGCAGGCTCTTCTCGGGCTCGGACTTCGTGATCTCGCCGAACGTCGACACCGACATGAACCGGCGCCCTGGGCTTGTTGGCTTGTATCTACGGATTGCCATTGTGATTTAAGGATCTCCTCGGCGGAAAATGCGCAGCATTTTTCGCCGTTACTAGACCTGGGCTCCTTCGAAGATCTCGATCGTGTCGCCTTCCCGCAGCTGCACGATCGCCTTCTTCCAGCCCGGCTTGGTGCCGCGCGAGACGCCGCGCCGCTTCGGCTTCGGCTGCATCTTGATGATGTTCACGCGCTGGACGCGCACCTCGAAGAGCTCCTCGACGGCCTGGCGGATCTGGGTCTTGTGGGCGTCCTTGTGAACCTTGAATGTGTACTTGCGCTCCGGGATGTGGCTGTAGCTCTTCTCGGAGACGACGGGCGAGATCAGGATCTCGGTCGGGTGCAGGCTCACTCTTCGGCCCCCCTGTTCGTGGCCCGCTGCTGAACGAGCGGGAGCGCCGCCTGCGTGACGAGCAGCGAGCGCGCCCAGACGACGGCGCCGACCTCGAGCTCCGACGGCACCGTCACCAGCACCTTCTCGAGGTTCCGGAAGGACTTGATCAGCGCCTCCTCGTCCTCGTGGGCGACGACGACCACCGGGCGCTGGTTCTCCCAGGCTGCGAGCAGGCTCGTGGCCTGGCGCGTGGATGGGCTCTCGAACGTCGCGCCGTCGACGATCGCGAGCGTTCCGCTTTGCGCGTGATCCGATAGCGCGGAGGCGAGGGCGGCCTTGCGAGCCTTGCGGTTGACCTTGACCTCGAAGCTCCGCATCGTCGGCGGGAAGGCGAGGCCGCCGCCCGTCCACTGAACGGCGCGCGTCGTGCCCTGTCGCGCCCGGCCGGTGCCCTTCTGCCGCCACGGCTTCGCGCGACCGCCGGCGACGAGGCCGCGGCTCTTCCCGCCACGCGTGCCGGCACGTGCAGCGTTCAACTCCGCGCGCACTGTCTCGTGTACCAGGTGTGGCTTGAGCTCGGCGGCGAAGACGGCCTCCTCGAGGTCGAGCTCGCTCGCCTTCTTGCCGGCGCCGTCGAGCACGGGAGCCTTAGGGCTTGCCATGCGGCCGCTCCTCCCTGATCTCGACGAGCCCGTTCTTCGGCCCCGGCACCGAGCCCTTGACGAGCAGCAGGTTCCTCTCGGCGTCGACGTCGTGCACCTTGAGGCCGACCTGCGTCGCCCGCTTGGCGCCCATGTGGCCGGCCATCCGGATGCCCTTGAAAACGCGTGACGGCGTCGCGGAGGCGCCGATCGATCCTGGTTTGCGGATGTTGTGCGAGCCGTGCGTCTTCGGGCCGCGGCCGAAGTTGTGCCGCTTGATCGTGCCCTGCCGCGCCCGGCCCGTGCCCTTCTGCCGCCACGGCTTCGCGCGGCCGCCGGCGACGAGACCGCGGCTCTTCGCGCCACGCGTGCCCGCACGTGCGGCGTTCAGCTCGGCCCGCACCGTCTCGTGCACGAGGTGCGGGCGCAGCTCGACGGCGAACACGTCGTCCGGCAGCGTGAGGTCCTTCGACTTGTTGCCGGCCACGTCGAGCAGCGGTGCCTTCGGAGCGGCCACTAGCGCGGGTCCTCCCGGATGACGACGATCCCGTTGGCGTGTCCCGGCACGGCGCCGCGGACGAGGAGCAGGTTCTGCTCGATGTCCCGGTCGAATACCGTCAGCCCCACCTGCGTACGGCGCTTGCCGCCCATCCGCCCGGCCATCTTCACGCCCTTGAAGACGCGTGAAGGCGTTGCCGAGGCGCCGATCGAGCCCGGCTTGCGGATGTTGTGCGAGCCGTGCGTGACCGGGCCGCGGTGGAAGTTGTGGCGCTTGATCGTGCCCTGGAACCCCTTGCCGATGGAGACGCCGGTCACCTTCACCTTCTCGCCGGGCTCGAAGGCCTCGACGGTGACGGTCTCACCCGCGACGAGCTCGTGCGGCCCGCGGATCTCGACCAGCTTGCGGTGAGCGCCGACGCCGTTCTTTTTCAGGTGACCGAGCTCCGGCTTCGACAGCTTACGGTCCGGGACCTCGTCGAAGGCGAGCTGAACCGCGTCGTAGCCGTCCGTGTCGGACATGCGCACCGTGACGACGGGACACGGCCCCGCCTGGATCACAGTCACGGGCGTGAGCGACCCGGTCTCTTGGTCGAAGATCTGGGTCATGCCGAGCTTCCTGCCGACGATGCCCTTCATCACAGTTTGATCTCGATATCGACTCCGGCCGGCAGGTCGAGCCGCATCAGCGAGTCCACCGTCTTCGGGGTCGGCGAGTGGATGTCGATCAGGCGCTTGTGCGTCCGCACCTCGAAGTGCTCACGGGAGTCCTTGTCCTTGAAGGGGCTTCGGATCACCGTGTAGACGTTCTTCTCGGTCGGCAGCGGCACCGGTCCGGTCACGGTGGCGCCGCTGCGCTGAGCCGTCTCGACGATCTGCACCGCGGACTTGTCCAGCTGCTGGTGGTCGTAGGCCTTCAGGCGGATGCGGATCTTCTGCTGGGCCATGGGAAAAGGAGAGGGCCGGAGCCCTCTCCTTACTTGATCACCTCGGTGACGACGCCGGCGCCCACCGTCCGGCCGCCCTCGCGGACCGCGAACCGAAGCCCGGGGTCCATGGCGATCGGCTGGATGAGCTCGATGTCCATGTTCGTGTTGTCGCCAGGCATGACCATCTCCTGGCCCTCCGGGAGCTTGATGTTCCCGGTCACGTCCGTCGTGCGGAAGTAGAACTGCGGCCGGTAGCCGTTGAAGAACGGCGTATGGCGACCGCCCTCGTCCTTCGACAGCACGTAGACCTCGGCCTTGAACAGCGTGTGCGGCGTGATCGAGCCGGGCTTCGCGAGCACCTGGCCGCGCTCGACCTCCTCGCGCTTGACGCCGCGGAGGAGTGCGCCGATGTTGTCGCCGGCCTGGCCCTGGTCGAGGAGCTTCTGGAACATCTCCACGCCTGTGACGACGGTCTTCGCGATCTGCGGATGGATGCCGACCATCTCGACCTCGTCGCCGACCTTGACGATGCCCTGCTCCACGCGGCCGGTCACGACGGTGCCGCGGCCGGTGATCGTGAAGACGTCCTCGATCGGCATCAGGAACGGCTTGTCGATGTCGCGCTCGGGCTCCGGGATGTAGGTGTCGACCGCCTCCATGAGCTCGATGATCTTCGGCACCCACTCCTGGTCGCCCTCGAGCGCCTTCAGCGCCGAGCCGGCGATGACCGGGATGTCGTCGCCCGGGAACTCGTACTTGGAAAGCAGCTCGCGGACCTCCAGCTCGACGAGCTCGAGCAGCTCGGGATCGTCGACCATGTCCGCCTTGTTGAGGAAGACGACGATGTACGGGACCTCGACCTGACGGGCGAGCAGGATGTGCTCCCGCGTCTGCGGCATCGGGCCGTCGGCGGCGGAGACCACGAGGATCGCGCCGTCCATCTGCGCGGCGCCCGTGATCATGTTCTTGATGTAGTCGGCGTGACCCGGGCAGTCGACGTGCGCGTAGTGGCGGTTCGCCGTCTCGTACTCGACGTGCGCAGCCGCGATCGTGATGCCGCGCTGCTTCTCCTCCGGTGCCTTGTCGATCTGGTCGAAGGCCGTGAAGGATGTTCCCGTCCCCTGCTCCGCGAGCACCTTCGTGATGGCGGCGGTCAGCGTCGTCTTGCCGTGGTCGATGTGACCGATCGTGCCGACGTTGACGTGCGGCTTCGTGCGCTCGAACTTCTGCTTGGCCATAACTCCTCCGGTTGCCCCTTCTCCTACAAGCCCTTCGCCGCGGCGACGATCTCACTGGCGATCGACTGCGGCACTTCCTCGTAACGGTCGAACTGCATGGTGAACGTGGCGCGACCCTGCGTCATGGAGCGCATGTCGGTCGCGTAGCCAAACATCGTGGCGAGGGGCACGTGCGCCTTGACGGCCTGCGCGTTCCCGCGCGGTTCGAGCCCCTCGACCCGGCCGCGGCGCGCGTTGAGATCGCCCATGACGTCGCCGAGATAGTCCTCGGGCGTCACGACCTCGACGGCCATGATCGGCTCGAGCAGCGTCGGCTTCGCGCGCTGCATGGCGTTCTTGAACGCCATCGACCCGGCGACCTTGAACGCCATCTCGCTCGAGTCGACGTCGTGGTACGAGCCCTCCACGAGCTCGACGCGGATGTCGACGACCGGGAACCCGGCAAGCACGCCCGATTCCATCGCCTCCTGGATGCCGAGGTCGACCGACGGGATGTACTCGCGCGGGATCTTGCCGCCAGTGATCTTGTCGAGGAACTCGTAGCCGTCGCCCGGGCCGGCGGGCTCGAGGTTGATGACCGCGTGCCCGTACTGGCCTCGGCCGCCGGTCTGGCGGACGAACTTGCCCTCGATCTTCTCGACCCGCTTGCCTGCCGTCTCGCGATACGCCACCTGCGGGCGGCCGACGTTCGCGTTGACGTTGAACTCGCGCATCAGGCGGTCGACGATGATCTCCAGGTGCAGCTCGCCCATCCCGGCGATGAGCGTCTGCCCCGTCTCCTCGTCCGTGCGGACGCGGAAGGTCGGGTCCTCGTCGGCGAGGCGCTGCAGACCCTGCCCGAGCTTGTCCTGGTCGGCCTTCGACTTGGGCTCGATGGCGACCGAGATGACCGGGGCCGGGAACTGCATCGACTCCAGCACGACCGGCTTCGCCGGGTCGGCCAGGGTCTCACCGGTGGTGGTGTCCTTCAGGCCCATCACGGCGACGATGTGGCCGGCGCCGATCGACGCGATCTCCTCACGCTTGTTCGCGTGCATCCGGTAGATCTTGCCGATCCGCTCCTTGCGGCCCTTGGTCGGGTTCAGCACCTGGGTGCCGGTCTCGAGCTTGCCCGAGTAGACCCGGATGAAGGTCAGCTTGCCCAGGTGCGGGTCGGCCGCGATCTTGAACGCCAGCGCCGAGAACGGCTCGCTGTCGTCCGGCTTGCGCAGTACGACCTTCTCGGCGTCCTTGACGTCGTGGCCCTCGATGGCCGGGACGTCGATCGGGCTCGGCAGGTAGGCGTTGACCGCGTCGAGCAGCGGCTGGACGCCCTTGTTCTTGAACGCCG
>WNFV01004079.1_pt1 | contig 18338 bp, 16 predicted proteins | sample 5400101 | NCBI WGS metagenome assembly WNFV01 (sample SAMN13153361, study PRJNA577476) | soil metagenome | isolation source: 115 cm soil or saprolite under grassland replicate 1 | place: USA:California | collected 2016-06-15
AGCGCTTTCTCGTCAGGATGGCTCATGGCCAGCCAGACCCAAGGTAAGAGCCGGATGCCGCAATACGGCACGTCCGGATCTGTGCGGGGGGCAGCCCGTGAAAAGGCTGCCCCTACCGCGATCGCCGGCCCGGATTCCCCGCAATTGCAATTCGACCGTTACAGGGAACTGGGGACTGAGGACTTCACCGCCTTCCGCCTCAGAAACCAGCAGACCACAGGCGATCAAGTCCTCAGTCTTCGGTTCTCGGTCCTCGGTCTTCCTGGGGCCGTGGCTCGCGTTTGGGACGCTTCGGCGCTGGAGGCCGCCTGACCCACACCCTCTTTGCCGTTACGACCTTTTTCTGCCTGTGGGCGATGCCTCGCGCCATTTCAGCTCTCTCCTTCCGCTTCCCCGAAGACTTCCGCCTGAAACGCCCATAGCCGCGTGCCCGGTTCACGCCACGACCCCGGAGGAAGGCCGGCCTTCCGGCAGACTTCGGCCAGAAAACGTTCCCGGTCAAAGCCCCACTCAGTGGCAACTTGTGGCAAAAGCAGGCCGCTCCTTCCTCCCGACTCGATGATCAACCCGTCGCGCCCGACCTCGATTGCCCCCGGGTCTCCGACCGGAGCAGGCGGGGTCAGGACGGAGATCTCGATGCTGCATTCCGGCAGCTCATCGGAGGAAAGCGGCGGAAACCGCGGGTCTTCCAGGGCAGCGCGCAACGCGAACCTGGGCACGGTGCGGGTCAAGTCCCCCTCCGGCGAAAGCGTGCCGATGCAGCCGCGAAGCTGTCCGCGCCGGCGCAGCGTCACGAAGAGAGCGCGGGCGTGCCCGAACGATTCCGCCCGGTCAGATCCGAGCCGCGGAGGGGGCTCGCCGCGGAAATGTGCCTCGAGCGCCCGGCGGGCAAGCGCGAGGAGGTCTCGCCGCGCAGTCTCCGAAAGAAGGGGGGAAGTCACGGCTGAACGGTCGCGGACAATTCTGCGAGAAACCGTGCGATCGCGCGCTCGAGCTCGGGAAGCTTGCCTTCGAAGAAATGATCGGCGCCCGGCACCACGACGATCTCCGAAGAGTCCCCGGCCCAATCCGTGAGGAGGGCCGGAGGGCCGAACGTGTCTCGTTCTCCCGCGATGAAGATCGCGGGGACACCGGGCCTCGCGAGATTCGCGCCAAATTCGGTCGCGACGGGTAGTCCAGCCGCGACAAGCGCGACGACGCGTTCTTCTCCCCCGATCGCGCGCAGGGCCGCCGCCGCTCCGAAGGAAAATCCACCCGCCACGATCGGAAGGCCTCCGAGCCGATGCGCCTCGTCCAGAGCGGCCCGGAAGTCTTCGACTTCCCCCCGGCCGGCGTCATAGCGGCCCCGGGAAAGTCCGACGCCGCGAAAGTTGAACCGCAGCGTCGCGTATCCGGCAGCCGTGAGAGCCCGCGCCGCGCGGAAGACGACCTTGTTGTGAAGCGTTCCCCCGTGGAGTGGGTGGGGGTGGGCGAAGACGGCGCTCCCCAGGCGGGGACCGGGGGCGTCCTTCCAGAGACCCTCGAGACTCCCCGCAGGCCCAGCGAAAGTCACGGCCTTCAGTCCGGTCGTCATGACGGGTACGCCGCGCCGGGCGCGATGGGTCCCTCCCGGCGGCAAGCCCGGCGCGGTTGGATAAACTCCCCTCTCATCGTATTCTCTTGCCTGTCCCACGGAGAGTTGCGCAGAACGCGCCACGGCTCCTGCCGGCACGGCGGGCGAAAGGTCGAAGAGCCATGAACAAGATCGTACACGTGGTCGGGACAGGGACCATCGGAGAGCCGCTGATCGGCCTCTTCGCGGACTTCAAGAAGTACCTGGGCATCGACGAAATCACGTTCCACAAGAGAACGCCGATGACGACCGAGCGGGCCAAGGTCAACCACCTCCTCCAGCGGGGCGCGAAGCTGGCGGTCGATCCGGACAAGGTCGCGGACTTCGAGGCGCTGGGGCACACGGTCTCCTTCGAGGCGCTCGAGGCGCTGGAGCGCGCCACGGTCATCATCGATTGCACGCCGGCGGGCAACGAGAACAAGAAGCTCTACGAGACGCTCTCCGGTCCACGGGGCTTCCTCGCGCAGGGAAGCGAGTTCGGTTTCGGGAAGATGTACGCCATGGGCATCAACGACGAAGCCCTCGTCCCGGGCGAGGACCGGTTTCTCCAGATCGTCTCCTGCAACACGCACAACATCGCCGTGCTCGTCAGGACTCTGGGAGACGACGGGAACGGCGGCGGAGCCCTCCTCGAGCGCGGGCGCTTCGTCTGCATGCGCCGCGCCAACGACGTCTCGCAGGACTCTGGCTTCTCTCCCGCTCCCTCGGCCGGCAAGCACGACGATCCGCAGTTCGGCACGCATCACGCCCGGGACGCCGCAGCCCTCCTCGCGACGATCGGCTGGAAGCCCAGGATCTTCTCCTCCGCCGTGAAGCTCAATACGCAATACATGCACACTCTCTGGTTTGACATGGAGTTCACCAGACCCGTTTCCCGGCAGGGCGCGCTGGAGCTTCTCCGGGGCAACCGACGGATCGCTCTGACGGAGAAGCGCTCGGCCAACCAGATCTTCTCTTTCGGAAGGGACCACGGCTATTACGGCAGGATCCTGTCGCAGGCCGTCGTTGCGACGCCCACAGTGGCGACCAGCAGCGACCATGAGCTGGTTGGCTTCTGCTTCACACCGCAGGACGGCAATTCGCTCGCCTCCTCGATCTACGCCGCCCTTTGGCTGATGGAGCCGGACTTTGACCGGCGCGAGCGTCTCTCCGTTCTAGACCGATTCTTCTTCCAGGAAGTCTAGCGTCAGTCGTCTCTGTCATCCTGAGCCCCTCGCTCTTCCTGTCATCCCGAGCGAAGCGAGGGATCTGCTCACGTCTTTTCCAGTCCTAGAGCAGATCCCTCGTCGCTTCGCTCCTCGGGATGACAGACGGCGACAGCGGCGCTCGCCGTGTTCACACCTCCGGCTCAGGACACTACGGGCTGATGATGTATCCGCCGCTCTTGGCGTCCTTCTTCATCGAGAGAAGGCCCAGACGTTGGGCGTCCTCGAGAAGCTCCGAGAAGGACTTGTAGCCGTAATAGGACTCGTTGAAATAAGGCTGTTTGCGCTGCATCGTTTGCTTGATCATCGAGCCCCAGATGACGTCGTAGTTCTCGCGGACCAGGGCCTGCAGCGAGTCGAGCATCAGCCGGAAGAGCTCCCGCTTCTTTTCCGGCAGGTTCTCGATCGACGGGAGCGCCCGGGTCTCCCGCACGAGGTCCTCGTAGAAGATGAACTCGTCGCAGTTGGAGATGAGCAGGTCGGAGGTCGAATTCTTCACGCCAATGCCGATCACGCTCTTGTCGTTCTCCTTGAGCTTCGAGACGAGCGGCGAGAAGTCCGAGTCCCCCGAGCAGATCACGAAAGTCGTGATGTGTCCCTTCGAGCTGGCCAGATCCATGGCATCCACGACCATGCGGATGTCGGCTGAGTTCTTGCCCGAATAGGCGCGCTGGGGGATGTCGATCAGCTCGATGGCCGCCTCGTGGAACTCCCGCTTGTACTCGGAGTAACGGGTCCAGTCCGCGTAGGCCTTCTTGAAGACGATCCTCCCCTTTTCGATCAATCGCTGGAGAACGAGGTTGATGTCGAACTTCTTGTACTGCGCGTCACGGACGCCGAGCGCGATGTTCTCGAAGTCGATGAAGACTCCCAGCCGCTGTTCGACCGAGGCGCGGACGGGCGGGCCGGGTGTCACCGCGACCGATGCGGACGCCGGGACGGGAGAGGGCGTCGGCGCGAGCATCACGATAGGCGCTGCAGCGGGCTCGAGGGAAGGGCGCGACTCTTCCTTGCCGGGGCCCGGACGGGTCTTTCGGTGGCGCACGCCTCCGCGGCGGCGGCGCGGTTTTTTGGCCCCCTCCTCGGGGGCGGGGAACGAAGCGGTGTCGTCTGTCATGGAGTCCTTTCAGGTACATAGTCGAAGGAGGACGTGGTCAGCAGGAAGCCCGTGAGCACGCGGGCGACCTCGCGGCCTTCCGCGTCCACGATCTCCACTTCCCCGACGTTGACACGCCGTCCCTTCTTGACGATCCGGGCGCGGGCCCAGACATCTCCGCGGGCGCGGCGAAGAAAGTGGATCGTCAGGTCGGATGTCGCAAAACCCATCTTGCCGTCGAAATTCGTGGACAGCGCGAAGGCGACCGCGGTATCGGCCAACGTCGCGAGGATTCCTCCGTGCACGGTCCCAGATCCGTTGGTGATCTCCTCCCTGTAGGGAAGGCGCAGGACCGCCCGGTCCGGCTCAAGCTCCTCGAGGCTCGCCTGGAGCCAGGCCAGCGCCGGCGAGGAGGCGATCCTCGCCCTCAGGCGCTCCAGAAGATCGGGGGCAAGCCCGGGGGTCGCCGGGACGGTCGCGCTCATCAAACGCTTGATTCTATGCGAAAAAATGAGGGCCGGCTGCGGGCTGGGGGCCTGTCCGAGTAATAGGGGCTGAGACCGGTTTTGTCATCCTGAGCGAAGCGAAGGATCTGCTCATTCGACGAGGGCAGATCCTTCGTCGCTCCGCTCCTCAGGATGACAGCGATCCAGCCGGAGACGGCTCCTAGGGAGACTCCTCGCGCGCGTCGTCCTCGCCGGCGTAGTAGGGAAGCTCCTCGGCGCGCTTTGTCGAGTTGTCGAACTCCCTGGGGACCTCGACGATCGTGCGCGTGACGTTGGGGTCGCAGACGTCGTTCTCACATTCGTAGGTGTAGATGTTCTTGTCCGGGTATTTGCGGAATCCCACGATCGTCTGGTAGGTGTCGCAGTTGCCGCACTTGACGGACATCATGAAGATGTCGATCACGTGCAGATCGGGCCGGTCCTCCCCGGAGCTCATGCGGTCATAATACCCGCGGGGAGTGCGCCACGATGAGATGGAAATCGTTCCTGGTCCAGATCGGCCCAAAGTAGGTGAACGCATCGGGTGATCGGGTGATTTCGGGATGAGTGTCGCGGCCGGCATTGTGGCGATGAGCGATTACAGAGCCGCTCGCGAGAAGATTGCTCACCGCGTGCGGGAGAGCGCAGTCGTGGACGTCGAAGGTCTGGATCGCGTCGCGTTCCTTCAGGGACAACTCACGCAGGACCTCAAGTCGCTGGCCCCGGGGGAAACCCGCCCGGCCGCGGCCCTGACGCCCAAAGGCAAGCTCGTTTTCCTCGCACGCGTTCTCGGGGGACCGGACCACATCCGGTTGCTCGTCTCCGGTGGGTCACGGCAAGCTGTCGTGGAACATCTCAAGAGGTTCGTCATCTTTCAGAAAGTGGAGATCGAGGACCGATCCGACGAGTTCGTCCGCGTCGGACTCTACGGCCCCCGGGCGGCGGACGTCGGTATGCCGGAGACGGCTGCGGCCCTCCCGGCGGAGGGCGAGTTCGCGCGCGAGATCCTGATCCCTCGCGGAAGTTTCGAAGAGCTCGGACGGTTTTTCGAGCGCGCGGGGTCCGTCGTCGTCTCGGAGACGACGGCCGAGATCCTTCGGGTGGAGGCGGGCAGGCCCCGGTTCGGACAGGACGCCGATCGATCGAACCTCGCCGACGAGGTCGGGCTCGACGCCTCGATCTCGACGACGAAGGGCTGCTACGTCGGCCAGGAAATCGTGGCCCGAATGCGCACGTATGGCCGCGTCAACCGCCGACTGGTCGGGTTTCGATTCCCCGAGGGGCCCATCGCGCCGGGCTCGCTGCTCAAGCGGCCCGAAGAACCCGAGGCCGGCAAGGTCGAGCAGGGCCGAGTGACGAGCGCGGTCCTCTCCCCCGCTTTCGGACCGATCGGACTCGGCTACGCCTTCCGCGATGTGGCGGCCGGCGAGCGCCTGGTCTCGGCCGGAGAACCCTCCTTCGCCGCCTTCGTCGTGCCTTTGCCCTTCGCTCCGTGAAGTCCCACCGGGCGACCATCTCCCGGCCACCCACCGGTCCGTGGCCGGTACACCTGGCGCTCGCCGCGGCGCAGACCGGATTCGCCCTCTTCCCGACGCTGGGCAAGCTGGCGCTCTCGAGTATGCCTCCGCTGCCGCTTTCGGCGCTCCGCGTCACCTGCGCCGCCCTGATGCTGGAATCCCTCCGGCGGTTTTCGCGGGCCGAGAACCTCGCTCCCGGTGATCACAAACGCGTGCTTCTCTATGGACTTCTCGGCGTCTCGTTGAACCAGGTGCTCTTCATCCTCGGGCTGTCGATGACGACAGCCATCAACACGACGATCCTGACCGCCACGATCCCGGTGTTCACACTCGGAGTGGCCGTGGTCATGAAACGCGAAGCCCTGACGGCGTCGGCCGCGGTCGGAGTCCTCCTCGCGGGAGCCGGAGCTCTCGTCCTCGTCAACGTCCAAAATTTCGACTGGCACAGCCGGTACGTGCGCGGTGACCTGCTGCTGCTCGGCAATGCTCTCGCCTATTCGCTTTACCTGGTTCTCTCCCGGCCGATTCTTGCCCACTACCGTGTCATGACGATCGTCTCCCGCGTTTTCGTCTATGGAGCACCGCCGATCCTTCTTTTCACACTGCCGGCCCTGCTGAGCTTTTCACCGGCGGCCGTGACTCCCCGGTCCTGGGCAAGCTTCTCCGGCATCGTGGTGCTCTGCACCGTGATGCCCTACGTTCTGAACTCCTGGGCGCTTGCGAGGACCGGCGCCTCGAGGGTCGCCGTCTATGTCTTCCTCCAGCCCTTGCTCGCGTCGGCCCTGGCGATCCTGATCTTGAAGGAGAGCCTGACGTTCCGGACCGTCGCGGCCGGGGTCCTCATTCTGGCCGGCCTCGCCGTGTCTCTCGCGAGGCCGCGGCTGCCCGCCGAGGAGGTCGTTTGAGGGTGTCGGTGATCATCCCGGTTTTCAACGAGCGGGACTCGCTTTCTCTGGTCGTGGGCGACATCCCACGCGGCCTGGTCTCCGAGATCGTCGTCGTGGACAACGGATCGACCGATGGGACGGACCTGGTTGCCCAGAGACTGACGGAAAGCGGGGAACCCTGCGGTCCCCCGAGCCATCTGGAAGTCAGCGGGGGACCTAGCGGTCCCCGGAGGCCCCTTCACGTGCGTCTTGTCCGTGAGTCACGCCGCGGCTACGGCAGCGCCTGCCTGGCGGGACTCGCCGCGCTCGAAGCGTCGCCTCCCGACGTCGTCGTTTTCCTGGACGGAGACTACTCGGATCATCCGGAGGAGATGCCGGCGCTGCTCTCGGCGATCGACCGCGGGGCCGATCTGGCCATCGGCTCTCGGACTCTCGGGCGGCGCGAACGGGGGGCGCTTCTGCCGCAGGCCCGCCTCGGCAATCTTCTCGCCTGTGCCCTCATCCGCCTCCTCTACGGTTACAGCTACACGGACTTGGGCCCGTTCCGCGCCATCCGCTGGGATGCCTGCCAGCGCCTGCGCATGCACGATCCGGACTTCGGATGGACATGCGAGATGCAAGTCAAGGCTCTCCGCGAAGGTCTTTCCGTCACCGAGATCCCCGTCTCCTATCGCCGCCGCGTGGGCGTCTCGAAGATCACCGGCACCCTCTCCGGCACGCTCCGGGCCGGGTGGAAGATCCTCTGGACGATCGCCCGGAACGCGCACGGAACGCCCAAGAATCAAACGTAATCGGCGCTCGTTCCTGGCTGATTCCATTCCACTGACACAGCCATCCTCAACCGCCCCTTTCGGTCCCGCTGCCCTCTCCGCGTCCTCGGCGAAAACCTCCTGCATCACCAGAAGCCGCTCTTCTGCACCAGCCCAAACAGTGCTTCCTTGGTCGCCAGGACCCCCAAAATCATCGGCAGAATCAGCTGCCGCAACGCCCGCCTGGCTGTCCACTCCGATTCTGCTTTCTTCCGGCCCTCCCCTCTGGTCTCCTTCTCATCGGCGTCTCCCTTCTCCGGACGAAGACCGGTTTGTCTTGGCACGACCATTCTCGGCCGGCCAAGGAGAGCCGCCACTACCTTTTTCTCAGAGATTCTCAGGCGGTCCTTCTTCGCGTCCAGCAGGTCCGCGGCGAGGTCCTCCCGGTTCGCTGACTCGATCTCCGCGCGGCGGGCGAGGATCGCCTTCGCCCTTCCGCGCAGGTCGCGGTTTTTCCGTGTCGTGGACATCGTCCGAAGCGCGACGGCCGCCTCCCGCGCGCGCAGGCCGACTTCCCTCACAGGATCACCAGGGACAGATGAGGGGACATTCCCCTGGGGGGCCATCCGGCCCCAAGCTGAAGGAATCCAGAAAGACGTTGTCGGCGGACATCGTCCAGAGGACTGGGCTACCAGTCGGGCTCGTCCACAAGACGCGAGTCAAGCCGTCGGACCCGGCCGCGATGCGGCTGGCCAGATAGCCGGAGGGCGGCTCATAGATCGGGCCCAGCGCCGTCGGGTTGCCGTCGCCATCCACGCGCCAGAGAGCGCTTCGGCCATCCCGATGAATCCAGAGAATGCGGCTCTGGCTGTCGGCTCCAACCGCGACATCGACCGCCGTCCAGCCGGCGGCTCCGCCGAGCCGGTAGGGGGCAAGGAGACCCCCGGACCCGAAGAACGACAGACCCGCCGAACCGTCGAACCTTCTCCAGAGCACTCGGGTCAAACCGTCCTGACCGTCCGCAATGGCGACCGCGGTCCAGCCGGGATAGGGACCGTAACCGCGGCCCATGGAAACGTCACCCGCGTTGCCGACGGTCGCGAGAGCAACCCGGCCCTCGACGTCCGACCAGAGAAGATGAGTCGTGCCGGGAAGCGACGCGGCCACATCCACGGCCGTCCATCCGCCGACCGGTTCAATGCGGTAGGAGGCCTGATTGCCTCCGGGTCCGACCAGCCACAGTGCCGCTGACCCATCCGCGTTGGTCCAGAGCACTCGCGTCAAACCGTCCGAGCCATCCGCGACAGCCCTCGGGTCCCAGCCGGCGTAGGGCCCGAAGGGTCCGCTGCTGGAGGAGTTCCCGGAGCGATCGGTGCTCTGAAGCTCCAGGCGCCCTTCGATGTCGGCCAACAGCAGGCGCGTCCTGTTGTCGCTGCCCACGGACAGATCCACGGCTCCCGAAGAGATCTGAAAATCGAAGACGCCCCCCACGCCGCCGGCGTGCAGCCTGGTGCCTGTCCAATCAATCGCCAGCGCCGCGATGCGGCGATCGGTCAGCCCGGTGTTGAACTCGTGCCATTGAACGCCCCCATCGGTGCTTCGAAAGACTCCCGAATAAGTTGCGGCATAGAGCGTGCTCGGATCCCGCGGGTCGAACGCCAGGGCAATCATGCCGGAGATGCTGAGCGAGCGCCAGGTCGAACCGGCATCCGTGCTCTTGACGAAGTCGCTATAGTCGCTGGCCCATGCGGAGATTGAAGCGTAAAGGGTGGAAGGATCCAGGGGATCCAGGGCCAGCGCGGTCACGTAGTCGCCGTAGATGGCGCGGCCGCGCCAGGTGGATCCCCCGTCCACGCTCTTGTAAATCCCGCCGAAGTCGGGAGTCCCTGCATAAAGGGTGGAAGGTTCTGTCGGATCAATCACCAGAGTGCGAGGAGAGATTGAGAAGCCGGCGGCGACCCGACTCCAGGCCTCCCCGCCGTCCGTGCTCTTGTAGACCGCCGACGGAGCGGGGTAGCCCCCGCTGTCATCGAAATCGGCGGCGTAGATGGTGGATCTCTCGGAGCCGAAGATGAGGTTGTAGATCGCGCCCGCGGTGCGCGTGTCGCTCCAGGTCGCGCCGCCGTTGGTGCTCTTGAGGACGCCCCGCCCGGTGCCGGCGTAAACGTTCGTGGGGGTCAGCGGGTCAATCGCCAGGCAATGGACGTTGGTCCCGTCGAGTGCCCCGTTGGAGGGATCACTCCAGCTCAGACCGCCATTGCTGCTCTTGAATACGCCTTTTTGCGTGCCGGCGTACACGACGTTAGGGGCCACCGGATCGATGGCGACGGCATTCACGCCCGCCATTGGTCCGTTGCTCGTCCAGCGGTTTACGCCGGCTAGCACCGGCGCTGTAGACACGGTCAGCAGCGCGAACACGACCGCGCTGCATCGAGTTGGAGTCCGCATGGCTTTCATAGGTCCCCCTTTCTGGCCTGATGGCCACGTCACACGGCGATTGGTCCGGCCGGCTACCTGCGGAGGTTGTCGGTCGTTTCGTTTCCGTCGGTTTGCCGAGCGCGCACGCCCTCATTGCTGCGCCGTGAAGAACTCGGCCGGAGGAGGCGGCACGAAGTCGTTGTTCGTCTGGTCAAACGCGTTCGCATTGCCGGCGATCTCGAGTCGGTTGCCGACGCCGAGGTTACCCATCGAGGGGGTCGAGCTGTGAGCGTACCGGTTGAGCCGGGGCCCGCTGCCGGTCGCCTGACTGGCGACGACGTGCAGGGTGTTTTCGTCGCCCGTCGAGACGGCGACGAAGGACACGGCCCCGAACAGCCTCAGGTCCGATGTCGTCGTTACAAAACGGGTGCCGTGGAGGTTCACATCGACGCTGTTTGACGACATGGGCTCGGAAAGCGCGCCGAACCGCCGTGCCCCGGCTGCAGAGATGCCGGTCGCGAAACCCTCGATCCTGTCGTCGTTGGAGTGAATCTGAAGCGAGTTGAAAGTCGAGGCCTGCGACACGAGGATGGGGGAAGGGGCGTCCGCTCCACCAAACAGAGTCCACCCGATCGCCGTCGGCAAAGGACTGTCGGACCGATACAGATTCCGTCGGGATTGAATGGTCACGCAGGCTCCGGTCACGGCATCTGGCAGGCCCACGCCGGCGGCCGTATTCAATCCGCCGCCGATCACGTTGCTCTCGAGGTCGAGGTTGATCTGGGTGTGAGATGCAAAGTTGATGGCGAAAACTCCGATCCCCGCCCCGGGCGAACGAACGATCGATTGCGTCACCTGCACCCGGAGCACGGCGCCCTCATGGGACGGGCTCGGGTTGCGCGTGACGACAACCAGCCCGCGGCCCCTGAGGCCTTGGCCCCCGACCGACGAGTTCGGGTTGATGATCTCGCATTCCTCGATGTGCGCGGAGATGAAGTCGCCGGCCCCTCTCGAAACGACGGCGACCGGGTTCCCGACTGGCCGACCTGCGAGGTCTTCGATGACGAGACCTCGTAGGGTGGCCCCATCGCCGAGCGTCAGCACATCGCCGGCGAGAGCCGCCGTGGCCCGCAGAAGCGTTCTCCCGGACGCCTCGAACCCGGTCGGCAGCCCCGATTCGTCGAAGCCCATGACGCCCTCCCCGACGAGGGTCGCCTGATCCGGTACGGTCAGTGCCTGGCTCAGGTCGTAATCCCCGGCCCGAACGAGAATCTGCGCTCCCGCATTGGGGGGCGAGAGGGCTGCCATCAAGTCGGCCGCTGTCGTGACGATGATGTCCGGCGGGCGGGACTCCCAGAGAACCCCTTCCAGCCGGCTCGGTTCAAAAACCGACAGCGCGATAGCGATCAGGGCAACCGCACCGAGCCTGGAAACCACGGTGATGGTGTGCGTGTTCGACATGAGCAGCCTCCTTTGTGAGTTGTGTTGGTCATCGGACTCCCTCTTCGGCGCACGCTACGGCGCCGCGGCGGGTCGAGTCGTTGGGAAAAACCTTGCGAAAAGCTGGTTTTGCGCTAGGGAGGTGGCTCAGGCTACGGGGCTGCGCGATAATCGAGGCCGCGCTTTCCAGGGGGGAGGATGCAGATTCGCTTCGGGGAGTGCGTGCTCGACTCGGAAACGCGGCAGTTGCACGTCCGCGGCGAGGCAATCCACATCAAGCCCAAGGCGTTCCAGTTCCTCGAGCTCCTTCTCGAGAACCGTCCCGGGGCCGTATCCAAGAAGCAGATCCACGAGAGGCTCTGGCCCGGCACCTTCGTTTCGGATGGCGCGCTGACGAGCCTGCTCGTCGAAGTGCGCACCGCGATCGGCGACGACGCACGCAGTCCCCTCTACGTGCGCACCGTCCATCGGTTCGGCTACGCGTTCTCCGGAAGCGCCGAGGACGTCCGTGGAAAGGTCTCTTCGGGCTCGCGCTCGAGGTCCTGCTGGATCCTGCACGCGGGAAAGCGGACGGCGCTGGAGCCGGGCGAAACGATCATCGGCAGAGATCCGGGCGCCGGTCTCTACATCGACGACCCGAGCGTCTCTCGCCGCCATGCGCGGATCTTCGTGACGGAGGACAGCGCGACGCTCGAGGATCTCGGCAGCAAGAACGGCACTCACCTGGGGGACCAGAGAATCGAAGCTCCGGTACCGTTGGATGACGGCGCCCGGATCCGGGTCGGCACCGTCGCGCTGACGTTCCGGATGTTCTCGGTGCCCTACTCGACCCAGACGGCCGCCGACCCGTAGCTCCGACGCCAGGCGTTGCTCTCGCGAGCTAAGCTCGCCGGTTCTAGCGCGTCGGACGGAGGCGTATGATCGCCTGCGGCCGATGCCCCTGTACCCGGGCGCCCGACTCGGACCCTACGAGATTCTTTCGCCGCTGGGCGCGGGCGGCATGGGCGAGGTCTACCTAGCTCGAGATACCCGGCTTGGCCGCGAGGTGGCGATCAAGGTACTGCCAGACGCGCTCGACGCGGCCCCTCAGAGAGTGATGCGATTCGAGCGAGAGGCGCGCTCGGCTTCAGCGCTCAATCATCCCAACATCGTGACGATCTACGAGATCGGATCCTGCGGCTCGGTGCACTACATCGCCATGGAATTGGTCAAGGGGGAGCCGCTCCGAGCCATCCTTCTGGAGGGGCCGTTGCCGGTCCGCCGCCTTCTGCGGGTCGGCATCCAGATCGCCGAGGGGCTCGCGAAGGCTCACGCCGCGGGCATCGTGCATCGGGACCTCAAGCCCGAGAACGTGATGGTGACGGAGGAGGACCACGTCAAGATCCTGGACTTCGGCCTGGCCAAGCTGACGCAGCCGGACTCGAGCGGTAACGGCCCCCCGCAGGCTCTGACGGCGACCCAGGAGGGAGCCGTCGTTGGGACCGTCGGATATATGTCGCCCGAGCAGGCCACTGGAGCATCGGTCGACTATCGGTCGGATCAGTTTTCGTTCGGGTCGATTCTCTACGAGATGGCGACCGGGAGTCCGGCGTTCCAGCGCGCCTCGGCGCCCCAGACCCTCGCGGCCGTTATTCAGGACGAGCCCGAGCCGATCGCGACGCGGAATCCCGGGATCCCGGCGCCGCTGCGCTGGACCGTGCAGCGATGTCTCGCGAAGGAGGCCAGAACCCGTTACGCCTCGACCGAGGACCTGGCGCGCGAGCTCGTGACGATTCGCGACAATCTGTCGGAGGCCACCGGCGCGCCCGGAGTCCTCCCGGCTGCTCCGGCGCCGGCGCCGAGGCGTCGCGGGTGGATTCTCGCGGCGATCGCCGCAGCGATTCTCCTGGCTCTCGGGATCGTGGGATGGCGCCTTCGCGAACTCGACTATTTCTGGAAGAACCCGCTCGCCGGCGCCCGTTTCACGCGGCTGACGGACTGGGAAGGATCCGAGTTTGACGCGGCGATTTCGAGCGACGGCAAGTTCGTCGCCTTCGTTTCCAAGCAGGCCGGCTCTGTCGACGCCTGGGTCATGCAGGTAGGCAGCAAGGAGGTCCTCAATCTCTCGAAGGGCCTTTTCCCCGTGCTTTCCGGCAACGTACACCGCAACCTCGGGTTTTCCGGCGACGACGCTCATCTCTGGATCGACGTGTCCGGTATAGGCAGTACGGGGAACTTGAGCGACGTGTGGCTCGTTCCGACGATCGGCGGCAACCCGCATCCTTTCCTGCCAGGCGCAGTCTCGGTCGCATGGTCTCCGGATCGCGCGCGGCTTGTCTACAACACGACCGATCGTGCCCAGGCCATGTTCGTCGCCGACCGCAACGGCGCCAGCAAGAAGCAGATCTCCCTCGGCGAGCCCGGGATGTCCAACAATTACCCGGTCTGGTCCCCCGACGGGCATTTTATCTACTTCGCCCGTGGATTCACAACCCCATGGGACATGGACATCTGGCGGATCCCTTCCGACAGCGGCGCGGCCGAACGCATGACCAGCCACCACTCGAGGGTGGCATACCCGGCCTTTCTGGACGAGCGCACGCTCATGTATACGGCCTCGCGCCCGGACGGCTCGGGATCGGGGCTGTACGCCATGGACATCGACCGGCGAATTTCTCACGCCGTGAGTTTCGGCCTCGAAGATTACGTTTCGGTCGCCGCAAGCGCCGATAGGCGGCGCCTCGTTGCGACCGTCGCGAATCCGACCTCGCACCTCTGGACGGCGCCGATTACGGATCACGTCGTGGACGAGGGAGCCGTGAGTCGCTTTTCACTTCCCGCGGTGCGGGCGGCGGCTCCGCGTTTCGGGCCCGGTCAGGTTTTGTTTCTGTCGTCCAAAGGGGGCGCCGACAGCCTCTGGAGCTTCAAGGACGGCGCGGCAACCGAGCTGTGGCGCGGTAGCGAGGGTGCGGTGGCTGCCGCGCCTGCGATCTCGCCCGACGGTGCTCGGATTTGCTTCGTGGTTCGGCGCGAGCAGCGAGGCCATCTCTATGTCATGGCGGCGGATGGCACCGGATCTGGCCGCATTGCGGAGTCGCTCGACGCCCGCGAGGCCCCGTCCTGGTCTCCCGATGGAAGGTGGATCGCCGTCGCCGCTTCCGAGGGTAACGAGCAGCCGCTCTTCAAGGTTCCAGTCGACGGTGGTGCTCCGGTGCGCCTCGTCGGCGGGGTCAACCTGAACCCGGTCTGGTCGCCGGATTCCAGGTTCATCGTCTATGCCGAGAAGCGCGATGGACCCAGGTGGCTGCTGAAAGCGATCACTCCGGAACGGCAACCGTTCCCGCTGCCGGAGATCACGGTCACGGTTGGAGGCAACCGTTATCGCTTCCTGCCCGGCGGCATGGCGCTCGTCGTCCTGCGGGAACAGGGAGGCGGCATGTGGAAGCAGGACTTCTGGCTGCTGGACCTTGCCACCGGGAGTCTGCGCCAGCTCACGGACCTGCGTCCGGGCACTGGCATTATGAAGAGTTTCGACGTCTCTCCCGACGGCAAGCAGATCCTGTTCGATCGCTATCGAGAGAACTCGGACGTCGTCTTGATTGATCTGCCGCCGCGCTGAGCACGCCATGGCCGTGATGGGGCGTATCGGGCTCGCAGGCCCGCTTCTCCTGACCGCAACAGGCCTGCTGGCCCAGGCGACGGGAACGACGACGGCAGATCTGCGCGGCCTCGTGGTCGATGAGGCGGGCTCGGCTCTGCCAGGGGCATTGATCACTGCGACCAATCAGGACAACGGCTTCTCGCGCCAGGCCACCTCGGAGGTCGGCGGCTCCTTTGCGATCCGGCTGCTTCCCCCGGGCCTGTACCGGGTCTCCGCCTCTCTCCCGGGCTTGCGTGCAGCGGACGCACCGAACGTCCGCCTGTCCGTCGGCGCAACGACCACCCTGGAGCTGCGCCTCGAGCCTTCCAAAGTGGCCGAGGCGGTCCTGGTGACCGCGCAGACGGCTCTCATCGACAGGTCGTCGACCGAGCTCTCCAAGACCGTGGGAGAGGCGAAGATCCGAAACCTCCCCATCAACCAGCGCAACTTTCTCGAGTTTGCCCTGACCACTCCGGGCGTGACGGTCGGTCGAGGACCACAGGTAGGACCCTTTCCAACATCCGGGATTTCGATCAACGGGCAGAGCCCCCGCTACAACAACATCGTTGTGGACGGTGTGGACAACAACGATTCCGCGGTCGGCTCGGTGCGTTCGACGTTCTCGCAGGATGCCGTCCGGGAGTACCAGGTCATCCAGAGCCCCTTCCCGGCGGAGTACGGCAAGGCGGCCGGAGGTGTCGTGAACGTCGTGACGCGCTCGGGCACCAACGAGTGGCATGGATCGGCCTTCGCGTTCTTTCGCGACGAGAGCCTGTCCGCGGACAACTTCCTGACGGGAACCACGACCTCCTTTCAGCAGACCCAGTATGGGGCAAATCTCTCCGGCCCGATCCTGCGGGACAGGCTCTTCTTCTTTGCGGCCGCCGAACGCCTGGACGTCGCCGACGCGAACGTCGTGACGATCTCCGACGCCGACGTCGCCATGATCCGGTCTAGCGGTTTCGACGTTCAGAACGGTGCCGTTCCCTTCGAGAGGAACGGAACGTCCTGGCTCGGAAAGCTCGACCTCCTGCCCTCGGCCAGTCACGCGCTCTCCCTGCGGGGGACCTACGCTCGAGGGCTCGACGAGAACCAGCAGCCCTGGGGCGGCCTCGTGGCGCGAAGCAACGGCGGAGTCCGGAACGTCGAGGACTCGGCGGTCGCGCTGGCGGGCACGTCCATCATCACAGCCGGCCTGTCCAACGAACTGCGGGCCCTCTACGCCGACCGTTCGCTCCGCCTCGACTCTCTCGACGCGAGCCGCAGCCCCCAGGTGACGATCCTCGGCGTTGCGACCTTCGGCACGCAGGTACTGCTGCCGCAGCCGCGCGACACGCGGGTCTACGAGATCTTCGACGCGGTCTCGTGGTTCGGAGGCAAGAGCGCCTACAAGGCCGGATTCGACTACACGCGCACGGCGTCCGCGATGAGCGTTCCGGCGAACTTCGCCGGTTCGTACCAGTTCACCGCGCTGGCCGAGGGGTTTCCGGGAGTGCCGGCGGGCGGGCTCGACGCGCGAGACGCGTTTGCGGCCGGTCTCCCCTTCAGCTTCGGCCAGTCTTTCGGCGATCCGTACTTTGAAGCGACGACAAACGTGCTCGGCGCTTTCGTGCAGGGAGAGTGGAACCTCACGGATCGTCTGTTGCTGCGCCTGGGCCTGCGCTACGACTACGAGAAGCCGGCCGATCCCTTCCCGAGCGACACGAACAACTGGGCGCCGCGGTTCTCGTTCTCCTGGGCGGGCGGAGACTCGTGGCGGGTACGGGGCGGCGTCGGCCGTTTCTACAGCGTCGCCGCGATCGTCCCGGCGCTCGCGGTCTCGCTCAACAACGGCATCCAGACGGTTGGCGCCGGCCGGTCCCTGGCCGGGGGCTCCGCCGAACGGTCTCCGGCGGAGCCGTGGAGACTGCCGGGCCGCCGCTTCCCGGATCCGACGAGCGCCGGGGCAGGCCTCTTCCCTCAGTCCGTGGTGCGGCCCGGGGGTTGCGAGGGCGCGGCGCCTCCGAACCTCGACCTTGAGGGCTGCGCCGAATTCGAGAGCGCCTATACCGACCAGGCCAACCTCGGGTTCGAGATCGAGATCGGCCCCCGGCTGCTCTTCAATGCCGACTACCTCTACGCCCGCGGCAGAAACATCATGGAGTCGCGCAACATCAACCCTTCAATCAACCGGGGACCCCGGCCGAACCCCGCCTTCGCCAGCATCATCGTTGACTCGCCCGCGGGCAACTCCTGGTACAAGGGTGTCACGGCGGGCTTGCAGACCCGGAGCGGCGGACCTTTCGAGATGTCCGCCTTCTACACTTATGCCGACGCCCGGGACGACTACATCGACTGGCTCACCCCGATTCAGCTCCAGGATCCCCTGAACCCGCAGGACGAGCGCGGGCCGTCCATCCACGTTCCCAGGCACAGGGCCACTCTCACGGCGATCCACACGACCGTCGGGCGCCCTCTGCCCTGGTACTCGCGCGACTGGACGGTCGCGACGATCGCCGCTTTCGAATCCGGGCGCCCGTTCAACGTGCTCGCGGGCTTCGACCGCAACCAGAATGGTGATTCGGCTTCCGACCGCCCGGAGGGGGTCTCGCGCAACAGCGGAGAGCTCCCGGATTCCTTCAACGTGGATCTGCGGATCGCGCGCACCGTCCCGGTCGGTCCCGTGGCTCTCGAAGCGACGCTGGACGTGTTCAACCTCCTCAACCGGAAAAACGTGCTTCAGGTCAACGCCGTCCGCTACCGAAACTTCCAGCTCGCGCCGGATCCCCAGTTCGGAGCCCCGACCATTGTCGCCGACCCCCGCCGTATCCAGTTCGGTCTGAGAGCCTCGTTCTAGCCTAACTTGACCTAACTGGCCGCCTCCGACATCAGGCAGCGCCGCGTACCGAGTGGCGGTGCGCTGATCGGCGCTTCATAGCTCCGAGTGGCAAGCCAAGGCCCGTCCTCCGCTTTACAACTCTCGGAACTTCTGGAGTATCTCCAGGATGCCGGCGGGGGCACGACGGGGCTTACCGGAGACGTCGGCGAAGACGTGCCGGGTGGCGCCTTCGGCCAGGAGCCGGCCGTCTTCATCCACGATCTCGTATCCGAAGGAGAGACCCCGCGACCCGAGCTCCGTCAGCCTCGATCGGACGCGGACGGCGTCGTCGTAGCGGGCCGACCGGCGGTACCTGCATTCCACGCCGGTCACCAGGATGAGAAGCCCGGAGTCCTCCATCACGCGATAAGGCATCCCCGCCGCCCGGCAGTATTCGGTCCTCCCGATCTCGAACCAGACGATGTAGTGGCCGTGATAGACGACTCCCATCCG